>Ga0247815_10001348_pt1 | contig 18832 bp, 16 predicted proteins | sample UWRJL194509B1_FD_181014 | JGI IMG/M metagenome (GOLD analysis project Ga0247815, IMG submission 181014) | Plant litter microbial communities from Arlington Agricultural Research Station in Wisconsin, United States - UWRJ-L194-509B-1 | ecosystem: Environmental > Terrestrial > Plant litter >...
GCTGGAAATCGCCAACGGCGAAAAGATGCCAAAGCTGCGCTCGGTGATTTTCTGCACCGAGGACGCGGTGGCCGACCGTGAGCTCAGCTACGCGCTGTTCAATCTGTCGGTGATGCTGGAGAACATGGACGCCGTCGGCGTGCTGGATCGCTTCGTCCGCGTGCGCAATCCGGAGGTGCTGGAGCGGGTGCTGGCGATGAAGGGCGTGGAGAAGCTGACCGGCTTCGTCATCCCCAAGGCCACGCACGCCAACTTCGACGCGTATTTCAGATTGGTCAAGCACACCAGCCACTTGCTGATGCCGACGCTGGAAACGGCCGAGGTGTTCGACGACCGCGAGATGGCGCAGTTCCGCGACGTGTTGCGCGCGCCGGGCGTGGTCGGGCGCATCCTGGCGCTGCGCATCGGCGGCAACGATCTGCTGGCGCTGCTGGGCATACGCCGTCCGCGCACGATGACGATCTACCGCACGCCGCTGGGGCAGGTGATCGCGCGGCTGGTGACGACGTTCGCGCCGTACGGCTTCCGCCTGACGGCGCCGGTGTTCGAGCATCTGGACAACGAGGCCTTGCTCGACGCCGAGGTGATAGAGGATCTGGCGCACGGCCTGATCGGCAAGACCGCGATCCATCCGGACCAGCTGGCGCTGATCGAGAGCCACTACCGGGTGCAGCCGAGCGATGTGGCGGTGGCGGAGAAGATCATGGAGAAGGACAGCCCGGCCGTGTTCAAGATGGGCAATTCGATGTGCGAGGTGGCCACCCACCGCGCCTGGGCGCAGGCGGTGATCCAGCAGGCCAACCACTTCGGCACCTATCCGAACAATAATTTCCCGGTGTATAACCCGGTGAGCGATCAGACCTAGCGGACGCGCCGGCGGTCACGGCACTTTGTATGGCGTCCGGATGTTGGAGGCGATCTTCGTGACGGAATCATAGTCGTACGGAACGTGGACTGGCACCGAAAGGGAGCGGAAGTCCTTTGGGTTACGCGTAACCAGCGGTAGGATCAACGCCTTTCGCTCCTGATCTGCTCTTGATATTCGACGCCATCCAGCGGAATGTCGGTGCGGGCTTTCCACAATCGCTCCGCCTTCAACGCCTCGGCCGACGGCGCCGCAGCGCCGCGATTGTCCCCGTGGGCCGTATGATCTGCACCGACAGGCGCCGATCAACTTCTGGTTTTGCACTCATCTGGGAACATCCCGCAAACGATCTATCGTGATGACTGGAAGGGCTGCCACAAATGGCTAAGCAGGATACTCAATCACTTACGTAGTCATGCTGACTGACTTGCGCCGAGTTCATATACCGTCCACCTGCGCTTGACGCATCAATCCCCGTTGCGATGCAGCCAATCCACCAGCACCTGCATGAATCGACCGCGCCAGCCTTGGGCGTAGTCCGGTAGCGTGTATCTCGGCAATGGCGGCGGATCGTTGCGCATTCCAGCAGCCGGATAGCTTGAAGCTCGGCTAGTGTTAGTGGAAGTGTCGGCATCGCCTACAAAGTTGTGAGATTTCGCGTATTTTCAACTAAGCAAGATGCTATCCTCCAAGGACACAGGCCAAGTTCGGCCAATAGCTGCCGGTCATATTCAGTTTTTCTTTGGCAATCCAATTCACCATTCTTTATCTAGTATCCGGTGTCGGCGCCAACTGCAAGGGCTGGCGCATCGACGGTCGCACAGCCGGACAGACGACCACTGCGGCCGGTATTTTGTACGCGTAACTGCACGAGGTCACAGCCCCGCAGCTTCCTCCGCATACCGAAATGACATCGATATCCAGCGTCTGAGCTCTTGAAATTCTTTTTACCAGCCCTATTTTGGGAATCGAGCCGGCTGGTCCTGGTCTCCTGCCGGTGTCAACCTTTAAATTGGAGGACACATCATGTATGAATCAATCTTACATCACCCCAACAGCCTGTTCGGCCAGTTCGAGCGCCTGCGTCGTGAGCTCGATGATGTGTTTGGCATCTCGGGCTTGCCGAGTAGCATACGCTCGGTTGCCCAAGGAACGGTACCAGCAATTAATGTTGGCCGCACGCCCGGCAGCATCGAGGTCTATGCCTTCGCCCCCGGCCTGGACGCGTCGAAGATTGATGTAACGCTCGACCGCGGCGTGCTGCGCATTGCTGGTGACCGCGTATCGGCCATCCCAGCGGATGATCCCAAGGTGCAGGTGTACACGCGCGAGCGTGGTTACGGCAGCTTCACGCGTGCCATCTCATTGTCCGAGGACATCGATCCTTCCCAGGTTCAGGCCAATTACCGCGATGGTGTGCTGCATGTGAGCATCGCGCGCCGCGAATCGCCCCAACCGAAGCGCATCAATGTGCAATAACGGATCTGACAAGCAAGGAGAACATCATGAGCGAAAAGCAAAAAGTAGGCGGCCCTGGCGCCGATCAGCAGCAACGCACCGTGCAACCCGCCATTGACGTATTCGAGGACGCTGGCGGCATCACCTTGTTGGCCGATATGCCGGGTGTGTCAAGGGATCATCTGGACATCAAAGTCGAGGGCGATACCCTGTTGATCGAGGGCGGTGTACAGCGATTCACACCAGAGGGACTCGAAGCAGTGTACGCAGAAGTGCAGGTGCCGCGATACCGGCGCAGCTTCACGTTGAGCCGCGAACTTGATACGGCGCGCATCGAGGCCAACCTCAAAGATGGGGTACTGAGCCTGCACATCCCAAAGCAGGCGCACGCCCAACCTCGGCGGATCGCCGTCTCGGCCGGTTGAAGCGGTTCTTCATGTTGGGAGGAATGAACCATGACCAAGCTTGCAGAGCAGTTCAGGCAAGGTGCGGATCAGGCCTTGGAATCGCTGGTAGAGGGCTGGCGGGAGCTCAGCGCCCGTGCCAGCGGCGCACTGACGCGTTTCCTGCCGGCACCTGCGTCGGCTCGCGCATCGCCATCGAACACAACGGCCCCGCAGGACGAAGCTGCCTTGCCATTCGGCGGCTGGGCCTTCATGGCCGCAGACGTGTTCGATGACAGTGACAAGGTGATCGTGCGGATCGAAGCACCGGGCATGCGGCGTGAAGACTTCCATATCGAATTACAAGGAGATATCCTTACGGTGTGGGGTGAGAAGCGATCTGATCGCGAACTCGGCCGTGGCCGCTACAGCATGGTGCAATGTGCTTATGGTCGCTTCCGCCGCGATGTCGCATTGCCGGTGTGGGTCAAAGCCGAAGACACCAAGGCTAGCTACCGCGACGGGGTGCTACGTATCGAACTCCCCAAGGCTGAAGAAGCCCGCGCTATTCGAATTGCCGTCAAGGCAACTTGACCATTCCAGGTGCGGTTTGTCGCCCGGTCGATACCGGGCGACATCAGCCGGGCCGGCTGGAGTGTTGACCGTTGACATAAGGGAGTGACGATACGGGGCGATCTCCCGGGGTGATCTGGCGATACTACGTCAGTATTTGGACATTCATCAATACTATAGAAAGGAATCGATCATGGATTATCAGCGTGCTACTTCCCTTTCGAACAAGGTAAAACAGACCTGCAACACCATGGGGCAACGAGGATTGCCCTACATGGGCGAAGCACAAATTCAGGCTTATCTCATCGCCCGCGATGTGCTTCGCCGCATTCGGCGCACCGCCTCGCTTGGGTCCGCGCCTCCGAGCGCGCTACGGGAACTGCGTGTGCGCGCCCAATCTGCTCAACAATGAGAATGCGCCAAGGCGTCCTGGTTGATACTGCCTGCGCCAGCTGAAGACTTTTCAGGTTCTTCAGCGACTGCGGAATGCCGACCGCGATACTGGACGCCTTGATTTTTTTTGGACGCGACCTAAATTTAATTCTCTGAATTTTGCTTTTATGGAGGAACTGCTATGGAACATAAGGAAGCGCTTTTGGAGAGCATCGTAGAGTTAAGAAATGCTCACGAAAAGGCAAACAAGCTGATGGCTGAAATAGCCGCGACTGCCGCAAAGGCGGTGAAGGGACAAAATTCACTACCTTCACTGACACAGCTGCGCCTGTATGAAAAGGCGGCAGAGATGGCTCAGCATAAGGCAGCACAAGCCCGACTGTTAACGCCGATGAGAAATTGAGCTAGGGGGGAGTGTCAGGATTTTTGTGTGTTCGAAGTCATTTAGCTAATTTCAATGGTTCGTCACAGGTGCGCCGTAAAGCGCTCGGCGAACGGAATGGCGAATTGGTTCTTCGCGGCAGGATGTATGACAGGCATAGCATTGATTAAAACGTTATCGTATGAAGGATTTGATATTCAATCGTCGGCATGCTTACGTGAAACGATGTGGTATCCAGCGTATGAAATTTCGCAGAACGGTGAGGTTGTGTTTCCTTGGAGGGAGCCTGACATCGACGGACGCGGAACTGACGTCTCGGCGTGCGATTGGGGGATAACTTTGACCATTGCAGACATCGATGTTGGGCTGAAGAGGATATTTACTTGAATAATGGGCACCCGCCCACGCGGACCGGCCCGCCTACACGCTGCAGCAGGGCTGGTTATGCAAGCCTGACTGGTCTCTCGCGGAACTTGCCGCGCCGCTTCGTTCATACCGTGCGCCGCGCGAAGAACGTTGATGGGGTTTGATTCGCCCCAAGGCCATGGCCGCGCCCTCGATAGCAGACTTGATGTGTGAGATACCGGATTCCGCCGACCCACACCAGCCCATGATCGGCGGCTTTTGGCCGTTTCCGGCTCTGCTGTTGGCACCGCAACAGACGCGATTGATCCGCCGCACAATTGCACTATCGGGTGACGCGCGCCGCAGTTGCGGCTATCATGCTGTCCAGGACACGGCCGCCACGACACCGGCCCGGTGCCGAACCGCCGCGCCGCCATCCATCGGCGCTTTGATCAATTTAGCCGCAGCGGCCTGCCACTGACATGGCAGCGGCAATGAAGGCCGGTTGTTATGGATGACAAAATGCACGCTTTCCCCGCGCCGACCGGCGAGGTCGGCCAGTTGATACGGCAGAAGGATTGGCGCGGGACAGCGCTCGGCCCCCCTGAAGGCTGGCCGGCGTCGCTGCGCACGGTCGTCAGTCTGGTGCTGCACGCGAAATTTCCCATGTTCATCGCCTGGGGCGTTGGGCGTTCCTTTCTCTACAACGACGCCTACGCGGTGATCCTCGGCGCCAAGCACCCGCATGCGCTGGGGGGCGACTTTCAGCAAATCTGGTCGGAAATCTGGGACCAGATCGCGCCCATCGTCGAGCAGTCGATGCAGGGCGTCGGCAGCTACTGGCAGGACATGCCTCTGACCACCTTCCGCAAGGGCTATGCCGAGCAAACCTGGTTCACTTTTTCCTACTCGCCCATCCATGACGACAGCGGCGCCGTGGCCGGCATGTATTGCGTCTGCACCGAAACCACAACCGCCGTGTTAGCCGAACGCCACAGGGCGCGCGAGCTGGAGCGGATGCGCGAGCTGTTCCGGCAAACGCCCGGCTTCACGGCAGTGGTGCGCGAGCCAGGCCACATCTTCGAGCTGGCCAACGATGCCTTCCTTGAACTGATCGGCGACCGCCCCATCATCGGCCACAGCCTGAAGACCGCCATTCCCGAGCTGGTCGGCCAGGGTGTCATCGATGCGCTGAACATCGTCTACGCCGGCGGCGAGCCGTATCTGGGCAAGGCCGTCGTGCTGCGCTTGCAGCGCCACGCCGGCATGCCGCTGGAGCAAAGGGTGGTCGACTTCGTCTACCAGCCGATCCGCGATCCGCAGGGGCAGGTGTCGGGCGTATTCATTCAGGGCAATGATGTCACCCAAGCGATCAAGGCCGAGAAGGCGCTGCGCGAAAGCGAGCAGCGCCTGCGCCTGCTGGCCGACACCATCCCGCAGCTGGCGTGGGTGGCCCACCCGGACGGCCGGGTGCACTGGTACAACCAGCGCTGGTACACCTACACCGGCACCACGGCGTCGTCCATGGCGCAGCTGAGCTGGGAACAATTCTACGCGCCCGGGGTGCTGGCGTCCGCGCGCCGGCAATGGGACGAGGCGATCGCGTCCGGCACGCCGTTCGAGGGCACCTTCCCGATCCGCGCCGGCGGCGGCGAGTACCGCATGTTCTACACCCGCATGGTGCCGCTGCCCGATTCAGACGGCGAGGTGGTACAGTGGTTCGGCACCAGCACCGACGTCACTGTGCTGGAGGACGCCAAGACCGAACTGAAGGCGGCCGGCGCGCGCAAGGATGAATTCCTGGCGATGCTGGCGCACGAACTGCGCAATCCGCTGGCGCCGATCCGCACTGCGGCGGAGCTGCTGAGCATCAAAGGGCTGCCCCACGAACAGATCGTCAGGTCCTGCGCCATCATCGGTCGGCAGGTACATAACCTGACCCGGCAGCTCGACGACCTGCTGGACGTGGCGCAGGTGACACGGGGCATAGTATCGATCCGCCCAATGCCGTGCGCGCTGGCCGACCTGGTGGCCGAGGCGGTCGAACAAACCGGCGCGGGCTTCGCGGCGAAGCGGCAGAAGCTCACCGTCGACCTGCCCGGCGACGCCTGCATCCTCACGGTGGACAAGGTGCGCATGGTCCAGGTCATCGCCAATGTGCTCGATAACGCGACGAAATACACGCCCGAGGCGGGCGCCGTCGCGCTGTGCGCCGTAGTGGACGATGGTTTCATCAGCATCGCAATCGAAGACAACGGCATCGGCATCGACAAGCAACTCCTGCCCCACGTGTTCGAATTGTTCACCCAAGCCGAGCGCAGTCCCGACCGCGCCCAGGGCGGACTCGGCCTGGGGCTGGCGCTGGTAAAAAATCTGGTCGAGCTGCACGGTGGTCAGGTGGCGGTGACCAGCGCCGGGGCCGGCCGGGGCAGCCGGGTCGCGATCCGGCTGCCGCATGCGCGCGCGGACGGCGACGGCGATGCGCCGGCGGCGTCCACGGTACCGGTCGAGCTGCCCGACACCGCACTGCGCATCCTGGTGGTCGACGACAACGAGGACGCCGCCCAGATGCTGGCGGCGCTGCTGGCCACCAAGGGCTACGCCGCCGACGTCGCCTATTCGGCCGCCGACGCGCTGGTTCTGGCGCGCGAGATGCGTCCCGATGTTTGCCTGCTCGATCTGGGCTTGCCGGGCATGAACGGCTGCGAGCTGGCGCGACGCCTGCGCGCGCTACCGGAGACGGCCGGCTGCCGCTTGATCGCGCTGTCGGGCTACGGCCAGCCGGAAGACCTGCGCCGCACGGCGGCGGCGGGCTTTGACCACCACGTCGTCAAGCCGATGGAGTTCGATGCGATCCTGAAGCTGCTGGCCGAGCGCTGAGAGCCGTAGGCGGCATCAAGCTTTATAGTCAAATTGAACATGGTGACTCCTTCGCATGGAAGGCGACGTACAGGCTAGCTGCTTTCGTTGTCGGACTGCTGCTACTGGCCTCGGTGGCTACGACGGCGGCGATTGCATGGCAGCGCAACGAAATCAGCGCTCTGCGCATAGAGCGCGTAGCGTTGGCGTCAGAAGTCGCGGAATTGCAGGAGCAAGCGGATGCGTGGGCCGCGAAGGGCGGACGCGCGCGGCTGGAGGTATGTGGTGCTGAGCTGCGACTATGCGTGCGCGTCGATAAGAAAGATGCGTATGGACCTGGACGTCGATCAATGGCAATACGCGCTTGGGCATTTTTAAGGGTATACCGTTTAAGGGTATATCGATTGTCCCTGAAAATATACCCTCAAAATTGATGGACCTCAAAGGATGTCCCCGGACGTCCACAGACAAAAAACCCGCTGGTCTCACTAGGAGAGGAGCGGGTTTTTGAAACTTCGTCAAACGGACTGAAGTAAATTCTTGGTGGTGATAGGTGGACTTGAACCACCGACCCCAGCATTATGAATGCTGTGCTCTAACCAACTGAGCTATATCACCTGCAACGCCCAGCATTATCGGGGTTGGCGTTTGGACTGTCAAGACCGGCCCAAAACTTTTTTGAAAAAAGTCGTCAAAACATTAGCACATTGGTATTCTGGACCCCGTGGTGTGATTATTTTTTTAACGGGGATAACATGACTACCAATATCTACGTCAACTTGCCGGTGCGCGATTTGCCGGCGTCGATCAAGTTCTTCGCGCACTTGGGCTACAGCTTCAACCAACATTACTCCGACGACAGCGCCACCTGCATGATCGTGGCCGAGAACATCTTCGTGATGCTGCTGACCGAGGCCCGCTTCAAGGAGTTTACGCCGAAACCGATCGCCGACGCGCACACGTCGACCGAGGTGCTGGTGTGCCTGCAGGTGGAGTCGCGCGAGGCGGTGACGGCGTTAGTCAACAAGGCCATCGAGGCCGGCGGCAGCACTTATAAGGAGCCGCAGGACCACGGCTTCATGTACGGCCACGGCTTCCAAGACCTGGACGGTCACTTGTGGGAACTGGTGTACATGAGCGGCGAGCCGCCGAAGACCTGATCAGCCCAGCCGGTCGGCGATCGTCGCCAGCATCGCGCCGGCCGGATCGGGCGCCAGGCAGTCCAGCACCACGCGGTCCGGCATCGAACGCAGCCACGTCAGCTGCCGCTTGGCCAGCTGGCGCGTGGCGATGATGCCGGTCTCGCGCATGGTCTTGTAGTCGATGCTGCCGTCCAGGTGTTCCCACGCCTGCCGGTAGCCGACGCAACGCATCGACGGCAGGCCCAGATGCAGGTCGCCGCGGCGGCGCAGGATCTCCACTTCGGTGATCAGGTTACCCGCCGGCGTTTCCTCCAGCATGATGTCGAAGCGGCGCACGATGCGGGCGTGCAGCACGGCGCGGTCCGACGGCTCCAGCGCGAACGACAGCAGCTCGAACGGCAGCTCGGTCTTCTCGCGCAGCGCCAGCAGCTCCGACATCGGCTTGCCCGTCAGCGCATGGATCTCCAGCGCGCGCTGGATGCGCTGCGAGTCGGCGGGCGGCAGCCGCTTCGCGGTTTCCGGATCGACGGCGGCCAGGCGCGCGTGCATCGCGGGCCAGCCGAGGCGCGCGGCTTCCTCGTCCAGCGCGGCGCGTACCGCGGGATCGGCGCCGGGCAAATCATCCAGGCCGTCGGCCAGTCCTTTGAAGTACAGCATGGTGCCGCCGACCAGCAAGGGCAGCTTGCCGCGCGCGACGATGTCGTCCACCAGCCGCAGCGTGTCGGCGCGGAACTGCGCCACCGAATACGAATCCAGCGGGTCGATGATGTCGATCAGGTGGTGCGGCGCGGCGGCCAGTTCTTCGCGCGTCGGCTTGGCGGTGCCGATGTCCATGCCGCGATACACCAGCGCCGAATCGACCGAGATGATCTCCGACGGAATGCGCGCGGCGATCGCCAGCGCGGCGGCGGTCTTGCCCGACGCCGTCGGTCCCATGATGGCGACCGCCAGCGGCTTTGATACGGTAGTGTTCATATTATTGGCCGCGCAGGAAGAGCTTATCGAGCGCGCCGATTTCCACCTGCACCCAGGTCGGGCGGCCGTGGTTGCACTGGTCTGCGCGTTCGGTGACTTCCATCTGGCGCAGCAGGGCGTTCATTTCCTGCGTCGCCAGGATGCGGTTGGCGCGCACCGCCGTGTGGCAGGCGAGGGTGCCGAGCAGTTCGTTCTGGCGCTCGATCAGCACCCGCGAGCCGCCGAATTCGCGCACGTCGCGCAGTACGTCGCGCGCCAGCGTTTGCGCGTCGGCGTTCTTCAGCAGCACCGGCACCGAGCGCACCGCCAGCGTGGTCGGCGACAGCACCGCGATGTCGAAGCCCAACGCCCGCAAGGTCTCCTGGTGTTCTTCGGCGGTGCCGACTTCCACCGCGTCGGCGTAGAAGGTGACCGGGATCAGCAGCGGCTGCACCTGCATCTCTTCGCCGGCGACGCGGCTGTCCAAGGCGGTCTTCAGTTGTTCGTACAGGATGCGCTCGTGCGCGGCGTGCATGTCGACCAGCACCAGGCCCTTGGCGTTCTGCGCCAGGATGTACATGCCGTGCAGTTGCGCCAGCGCGAAGCCCAGCGGGAATTCCTCCTGCGCCATCGCGGCGCCGGAGACCGTGAACGGGCTGGCCTGCGGCAGCGCCATGTCGGATTGCGCGCGGTAGCCGCCGACAGGACCCGCGCCGCCGAACAGCGCGCCGTATTTCTCGGTGCTCTGAGCGACGCCGCCTTCCATGCCGCCGCCGAAGCGCGGCGCGCCGAAACCGCCAGCGGCGGAGCCCGCGCCGCCGGCGGAGCCGTCACCGTTGCGCGGCCCGAATGGCGATGGCGAGAAGGTCGGCGCGTAAGCGGGATCCAGTACCGGCGCCAGCAAGGAGCCGAACGACGTCTGCTCGCCGCGCCAGGTGGCGCTGCCCAGGCTTTCGGCCGCCGGCAGCGGCGACGGCACGCTGCCGTGCGACGTGGCCGAGGTCTGCGCCAGCGCGCGCTGCACCGCGTGGAACACGAATTGGTGCACCGCGCGGCTGTCGCGGAAGCGCACCTCGATTTTGGATGGATGGACGTTGACGTCGACCAGCGCCGGATCGAGATCGAGCGCCAGCACGTACGACGGGAAGCGGTCGCCGTGCAGCACGTCCTGGTAGGCGGCTTTGACCGCGTGCACCAGCACCTTGTCGCGCACGAAGCGGCCGTTCACGTAGAAGAACTGGCCGTCGGCGCGCGCCTTGGAGGCGGTCGGCAAGCCGGCGAAACCGTGGATGCGCAACGGCCCGGCCGATTCGTCGATCGCCAGCCGCGCCTCGGCGAAGCCGTCGCCGAGGATGTGGGCGCTGCGCTTGGCCATCTCGCTGACGTTCCAGTGGTCGATGGTGCGGCCGTTGTGGCTCAGCGAGAACGAGACGTCCGGCCGCGACAGCGCGATGCGGCGCACGACCTCGGCGCAGTGGCCGAATTCGGTCTGCTCGGATTTGAGGAATTTGCGCCGCGCCGGCGTGTTGAAATACAGGTCCTGCACGTCGATGGTGGTGCCCTGCGCGCCGGACGACGGCGCCACCGCGCCGTTGTGCGAGCCGACGATTTCCCAGGCGTGGGCGGCGTCGGCGGTGCGCGAGGTGACGGTGACGGCGGCCACCGAGGCGATCGAGGCCAGCGCCTCGCCGCGGAAGCCCAGCGTGCCGACGTTTTCCAGGTCGCTCAGCGAAGCGATTTTGGAGGTGGCGTGGCGCGCCAGCGCGAGCGGCATCTGCTCGGGCGGGATGCCGCGGCCGTTGTCGGTGATGGCGATGCGTTTGACGCCGCCTTCCTCCAGCCGCACCGTGATCTGGGTGGAGCCCGCGTCGAGCGCGTTTTCCAGCAGTTCCTTGACCACGGCCGACGGCCGCTCGACCACCTCGCCCGCCGCGATTTGCGAGATCAGCTGGTCGGGCAGGGCCTGGATGGGGCGTGGGGTGCGGGGGGAGGAGGTGTCGGGCGCGTTCATCCCATGATTATAACTTGGGCCGCTGGCGCACCGGCATCATGGCGCCGCACAGGTCTATATAGTTGGCCGCGTATTTATTCCACGGGCCGCCGCGATTGCGCTGGGCTTCGAGCACCCGCTGGTAGATCGGCGCTTCGCTGCGCATCACTTCCAGGTCGCTGCGCTCGGCTTCCGGCACGTCGGCCGCCAGCCGCACCGATTTGATCGGCAGGCGCGTGTCCTTGTCGCCATAGAAGCCCATCGCCTCGCCGCCGCGCGGCAGCGTCGTCAACAACTCCATGCCCGACACCACGCGCCCGATCGCCGTGATGTTGCGGTCCAGTGGCCGTGGCGCGTGGCCGGTCACCGCATACAACTCGGCGCCGCTGCCGCTGTCGGTGTCGTTGTCGCGCCCCACGCCGACGGTGGCGTAGCAGTGCGCGATCCAGGTGGTCTTGGCCTTGGGGTCGCGCCCGACCGGGAAGCCGTTCGAGTGGCCGATCTGCGGCGCGTAGCCGTCGAAGTCCTTTTGCCGCACGAAGTTCTTATCGTTCGCCATCGGCACCGTGAACTCGCCCGGCACCTTGGCCTTGGCCGTTCCCAGCGGCTTGGGATTCTTCTCGGCGTTCGGATCGCCCCATTGCGCCACGTAGTTGTCCTGCGAGCGCAGCAGCGACAGGCCGTCGAAGTAGCGCTCCTTGATCATGGTCTTGATGTTGGCGATGCCCAGCGGCGCGAATTGCGGCGCCAGCTCGATCACCACGCGGCCGGTCGGCAGATCCATGTAGACGGTGTTGTCCGGATCCAGCGGGCGCCAGTCGGACGGCTGCGATGTCTTGATGATCTCGCCGGCGCTGGGACGCACCGGCAGGTCGGCGGCGGTGGCCAGGCTGGCCACGGCCAGGGCGGAGAAAGGCAGCGTACGCAACAGATAAGTCAAAAACATCCGGAATCTCCTAGGTTAGTCGCCCTTCGCTTGCTGCGGGGGCTCGGACGATTGTAAACTGCTTAGCATGCGCTTGGAAACTTCCGCCGCGCCACCGCCGGTGGTGTATGATTCCGGCGCACACTTTATGGGAAGAATATGGATTTTATGCAATTTTTCGAGATGATTCTTCATGTCGACAAGACATTGGAATCGTTGATTCAGCAATACGGTACGCTGATCTATGTCGTGCTGTTCGCCATCATCTTCTGCGAAACCGGCCTGGTGGTGCTGTTTTTCTTCCCTGGCGACACCCTGCTGTTCATCGCCGGCGCCCTGTGCGCGGTCGGCGAGATGAACCTGCCGCTGCTGATGGTGCTGCTGAGCGTTGCGGCGATCACCGGCAACACGGTCAATTACTGGATCGGCGAGAAGGTCGGCCAGCGCGTGTTCACCCACGATTACCGATGGCTCAACAAGGCCGCGCTGACCCGCACCCACGAGTTCTTTGAAAAACACGGCGGCAAGACCATCGTGCTGGCGCGTTTCGTGCCGGTGGTGCGCACCTTCGCGCCGTTCGTGGCCGGCGTGTCCGACATGACCCACGCCCGCTTCCAGCTGTACAACTTCACCGGCGCGATCCTGTGGGTGGTGCTGCTGACGACCGCCGGCTACTTCTTCGGCAACATGCCGATCGTGCGCGACCACCTGACCGAGATCGTGCTGATCGGCGTCGGCCTGGCCATCGTGCCGATGGCGCTGGGCGGCGTGTGGAAGCTGACGCGCCGTTTGCAAGGCCGCTGAAACCCGCATGAACGCACGCCGCGCGGGCCGCGCGGTGTGTTGTCCTGGAAATAAATTCCCTGTGCAAGGCCGGCACGTCTCAAGTTTTGCCCAAATGCATCCGTAAACCAGTAGGTAAAGCTTTTTACTTCTGGACACCAATGCGTACCCTGCTCACCCTGATCGCCTGCTGCTGCGTGGCCACCGCCAACGCCGTCGAGACCAAAGACCCGCTGATTTCGCCATCGACGAAATCGCAGCTGGTCGGCGTCGCCGGCGTGGGCGCGGCGTCTTCGGGCGCGGGGTCGGGCGCCGCATCGTCGTCGGCCCCCGCCTCGGCCAAGGGCCCGGCGTCCGGGCCGGCGCGCAAGCTGAGCGAGCGCGAACGCGAGGCCGAGGCGGAAGCGGAGCTGTCGGCCAGGATCGCGGCGCGGCTGGCCATCATGCGCGCCAACCAGCAGGCCCGCGTGGCCGCCGCCGCCAAGGCCAAGAAGGCCGCCGCCGCCGCAGCGGTGGCCGCCGCCGCGCCGCCGCCGCCGAGGTTCAGCAATGTCTGGGCCTACGAGGGCGAGAACGGCCCGGCCTACTGGGGCAAGATCAATCCGGCGTGGGCCAAGTGCGGCGACGGCAGCCGCCAGTCGCCGATCGATATCCGCGACGGCATGAAGGTGGAACTGGAGCAGATCACCTTCGACTACCATCCGTCCTCGTTCAACGTGACCGACAACGGCAAGACCGTGCAGGTGATGGTCGGCGGCGGCAATTTCATCACCGTCAACAACCGCATGTATGAGCTGATCCAGTTCCATTTCCATCGGCCGTCGGAGGAGCGCATCAACGGCAAGGGTTATGAGATGGTGGTGCACCTGGTGCACAAGGACGGCGAGGGCCGCATCGCGATGCTGGCGCTGCTGCTGGAGCGCGGCAAGCCGCAGCCGGTGATCCAGACGGTGTGGAACAACCTGCCGCTGGAGAAGCTGGAAACCATGGCGCCGTCGGTCGTGCTGGATCCGATGGAGCTGCTGCCGGCGCGGCGCGACTACTTCACCTTCATGGGGTCGATGACCACGCCGCCATGCCAGGAGGGCGTGCTGTGGCTGGTGATGAAGGAGCCGGTGCAGGCCTCGCCGGCGCAGATGGCGCTGTTCAGCCGCCTGTATCCGCTGAACGCGCGGCCGATCCAGCCGAGCTCCGGCCGGATCATCAAAGAGTCGAACTAAACGCAAATACGATGTTTGCCGGTCCAGGCGGCGCCGGCTTCCAGCGGCTGCTGATCGACGCGCGCCGGTTCGATGCAGACGAAGCGCAGGTACTCGTCGTCGGCCAGATCCACCAGCGCGGCCGCATCGGCCTGGCCCGGATTCCACACCACCCATTCGCTGAAACCCTGCTGCTCCAGGCGCAGCGTGGCGTTGGCCGTGTTCAGCGTCAGCGCCGGCGTCGATTTGTAGAGCCGGTCGTGCTTCTCGGTGAAGTGCAGCGCCGGGTGTTCCTGCGTCAGCGTGTTCAGATGGTGATCGGTGTATTGCTGGTGCTGCAGGCCGCTGATGCTGGTCGCCGCCAACTGGCCGACGTCGTAGTAGGTATGCAGCGCGACGCCGAACGGGAACGCCTGCGCGCCGGTGTTGGCCACCGTGAACTCGGCGTCGAGCGCGTCGCCGTGCAGCGTGAAGCGCAGCGTCAGCGCGAAGGCGTGCGGCCAGGCTTGCGCGTGCTCCGGCGCCAGGTCGCCCTGATTGAGGCTGAACTCGAGGAAGGACCGGCCGCCGTCGCCGCCGCTGTCGGTCAAGCGCCAGGTGCTGACGCGCGCGAAGCCGTGGCGCAAGCCGGGGCCGCGCACATTAAACTGCGGGAAGATCACCGGCACGCCGCCGCGTATGGCCTTGCTGCCGTCGAGCGGGGTTTGCGCGCTGACAAACAAGCGCTCCTGGCCGTCGGCGGTTTTCCATGACAGCAGATGCGCGCCGAACAGCGACACCGTCGCCCGCGCGCCGTCGGCCGCGGTGATTTGTACCGCAGGCAGCGCGCCGTATTCCGTCATCGTCACAATACTCATGTCTGTTCCAGTTGCTTAGGTCAGCCGGTTCTTCGCCAGCGGTGGGTTCTTCGCGAAATAACGCCGTATGCCCTTGACGATGGCATCGGCCATTTTGTTCTGGTAGGCCTCGTCGAGCAGCTTGGCTTCTTCTTCCGGATTGGAGATGAAGGCGGTCTCGATCAGGATCGACGGGATGTCCGGCGCCTTCAGCACCGCGAAGCCGGCCTGCTCGACCGAGCCTTTGTGCAGCCGGTTGATGCCGCCGATCTCGCCCAGCACCGACTGGCCCAGCTTCATGCTGTCGTTGATCTGCGCGGTGGTGGAGAGGTCGAACAGCACGCTGGCCAGTTGCCGGTCGTGGCTCTTGACGTTGACGCCGCCGATGGTGTCGGCGAGGTTTTCCTTGTCCGCCAGCCAGCGCGCCGCCGTCGACGTCGCGCCTTTTTCCGACAGCACGAACACCGACGAGCCGCGCGCCGACGGCTGGACGAAGGCGTCGGCGTGGATCGAGACGAACAGGTCGGCCTGCACCTTGCGGGCTTTTTCCACGCGGGTGCCGAGCGGGACGAAGTAGTCGCCGTCGCGGGTCAGCATCACGCGCATATTCGGGTATTCCTCGATCCGGGCCTTGAGGCGCTTGGCGATCGACAGCACGATGTCCTTTTCGCGGCTGCCGTTCTTGCCGGAGGCGCCGGGGTCTTCGCCGCCGTGGCCGGGGTCCAGCACCACGGTCAGCATGCGTACCAGCTTGCCCGGCTTGTCGCCCTTATCGGCCTTGGCCTGCGCCTCGGCGGTCTTCAGCTGCTCCTTGAGTTCCGCGCGCGGCTCGGCCTTCAGGTCGGGCTTGAGCGCCTCCAGTTGCGCCTTCGGCGGCTGCGGCGCGGCGGCGGCCACGTCGGCCTCGCCCGGCTTCAGCGGCGGCAGTTCGGTCTTCGCGCCCGGCGAGCCGTCGGCCTTGCCGTCGCTGGACCAGTCGCCCTTTTCGATCATCGCGGCGATCGGATCGACCGGCTTGACCGGATACAGGTCGAAGATCAGGCGGTGCTTGTAGCTGCCGGCCGGCGCCAGCGTGAACACCTGCGGCGTGACTTCCTCCTTCAGGTCGAACACCAGCCGCACCACGTTGGGCCGGTTCTGCCCCACGCGCACCTGCTTGATGTACGGGTCGTTGGACTGGATCTTGGCCACCAGGCTTTTGAGCGTCGGGTTCAGCTCCAGGCCTTCGATGTCGACCACCATCCGTTCCGGGTCCTTGACGATGAAGTGGGTGGCCTTGAGCACGGCGTCGTTTTCCAGCGTGACGCGGGTGTAGTCCTCGGCCGGCCAGACGCGCACGGCGAGGATTTGCGCGGCGTAGGCGCGCAGCGGGGCGACGACGGAGAGCAGCAGCGTGGCGCCGGCCTTCAGGACGGTGCGCCGCGAGAGGGCGGGAGTGGAACCCGCGCTCACATGTTGGGAGCGAATTTGAGGCGTTGAAGGCATGAATGACCCAGGGCGGTGGACGCCTGCAATTCTACATCACGACCGTGGCCCGCCACGGTCAAAAACAGGTTCAAATCGGGCGGCGGCAGCACGCCGTCGGCCTTTTCCGGCCATTCGACGATGCAGATGTTGTCGCCGTTGAAGTCCTCGCGGAAGCCGGCGTCGAGGAATTCCTCGGCGCTGCCCATGCGGTACAGGTCGAAATGGATGACGCTGACGGCGCGGCCGCCGAGCTGGATCGCGTACGGTTCGGACAGCGTGTAGGTCGGGCTCTTGACCGTGCCGACGTGGCCGGCCGCGTGCAGCAGGGCGCGGGTGAGCGCGGTCTTGCCGGCGCCCAGGTCGCCGTGCAGGTGGATCGCCAGGCCGGGCGCCAGCGCGCGCGCCAGCGCCGCGCCCAGGGCGGCGGTGGCTTCCTCGTCGTGGAGATGGGCTGTAAAGTGCTGCATCGAATAGAATGTGGTGTTGGTGGTATCGCCAGCCATTGTAACCGCTCTCATTGCACCGCCGATGTCCCTTTCCGAATCCGATTTAGCCGAACTTGCCGTCAGCATCAAGCGCTGGGGCGTGGAGTTGGGCTTCGCCGAAGTCCGCATCACCGATATCGACCTGAGTCACGCCGAGGCGGGGCTGCAGGCGTGGCTGGACGCGGGCATGCATGGTGAAATGGACTATATGGCGGCCCACGGCATGAAGCGCGCCCGCCCGGCGGAGCTGGTGCCGGGCACGGTGCGGGTGGTCAGCGCCCGCATGAACTATCTGCCGAGGGAGATGAGAAGCGACTGGCGCGAGAACGAGGCGGCGCGGCTGGCCGATCCCGGCGCGGCGGTGATCTCGGTCTACGCGCGCGGGCGGGACTACCACAAGGTGCTGCGCGCCCGGCTGCAGCAGCTGGCCGACAAGGTCAAGGCGGAGATCGGCGATTTCGGCTACCGCGTGTTCACCGACTCGGCGCCGGTGATGGAGCTGCCGCTGGCGGAGAAGGCGGGCCTGGGCTGGCGCGGCAAGCACACCTTGCTGCTGAGCCGCACCGCCGGCTCGATGTTCTTCATGGGCGAGTTCCTGGTCGACCTGCCGCTGCCGGTCGACGAAGCGACCGGCCGGCATTGCGGCCAGTGCACCTCCTGCATCGACATGTGCCCGACCCAGGCCATCCTGGCGCCGGGCCGCCTGGACGCGCGCCGCTGCATCTCCTACCTGACCATCGAATTGAAAAGCGCGATCCCGCTGGAGATGCGGCCGCTGATCGGCAACCGCGTCTACGGCTGCGACGATTGCCAGACCGCCTGTCCGTGGAATAAATTCGCCCAGCGCGCGGTGCTGCCGGACTTCGACGAGCGGCACGGCCTCGGTTCGGCGTCGCTGGTGGAGCTGTTCGGCTGGAGCGAGGACGAGTTCAATCGCAAGATGGAAGGCAGTCCGATACGCCGCATCGGCCATGAGCGCTGGCTGCGCAATATGGCGGTCGGGCTGGGCAACGCGGCGGCGGCCGGCGCCAAGGGCGACCCGGCGATCGTCGCCGCGTTGTTGGCGCGGCGCGACGATGCTTCCGAGCTGGTGCGCGAACATGTCGAATGGGCGCTGGCCTGCCACGCCTGAGTAAGCTACACTCGTTGGGTTCTTTTTCACAGAGGCCCATGTGCAGACTTCCACTAAATTCATCGCGCTGCTCGCCGGCGCATCCTTGTCCCTCGCCGCGCAGGCGGTGAGCTTCGACGACTGGGCCGACAAGGTCGCCAACGCCAAGGTCCGCGGCGACCCTGAGCAAGCCACGCAGAAGCAGTACTTCAGCGGCAAGGAGCAGGATGAACTGGATCGCAAGCTGACGCCGAACAGCATCGTGTTCCGCAGCGGCGAAGTGGCCGCCGCCAAGAAATCGCTGGCGCAGCTGGCCAAGATCAACCAGAAGACGCTGACGCCGCAGCAGCGCGCCAGCGCCGCCACCATCGCCTGGAATCTGCAGAGCACCGTCGACGCCTATCCTTACATCGACTACAACTTCGTGTTCAACCAGTTCACCGGCGTGCACGTGCAGATCGTGAACTTCCTGACGCAGGCGCACCCGATCCGCAACCGCCGCGATGTGGAGAACTACCTGGTGCGCCTGAAGGCGGTGGCAGGCAAGATCGAAACCGGCATCCTGCAAGCGCGCGGCGCGGCGATGCGCGGCATCTTGATGCCGACCTTTATCACGCAGGCGTCGATCGGGCAGCTGGACCGCTTCCTCGACGGCGCGCCGGAGCAGAACGTGTTCGTCGCC
>Ga0247815_10001349_pt1 | contig 18832 bp, 18 predicted proteins | sample UWRJL194509B1_FD_181014 | JGI IMG/M metagenome (GOLD analysis project Ga0247815, IMG submission 181014) | Plant litter microbial communities from Arlington Agricultural Research Station in Wisconsin, United States - UWRJ-L194-509B-1 | ecosystem: Environmental > Terrestrial > Plant litter >...
ACTCTGTCCATCGATGCTAAGCTCGAACTCACGCTCGTCAACGCCAGCCCAGTCGTTTCTTTCGATTATCAAGCCTACAGTCATCTGAAATCTCTTATATTTTTTTCATTATGAGCTTGTTGATCTCGCCAGTACAATGCTCATCCTGATCGATCTCGGTGTTACTGGCACTGACACGACGAGCACTCGCTGCAGCTGTTTTCCAGACACTGGCTATCTGTAGTACAGAACCCGGCGACGCACACCATTTTTCCGGTTGGAGGAGACACCTGGAAAGGAACTGGGAAAGTAGCGTGTCAAATTTGTCGCTGGAGGCGCGGGCCGGTGCTTCGATAGCCTTCGGCGGATTGCTTGCGAGTACTGCGACCCAGTGACGAAATCAGCTGATACGCATATGGTTCACTGAGCTTAGTAACACCGAGTGGGAGGGATAACCTTAGCAGGCTGTGTCGAAGGTTGTCAGATATCTGCGATTTTGGCTGAATGAGCACGTACGACTCGGACGTTGCGACGGCGGCCTTCGCGTCGGCGAGGCCGGACGCGGAGGACATCTCGCCCAAATCAACCTGACAATAACCATCAGACGCCTTGTCTAAACTCGATGAGTCGGTCTGACTCACTGACTCAGGAGCACGAACACATGCAGCATGAGCTACCGAAGTCAAGACAGCAAGATGAGCAACGAGTAGCATCTCGACGTCGGGGAATGATTGAAACCGCAGGAAGAGATGTTTCAGATTATGTCGTGAGACGGGGTCGCTTTTAAGTTGGAAAGAACGGGTCAGGTACCCGAGGGTCGGAGAGTTTTCTTTTCTTTTCTTTTTTTTGAATTGATTTATTGTCTGTGAGCCGGTGCTATAAAGACATTAACTTTGCGTGTGCTTGTGTATATACGTCTGAGTGGTTTAGGTTCGTTCGTGCGTGGTGCTCCAAGTGGCCGTTGCCAGTCCTTCGTGCCATGCTTGCAAGACGAGGGTTGCAATGTGGGCAGACTGATCGAGGGCATAGGAGGCTCGACTGGGCGTGTGTTGCTCGTGATGGTGCTCTAATGTGGGTGACGATGGAATGTGGGTTGCATAAGTCGCGCATGGGGTGGTTTTGCATGGTGGTGCATCTCGTGTGGGCTTCGTTCTGCGTCTAGAGTCGTGGAAAGACAGAGGCGAGCCGCCGCGTGGCGGCCGCGAACTTCGTGAGCTGCTTGTGGCCGTTTCTGAAGAGAGTAGGTGTTTGAGCCTGTCGCCTCCTCGACCAAGTCGTGTGCGCATTTCTCGTCGCTGAGTCTCGTACGCTGGGCAGTGGCCAACGAAGTGGTGAACTGTCTCCGTCGCTGTGCCGCATGCTTGGCAGGTTGCTGTTTCGCTACGCCGTATCCGGTGAAGGTGTTGATTGAGGGGGGCGTGGCCTGTGCGAAGTTGGATGATGAGACTCATGTGATCGCGGCGGGTGGAGGGTCGGAGAGTCGGCGATATGTTTGTACCTACCAATATCCGCTTACACGCTCTACCACTGCAACTTTAGCTTCTTTGCAGTGATGATCATGCTTGAAAGAGTTTCATTTCGGCTCAGCTTTTGAATAAAGTCGACACTACCTCCGGACTTGTGCCAGGGGATGCCACACGGGCGAGGAGTGTTGTGGACATTAGCCGTGAGCGGCTCTTCAACCTAGCCGAGAGAATGACACGGGGCGAGCCGCTCGTTTCTCGTGAATGGAAACGGACGCCTCTGGCATTTGGTTCGGTTGTCTGATAAACGGGACGAAAAATGTTGTCTATTTAGTTTGAGTTGGGCAAGCGGGGGTGAGATGGGAGATGTGGGTGGCGGGAAGTTGGAAACGGGAGCGCGACAGATCATCATCCCAGGCCCAGCTGCGACGAGACAAGGGGAACGAACGAGTTATCCTACAGATAATAAACCTGCACCGACAGCAAGGCCCAGAAAGGCAGGCTCAAACACAGGGAAGGACGCGCGAGCAAGGTGGGTGCGACAACACCGACAATAGAGGTAGGGCCAGACACGAACCAATCGAACAATACTCACCTGGTACTCTCCAACTCCGATTGCGCCCTCCAACCGTGTTCTTTTGAGTCGGCGTAGGGAACGGTACCGTTCCAGTCGAGCCGGTCGTAGAAGTTGACATATTGCATGAGCAGAACACCCGAGTGACTTGGTCCTGGCCGGCGTGGTAGAAGGTGCGGCGCGACTGGTGCAAGTAGAGCACGCAGAACCCAAATAAGGCGTGCTGGAAGATGACCTGCTGTAGATGCCAGCCGGCCGAGCGGCTGTTGCCGCGGTGTTGGAGACTGCAGGTGTGCTGGTGGTCGGGCCGACTCCCATAGTCCGGCTCAGTGTTGATGAACTACCCCAGGCAAGTCGGGAAGTGTGCCGTGTCGGCTCGGCGGCACTTTGAGGATAGTGATTGATGACAGCGCGTGCGCCGCGGCTGGCGCGAAAGAGGCGGCGGCTGTAATTGATGCCGCAGCTGGTGTCCCGCTTGTTGCGCGAGTCTTGCCGGGCTGCTCGGCCCAATAGTTGATAAAGATGAAGGATGGTGTTCCAGAGGTGGCGTGCCGGCCTGAAGCGTGTTTGACTGGGTTGACCTCTGACAGAGGTGGGTACGGGGATGAGCCCACCAATCGGACAATGTGCGAGCTGGTACAGATGAGTGAATGTCGGGCGAATGCGCGCGAGTAGGCGAGCTATATAGTGCGCGAGGAGAACGAGAAGACTTGAACGAGTTTGCGCGGATAAGTGGGCGCACGCGAAAGCGTAGGATTCGAGATGGGGATAGAGATGATTATCATGAAACTTAGAAGAGGCGGGCGAGCTGTGATCACGGCAGTGACTAAGCTTCACCGTACTGTTGTACCTCCAAGGAGGAGGGGTGGAGCCGGAGCAACGGGGTGTGCATAGTGGATGTATGCAGGTCGTTCAGCGCCAAGACTCGCGTTAGGCATGTCGGACATGGTACTAGGACTCGTGCCAGTCTCGGCCGTAAGCCATGGAGGAGAACTAGGGTTCAATGAAGAGGGCGACGAGGGTCGACTGTGCGGCGGCATGAAAGCGGCAGTAGAGCGCGGACAACTTGGACGAGTGGCGAGGCACAAGGGCAGACAGCATTTTTGGAATAGAGGGAATGGCAGCAGTAGAAGTAGAAGCAAGCTTGTGATAATGCGAGAACTAAGGCGTGGCGGTCAAGTACGAGAATGAGTCCAAGTGCGCGAACAGAAACGAACGGAAAACAAGAGCTCGGACAGGGCGAGCGAGCGCATACGCGAATAGATGCTAGCAAAGGGGTGCGGTGTGCCCTGGCCACCAGACGCAGGAGAGGGTGTATCAACGGCATGCGGAAGATCTCATAAAGGGGCAACGGACCGTGGGCGGAACAACGTCACACGGAACAGGGACTAAACAGCGTTCTGAGAAACAGCACGAGGCTTGCGCAGCTCGAAAGTCACTCACGATGCCAGGCCTTGTGCAACTATTATGTTGCGCATCGTCCACGACGGCAACACTCGGGAGATTCGCAGAGGGAAGAGGCAGACCGACGTGCTCCGGCACCGAGCCGGTCACTCGGCATCGCCCTGTGTCCCTTCTCCTTTCAGCCTACTTCATCATACCAGAATCACTGAAATCACCTAAGATATTGACGCGGAAAACAACACAATAAAGAGACTATATTTATAGTCAAGCACGTTGTATCGATGCGCGGGGTGCTGTGAATGCGCTCGGTAGCAAGCTGGTCGCCGCGTGCCCTAGACTGGTTTGCTAGTTGCGCGCCATCTGCCGAAACAAGATTTGCGATGGATGTGGTGGTGCCGTCGCCCTGCTGTCTGAGGTGTTGTGCGGGTCGTTCGTTCACTTGCCAAAGTGTAGGCTGCTCTAACGGCGTGCTCGTACGCTTAGCGCAACCAGCAAGGAATTGTGGCGCGCGTCTGTGCGGCGCTATGACTCAATTGGCTCGAACCGGAATTACCGGGACAGAATGCGACGGCTGGCAGTCGAAGCCAGAGATCTAGAGGCGCCAGCGGGCTGTGTCCAGATCACGTGCCGGCCTCAAACGACCTGATACGGATCCTCCGCTTACGGCCCGAGCCGATGCTAAGAAGAGTGCAGCCACAGAACGCAGACCTACTTATCGGAGGGTCGGAAATGTGATCCTCCAACACAATGCTTTGCACTCACTCCACCACTGTCACCAGTTCTTTCGGCATCATTCTCTCGTTTTTCAGGATCCAAACCCTGGTCATTTGCGGCGTCGCCGCTTCGGTACTCACAACTTGGCCCTGCAGGTCATGTTCTTCACGTTAAATTGCACATCTTTTGCCGCGGACTTGGCGGGCACGTCGCGCCTCCACCACCATAGCCGTGTCCGCTCTGCTCCTATCTGACGCTCAGTTGACAGCCACAACTACTCAAACTTGTCGCAAAGGAAAATAAATGCAGCAAAGCCCAAATGCGACACTTCGACAACCCGAACCGTCGCTACACGACGCGCTTGATTAAGACCAATGTCAGAAACGGCCGCTCGGTGGCGTCGATCCGCAGAACGCGCCGTCAATCCCGGGGCCGGACACCCAAATAACCAGCGTGATCCACGTAGCACTCGTTTCTGGAGAGCAAAGTTCAAATAAAGAAGTCATGCGGCATTGACACGACCTGGTCAGCTGCAGATCCTGCGCCAGCTTGCGCAACACACTGCTCGTATCACTTTTCGTTGTCTTTCAAGCACTTTGATCGCCTATTAAGCAGTCGTTCCACAATTCGGCATACATTCAGCAAGTACAACGGGTGTGTCATGTTGTATGATCCGGGTGTAACGAATTCGCGGGTCATCCCGGGTCGGCTGGACATGAGCACCTTCAAGCAATGACAATTACGAAGGCCAAGAAAGGAAATTTAAGCCTTGAAATTTGCTGAATTTTATTGCTCTGCATACCTCGCAACGTGCCATGCTTCGCATACAACAAAGGGACGAACTTGCTGACTGGAGAGACCTCGAGGGAGTTCGGTCCTTCCACAGAGGCATCCCAGCTAATCACATATTTTTCGCCATTCGAAGGGTTGGTGTAGGCTAAGGAGGCCGCAGTAGGGCCATCTATGCATCGGATGAGTACATGTCCTCGCCAACCGACATGAAGCAGTCGCACGGACCTGGATGTGCGCCAAAGACCTCGAGGCGGTTTCCTTGCCCGGGAGCCACAGTCTGATCGGGGTCCACTTTCCAATCGCCCGTCTTGGCCATGGCCTCCGTCAGCTGGAGCGTGGTGTCTGGCATCATGTTGATAACAGTAACGAAGCTGATGTTTTTCGCCATGTCGTTCTATGCTACGCAGGGACACTGTTCGGCGATATTGAACGCGATCTGGGAGCGCTTATAGCTTTATACGCAAGAGGGGACTACTATCCACTCCAAGATTGGACCTCGAGCTACCAACGCTCCCGCAGTTTGGCACTTATTCAGTTGTCACATGAATGGGTTTACAACACGGCACTCAGCTCCACGGAGCTTGGCATTCCCAGCTCTCAAACGTGTGTCGCTCCAACCCAGGGCGGCGCACAAGCAATCTCCCATTACGACACAATGTTTTGCTTGATGGTTGCAATTCTGGGGTCAGAAGCGGACGCAGTTGCAACGGCACAGTTCTCGGTGCCTCACATAATTAGTCACCCAAGAAACAGTTTCAATGCAGATCAACGAGCATTCAAATATCGAATGTTTGTATCATTCAATCGCAAGAAATTGGTGCGGTGTATCCTGAGGAAAATGAGCACTTCCGGGTTAACCAACGATAATTGCGTAGGCTAATGAAGGCGACGGTTAGCTTGGCAGTGCGGTACCCCACAGCCCCACATACCCGAAAAGAGACCATGCATCGGATACACCAGAGGGATGAACTTGTCAATCGGGGTAACCTCCATAGAGTTGGCCCCTTTCTCAGAGTTCGCCCAGCGGATCTCATATTTGTCGCCAGTCAGAGGGTTGGAGTAGGTCATGGAAGCCTCGGTAGAGTCGTCTACACGTCATGTGAGTACATGTCCCCGTCGACAGAGGTGGAGCTAGTGCACGTACCAGCCCGACTGAAGAAGACTTCGAGCCTGTTTCCGCTCCGGGAGCTATGGTTGGGTCAGGCTGAGCCTTCCATTCGCCCTTCTTGACCACGGCTTCCGTGAGCTGAAGCGGAGTGCCCGGGATCATGTTGATGATGATGACGGTGCTACCCTGAGACATGTCGCTCAACGTGTGTAGGGATACGGTTCAGTGATAATGATTGTGACCTTGGCGCAGTTGTAGCTTTTATACACAAGAAGGGACTACACCCTCCCCTTCCGAGATCGGACCTCGAGCCACAGGTGCTCCTGCACTTTGGATTCTCTATTCAGTTGTCACGCGGATGTGTTTACAACACGTTACTCAGCTCCAACGGAGCTTGACCTTCCGGGCAGCCGATGCTCTCATTCCTACTGGCAATCTTGTTTGCTCAGCAGAGCCTTCGATCAAGCTAGTTCAAATTTCCATTGAAGGTTTACACAAGTGCATGTTGCTGCGGCAAACAGAAGATAGGAACACACGCCACATTTGTTTGGGACTGCCGTAACTTGATGCTTCGGTACGACTCCGCCGTCTGCCCCGCCTCAATACCGTCCCACTGGCACTGCACCGGTGACCGCATCCTCATGGAGTGCCGCTCCCTTCCCTCCCGGATTGAAGCAAGCATCCGCATCCGCCGCCTTTCCGTCCTTGATCACGACCGTGACGCCGATGTTGATGTAGGCGAATTGGGCGCCGAACCGCACGTGCTGCATCGTATTCTTGTCAAATATGCTACTGACGTTGAGCTGCTGTCCGTCGATTCCTTTCACGCCAGCGGGAACCTCGACCTTGATGCGCAACCCGAACTTCTTGTTGATGTCCCCTCGCTGCACTACAAACACCTTATCCTTGTCCTCGATCTCCTTCAAGTGCTCCTTCTTCGGCTTGCCGCTCGTGCTCTTGATGTCGTACACAAACGAAGACGTGTCGAACGAGTGAATGTAGAGCGCAATGGGATCGGCTACGCACATCGTTTTGCCGGAGCGCGCAATCGCGTTGATGTTGCCGCCAATGACCGGGTCCGAGTTGCGACCCGGGTTGCCGTACTTGGACGTCCCCTGCGCTGCAATGTCGATCTCGGCGCTCAGCGTATTGTTCGGCTGGATGAGGTGTATGATTGTGCCGGTTGTGCTCCAGACGTTGTAGTTATTGTTGGGTTTGTAAACCTTCGCCCCAGTGCTCGGGTCAGTGAGGAAGAATTTGGTTTCTTCCATCCTGATGCCCGGGTGCAGCTGACGGATCGTGGAAATGAACTTTTCCTGCTCGTAGGACGCGTAGAACTGCCAGTACTCGGGTCCCTCGCACATCATGGACACGGACAGGACATCGCCCTCGACATTCCACGACACCCGCCGGACCGACCATTCGAGGTACTCGTCCTGGAACATGCGCGCCGAGTCGGCCACTCTCCACCGTGTCTCATCGTCAAGAAATGCATTCTTGACCTTTTACAGCGGGGTAATTAGTCTTAACTTGTGCAGCACGCCCGGTTCTGACGGTTTAGGTCGAACACTGAATTACCATGACGAGCAGCCTGACCGAGGAGTGACACCGCGATCTGGCACTATATAAGCCTCCTTGTAACTTCTTCCCCTGACCCGGTGAGCCGAAGTCTCCCTGTCATTGCCACATGCCTGTCAGCGATTGAAGTGTCTCTTAGCGCGATCAACATACAACAGAGCCGCAAATGTGCACTGTGGGGCCGCGTGCAGTGTCAAGCGACGAGTCTTATACTGGAATAGACACATTTACAGTGAGAAATTGTAGGCAGTAATTTGTGGGATCACTCAAGGGCTCGCAAAATGACGCATGCTCAAACTTGCGACGTTGGATGCGAGTACCTACAGTATGCATTCGGATACACACAACCTGATTCGAGGCGTTTCTTTATGACAATGAAGAAGAGAGCAATGTTGATGACGATTAGCTATCTTTTCAAAAGATAATGACATCGGCCTTGAGGTCCTCGCCCTCCGTCACCGTGTACTTGACCTGCCACTTGCGAGTGGAAGGCGCAAAGCTCGTCACACTGTAGTCCGCACGCTGTGCCTCGCGAGCCGCCCAACGACCTCTGTCATTCGGCTCCAGATAGTACTGGCCTTGGATGACGGTCGCGGTAAGGCCGTCCTTAAGGCCGGTAACGACGTCGCCCCAGCGCTTGTAGTTGTGCACACCGACAGCGACGCAAACATCCTCGCCAGTCTTGTCGTTCTTGAAGCGCAAGATACCTGAGGTGCCGCTGCCACCCATATTGAGAACGTGGGTGTCATTAACCTCGTCCCAGGTGCCGCCACCAGCGTAATTCCACACCGTCTTCTCAACAACGCGGAAGAAGCCGTTTCCGGGGTGGGTCTGGTAGACACGGACGGTGATCTTGTAATGGGTCATGCTGCGGTACAGAGTTCGGGACGTCAGCGAGGATCGGACAGTGAGGTGGGTGGGTGAGTGGTGGGCCACACCTTTTGTTTGGACAGTAGACGGAGTGCTTGCTGAGGAGATGGTTATTCGACTTTCCCTCGGCTAAGCTTTATACAAAACTTTGGCAGCCAAAGGTCGCATGAAGCACTCTCATAGGGACCATACAGCATTCGTGGGCCACTTCGAGTCTAGCCTAGTGGTTGGCCACAGAAATGCCGAGCGCAAGCACGAGTGTCGGCGTCAGCCCTTAGTGGACAGTAAGCCGACCTCCTGAGGGTGCTGGTAACACCAAGAGGAGGGTGCTTCCAGCAACAGCCTGGGGCGGTGTCACAAGAATGACATCTCCAGACCAATCAGGGGCGGAGGTGGTGGTCTGGCCAGGGGTGTGACGACATGGGAATTGACATCTAGGCTCGAGTACTGTAAGTGCGTGGTCGCTCCCGCGCGAAAATCTTTCGCTCATTGCAGTGATTTTCACCTCGTGAGCGCTGCAAATGGTAGTATATTTCTCCGTCTCAAACTCTCCGCATCCAATGAAAGCCGCAACTGCTGTGAGAACGGCAGTAACATATTGTTTGGCCATAATAAATTCTAAACCTCGTCCTGAGTCACCTGAACAGTTGATGCTTGTAAGACGAAAATTGCAGAGCTCGTGGATCCCGTTCGACCCATTGGTCGGCCTAGGCCGGTCCAGACCAGCCAAACTAATAGTTATCCCAAGCCCTGGCCAGCCCGTCTCAGTCAAACTTAGCTCATGTGATAGCCAACTAGAGAGCTAGTAGCAGCCGGATTGCAACTTGAAGCACACTGCGGATTCTGTGTCTCCGTAAGTACCTCTAAAGCTCTAAAGCTACACCACAACGATGATGCACCGATTCCTGCTAATATTCGAATTCCGCAATCATAAGTCCGATTATGTGTATCTGAGTCCTTTCTTTCACGTTGACTTGTGACGTAAATGGTCAAGGAGCACTTGTGAGACCAAAATACATTTCTGCATTTATGCGGTCCCGACCTTCTCTGGATCGTCAGCTGGACCATTGAGGGTAAAGATAACATTGACGGAGGGTACGCTTGGTAAATGGACCTCAGATGGTGACATGGCGGATATAAACTAACAGCGTAGCAGTAACACCAGAGTCGAATCTTTCGAAAATTCATCTCGCTGGTCACCAAACAATGCAATTACTGGAAGTATTTGGCTTGCCGAAGTACGATTTGGGGGATTTCGTATATGCTTAAAGCCTCATAGAGGCTTTAAAGTGAGAAAGAGCATGATTAGGAGAGGAAACGGTGATTGGGAGAGTACAGGCGGCACACGGCAGGTAGGGGCAATGGGCAACGGTCAGCAGCCCTGCAGGATTCTTGGTCCTGTCCAAATATAACTGTTAGACAGCGTGCTTCTTGGGTCGTGCGTGAATGTGGTGTTGCAGAGGCGACATGGCAAAGAGGGGGGTGCACCACAAGCTGATCTGTCGGGTCGCAAAAGTTGCACGAGCCTGAGCAGGCCATGTCCGTTTCACCATACTTCGATAAGTGTTCCGGGAGCCCGCGGCATCAAAATGCAGAAGCTACACGGAGGTCCGCATGCATCCTCGCACCTTCTGCGATACGTTGTGTACAAACAGCCATGAGGCCACCACCCTAGGCAACCGCCATGTCTACACTCACCTGTACCTCTTACATGGCCCATAAAGAGTGAGTTATGACGCCGCAGTCGCATTCCAGAGGAATTACGCTGTGAAGTATGATTCCCCGAGTGGTGTGCCACTCCTCGACCAGATCAGGACGGTCTCATTCCACCTGTCGGGTGCGGTACGAACATGTTCTAAGCGAACCCCAGCGTACAGTATTTTACCAGGGGCCTTCATGTCGTTGAATCGAGCTGGGCACACACCGATCTCGCCCCGTCTTCCAGTTCTTGCCCGGCGGTGATAGGATGTTGATGTGTGATGTAACAGAACTTTTGGAGCTCGTCCGTCAGCGGAATGTTCAAACCACTCTCGCAGTGGCGCGGATTGAAGAGGTCGTTGTAATTCAAACAATTAGCGACGCCGACCTGAGCGTGATCAGCGAGTTGGGAAAGTTGACTCTCGTCACTCACTCATCTATTTGAGCAGTGACGCCAATAACTCGGAATAAAATCATCCGCATGCTATAAACCCATGTTGAAACGGGAGGCCAGTGTGACCGCATTTCATTTCCGCGTGTCCCTCGCGCCCGTCACCCTGGCTCTTCTATTGACATTCGGCCCCGTCCAGCCCCGGCGGTGCTCCAGTTTCCAATTGCTGCGGTCAATGCGGCCATGCTTGGAGCACCCCGCACCTGCGCCAAGGCCCCTGATCAATCCTTTGTTAGGCGCGGATCCCGTACTTGATTATCACCGGCGGCTTTTTCAGGTCATTTGCAAACGACGCCGGTGTTAAGTTCCGCTGATGCAGGCATCATTGTCGCAAGACATGATCAAACGGATGCGATATCTGTCTCGGCGCGCCACCCGATAGCTCTTGAGCAGCCCAGTATTGAATATCCACGACTGACGTAGTCAATACGGCCAAGTACTCACCGCCCCATGGTACGGTAATACGTCGCGGTTGCGGTAGTATATCGCTGTCACCGGCCGCAGTGCGCCACCCTCCGTCTCATTAAAATAGCCGAGGCTGGCTGTCTACCACCTCCCCAGCCTCGCCTCTCCTCCCCATGTTGTCTTCATTTCCGCTCACCGTGGCGACTCTCGTTCTTCTCAATGCGGGGTCTGCTCTGAGCGCGTCCAGCCCTCGCCCAGTGCACCTCTCGCGCCAGGCTAATGCCACTGCTGCCTTTGACTGGTCTTCCGTACGTCGCATGTTGGGTACAAGGAAGAGCAATGACTGAGGAGGTCCATCACGCAGCTTCAACCTGTCAACGATTTGAAGACGCTGGTTCCATGCTTTACTGAACCTTTCCAATGTGGTCGTCTCAACGTTCCACTCGACTACAGCCGTGCAGTCGACAGTCCTAAAGCCATCATCCCGGTCATCATTCTCCCCGCAGCCGACCAGGTAAACCGCAAGGGGTCCGTTCTCTTTAATCCAGTGCGTTCGACGCGCAGCTTGTGTCGATTGGCGCTGATAGCGTGATTTAGGGTGGCCCTGGCGATTCTGGCACTCTTGCTGTCCTCCAGTTCGCCCAAGGCCTCTCGCAACTCATTGGACCAACCTATGACCTCGTCGGATTCGATCCTCGTGGTACTGGCGCAGCAGTTCCTTCCGGACAGTGTCTTAGCCAAGCAGACTGGAACAAATTCCAGCAGACGGACGTGCTCGCGGTTGACAATGACGCAGAGCTTGCGTTGTCGCTTGCGAGAACTGAAGTCGTAGCGAGCGCATGTGCCGCGAAGCTCGGAGGGAAGGGAACTGAAACTGCCGGTGGTACCTTGGAGGAGTGGGGTGGTGGACGGTTGTAAGTTCCGCTTCGTATTGGGTCATTACAGCCCAGCTGACGAAGAATTTTCGTAGCATGGACACTGGCAGTACTGCGAACGACATGCTCAGTATCGTCCGCGCCTTGGGTCAAGAGAAGCTCAATTACCTCGGAATTTCATACGGAACCGCCATCGGCCAGTACTTCGCGGCGATGCACCCAAGCAACATTGGGCTCATGATGCTCGATGGTGTCATCGACGGCGAGCGATGGCGTAAGGCTGACATCGGGCATTTACTTGAGGACGCCGACGACGTGGCCCTTTCCTTCGGTTACCTCTGCTCCAAAGCCGGCACAGCCGCTTGCCCATTGGCTTCGCCGAAGCTTGGCGCCGACGCTGTCTCCCGCAGGGTGATGATGCTCCTCAAGAACCTAGAGCAGAAGCCCTTGGCTGTTCCTCAACGTCAGCTTGTTGTCACGTCCGACCTCGTTCGTGCGGTTCTGCGGAGCCAACTCTACTCCCCGCTGCAAGGATTCCCTGCCGCCGCAGCCCTTTTCCTCGCCATCGAGCAGCGCAACACTACATCCGTAGCGGCCGTTCTTCCCACACCGAACCCACTTACCGGTCTCGACTCATGGTTCCAAGGAGACGCTGCAGAGCCCAACATCGCCTGTAGCGACTTCCCCGATCTTCGTAATTGGACATTTGCCAATGCCTCCGCCACCCTTCAGAACACCGACCGTATCTCCAGGTTCCTTGGCCCAATCCTGTCCAGGCTCGGACTGCAGTGTATCGCGTGGCAGATGCGACCCAAGAGCACATTCAAGGGTCCGCTCAAGGTCACCAAGACGGACGGCAAGATCTTGTTCGCGAGCAACGTGTTGGACCCGGTAACGCCGTTGGCAGATGCCAGAGTCGTGCAGCCACGGTTCGCGAATTCGACCCTGTTGGTGCAGAACACTATTGGTCACACGGCACTGCTGAACATGGGCAGCTGTGTGGCGAAGGTGGCTGGGGCCTTCTTCCAGGCTGGTGTGTTGCCACAGGAGAAGACGGTGTGCGAGCCGGACCAGTTGCCTTTCATCGGCAATGTCACGGGGAAAGCGCAGTTCTCAGGCAAATAATAGTGTTGCATTTACCACAGACGTTTCATTACACATGTTTACTAGCTAGTATGCCGCTGCTTTGCACGGCAGGTTACGGTCACGAATATCTTTGTCGTAATACTCGGGCAATGATGCATCCGTTTTCTTCGAAATATGCTGCAGGCTTAATTCACCGTTTCTCGGGTTATTGAGATCGATCGATGTGTACGCATTATGGGTATTAAACGGAGACCTTGCCAATTGTGCCATGAGTCAACGGGTCGATTAGCCTGATGAGTTATTATCACTACATGTCTTGAATGTACTTCAGAGTGCGATCCGGTGTGGTGTGGAATGCGATTTGTAAACGGAGCAGCTGCAGCTGGATGAAATGCCGCATATATCGATAGGAAGCTTTTTCATGGCAATGTCCATATGGCTGCTACCAGTGCCCTCAGGAGGTCATAACAGCGACACAAACTCTCTGACAGAGTTGCAATGATTTTGCTACCATTAGTAGCAAGTTTTCAAATCATGAGTTGTGACCAAGTTGTTCCCCTTCCTGCGTCCCTTCTCCTTTCAGCCTACTTCATCGTAAAGGGAACGCTGAGGTCAACCAACACATCTACGCGGAGCATGTCACCATGAAGAGGGTATGTTCATGGTCATACATGCGTCTCCAGCGAGAAGTGTCAATTTGGATTCCGAGCGCAGCACAGCGATGATCTCTTCCAAAGTGATGATCTCGTGAATCTTTTTAGTTCGCCATGATGACCGCACAACTGACACGAGGCTCGCGCCGAACCTCAGCTCGGTTATTTACCAATATGCACCCTCAGATACAGTCACTGTGCGTTATCCTTCCTTGTGTATGAGTCATTCCGTCCCAGAGATTTGCACAGACGTGGTACTCGTTCTCGAAACTTGAGCAGCCACACACTCAACATCTCCACCCAAGTTGGCTCGTCGGCTCCAGCCAGCCTCATCACAACACACCTGGTATCTCGCCGCTCGCCGCTTGGTGACTTACCGCCACCAGTACAAGCTTTCTTCTTTTGGCGCGTGTTCGCTGAGCCTGAAGAGACGGCGTCAGCGGAGCGCCGTTGTCTGCGGTCGCACTTCGGTGGCGCCGGCGACGGGAGCGTGACACTACATCCGTGGCGTCTCCGCCACGACAAACGTTGTTAAGCAGGTCGAATCCGAACTAGACTGCCGCTTCGCCGGGCTCTTCATCCGCCATCGAAGGAATGGAAAAGTGATCGCGCTCAGTCTGATCGGCAAACGCGTCGATGGTGGTGCGTGAGGAATTAAGTTGTAGCGAGCCGCTGCATTGGCGGACTTGTCACCATCCCCGACAACAGCGAGCCCGCGGTATTCACACTATTTGTTAAATTGCTGGTTAATTTATGAGTCTGTCTCGGAAAGAAGAGCTCCAACCCGGTAGTTGTGGATCGGCTCAGGAAGAACAAGCATCGACTTCGCTCCACAGAGCTCGTTCCTAGATCATTAATGAAACAGGCTTAAAACTAATAAGCACGGACTCAAGATCAGCCGCTGTCTTGGTTACAGTTTAGCGTGCGGGATTTGCGCCTCGCCGATCTCCTCGCTCTGACTAAGTTCCAACGAGTTGGCTTAGTTCAGCGGCACCAGGGGTCTGCCCGGTATAGCTAAGTATGGCCACAGGAAGCACGTCCGTCTAGCTAGCAGCCTCGTTTACGCGGCGCCACAACGAGGTCATTGCGAGCACGGGGCGTGACCTGCTGTCGCCGCCGCCGCCGCCGCCGCTCATCTCGTGCCTGACATTCCGGCCCGCGATCTTTGCGCATGTTCGCAACCGGGTGAACCGGTGATATCTACCTGAATCCACGCTAGTGCCGCATTGGGCGTGCTAGTCTTCACGAAGCTTCCTCACTTAGCCCATGTGGAACGCGCTTTGCCGTAACGGCGCGCGAGATCCGCATCGTACCTGAGCTAGATATGTTCCATGTTCTGGCTTGCGCGTTCTATCCATGCTCTTTAAAACCCAGTGGGCGTTGCTCGCACAACCAGATCTAGGTGCATCCTGCCCTCATTTCTCATCTCGGTCGTGTTTCTTCCAATCCCGTCGCTCTCCGCACTTTTGCAATGCCTGCCAACCAGATTTACACACAGGAGGAGCTGAAGAGCCTTCACTACATTATCGCGCCGTGGTTGATTGGTTGCTTACTCGACCTTCTCACCCAGGGCATTATTTTCTGTCAGGTGCGCCACAACCTCTCGGTCCGACCTGAGCTGCACGGACGTTGACACCACAACCCGCAGCTCAATAACTACAGGAAACGGTATCGCGACAACAAGCCGCTTCTCAAGATCATGGTCTATGTTCTTGTTCTCCTCGCCACACTCAAATGCATCGATTCATGGTGAGCTCTTCGTACCGCACTGCGTCGTCTGCTTACTGTCTCTCATCAGTGCGGTTGTGTGGGTATCGCTCATCACGTATTCTGGTGACATCGCGGGCTCCGCCATGCTCAACTACACCACTTGGTGGCAGTCAGGTGTGCCACTCATGGTAAGCCGTTTTCTCAACCTCTTTGAGTTGCGCGGAAGTTCAACTGCAAACCAAACCGCGTTAGGGTGCATGCATCAACTTTTATGCCCAAATCTACTTCTTGTATCGCCTGTTTGCGATAAGCAACTACAACTGGTCAGTGTATCCCATCGGTTTCGTGCTGGCATTTGCCTGGTTGTCCATCATTATCGGGGTACGCCCGACCTTGTTGCATGCACCGCTGCGCATTGCTGACTACGGATCCGACAGACGATCAACATCAAGCTCCAGAATCTATCCGAGATCACGCGGTGGCGTATGTCTATCTTTCGTCTGTGATAGAGTCACACACTAACCGTAATCAACTAGTTGCCGCACACCTCGGTGCCACGTTCGCGGGCGACATTCTCATTTCCTGTTCTACCGCGTACTTTCTCCTTGAAAAACGACGCAACAGCCTGAAGCAGACGCAAAGCCTCATAGACACGCTCGTCCGCGTCACTTGGCAGAGTGCCATACCTGCAGCGTTGTGGTGCGCGTTCGCACTTGGATGCGCTTTGTGCATAGATGACTAATGACACTCGGACAGTGCAACACTCAACCTTATTCTCTCGCAGGCCTTCAAGAACTACATCATCTCGACCATTCCGAATCAGCTCCTGCCTAAGTTGTACGCAATCGCTGTGCTGTTGACCATCAAGGCAATCTGAATGGTAGCGTCTAACAGTGGTAAAACGAGCAGCAGCGACGGCGTTTCGGCCGGGCGTACGCGGAGGACTGTACGTGAACGTCCCTTACCGACAGCGTCAAAAATTTTCATTCAACTGACGCGTACGATGTTCCGCATGTAGGGTGACAATGTCGAACTCGGTCGTATCACGGTCCACAAGCAAGTCGCAACCATTTCACACGTTGAGGTACGCTGCTACTGGCATGGAACCACATTTACATTCTGATGAGCATAACGGTGCAGTGGGAGCGTCGCACCTCGGATGACATCAAGAATGGCGGTATCTATGGACGCCAACCTGCCACTGTCACAATCCAAGAAGAGGATGCGTCGCAGAAGGTTGTCTAACCCGTCACGTTCTCATACTTAAATGTCTGAGGATACTTGACGCACCACTATTATCTACTGTAGTTCAATTTAAGTGTCAGTTAACTTGCACCATAAACTGTGTAGAACACGCAAACTAGTGATGGTACCCGTATCAGCGTCGCACTTAAAACCACGGAATCACATTTCATTTCCGTCGTGTTGTCACGACGTACCATTGCAACACACATCACGAGGCCTGGGAGATTTTTGAATCTGGCTCTGTGGCGCGCAATGGAAGCCACTGACCCGAGTCGCTTGCTCGACAAGCTTATCAAGCCCGATCGCAAGCATTCGGATAACGTTGTACTCTAATTTGCGCTTTACGAGCAAGCCCAGCTTGGTATTGATTCAGGAAGGAGTGTACCGAAAGGTCATTATGGGCCAAGCACCGAATCAGTTAACGATAAACCTGGCAGGACGAGTTCGCACGTGACACGCTCAGGAGAAAGTTCGCAATTAGTGGGCAATGTTTGAATTCGTCTTTCACGCGCCCCAATCTAAACATGATTCTCTCGGGATGCTGCGCGCAAGGCGGTCTAGACCGTACTGTTTCGAAAAGGTGACCATTGCCATGCCCCTGGATCTAAAAACGATTCTCTCGGGATGCTGCGTGTCTGGAAACTCGTCTCAACGAGTGATTTTGTCGGGATGCTGCGCGCGCCGTGTTTGAGCAAAGCCGGGTATAAAGCCTGGCTCTTCGCTTGACGTTACCCTCGCTCTCGCACGACTAAGCACTCGCATACAGCAAGCCTGAAATCGCCGCAATAACATGGTGTTCGTTCGTGGTTCACGCGGAAGCCCGTAAAAGACGTCTAACTTCCATTCCCAGACTCCCAAGTCACTGTTGAGGTTACCACGGCTCAAGCGGAGCCTACCCGTACCGCCCCCAATGCCCACCTCGTCAGAGCAGTCGACACTGCACTAGAGTCTCAGCCGGCGACTGCATCGTAAATAATCCGCAACGACCGCTATTGGTCATCGCAGCCACGGGGGAATGGGAACGCACACACCAACTGGAGTCGACCTTCGTGTATCTGATAGCTGACTGTGGGAAGGTTGGTTATAACCAAGTTGGGAGGCTCTCATCACACCTGGAACTGTCGCGAAGGCTTCACGAGGATGCAACCCGTATGACGCAGGGTGATTGGCACAGTCACGTGTGTATGGCGACACAGTCATGCGAGCAAGATGTGGCTGCGAGACAAGTGGTGTTTGCGTTACACCTCGACGAGCCGCTACTCATGGCAAAAGAAGCGATGGACACCGCGGTTGTCCCACTCTCACACGAGAAGCACAGCAGGCAGCGCAGGCTTCTGCCCTGATCATGCCTTCCAGAATAGAATGCTCACGGGCAATGTGCGACCTTTAGGCGCAGCCAAACGCTTGGTTGGAAAATGGTTTGTCTTTTATGAGAGTACCGAGAAGTCGAGCAATGCCACTACGCGCCAGTATTCGTGCATTAGACTAGTTTTGCGAACAAATTAGAAAGACGAAATGGCATTGCGCTGTGGATGAAGAGGATGAAGGAACCACGAGAATGCGATGAGGTCAAATGTGGACAGGCTGATAAGACATTGAAGAAAGGCGCCACGCTGACGCGCGCAAGAAGGCCATCACGATCTAGGCGAGCATGCTCGAAACCCACTCGCGGCCGTTCTGGTCGAGCATGCGCACTCCGCGACGCGTGAGCTCGTCCGCAAGCTTCATCGCTTGGCACCAAAGGACCTCGTCCGCACTGCGCAATCTAATCAACCAGCTGCTTACAAGAGCAGAGAAACGCGTACTTATTGTCTGGCCACACATGGCCTCCGCCCAGCTGGATCTCGTTGAGCTCGGGCATGTTGGTGCGGATGGCATCGAAGACATTGTGCTTGCCAGTAGCAGCCGGGACGAGGACGGGCCACAAAGCCTCGTCTTGGCAAGGCCAGGTGAGGTCCATGCGGACAAGAGTCGGATGGACGGTGTCCAGCAGGAGAGATACGTCAACCACAGCCTGCGAGAAAGGCATGTCAGGATACGTCTGTGGGATCATTGAAACAGAAATTTCACACGTACCGTACTGATGGAGAGGTGCTTCAGGGTACGGCACGCGGTGGTCATTTCCACCGTCCACGTCACTTGATCAGCATGAACGCTGGTAAGCTGGCGTCCCAGCCGCGCCAAGACCATGTTAAGTCCGTAGGCGTCGTAGCTCTTGTCTCCGCCA
>Ga0247815_10001350_pt1 | contig 18829 bp, 17 predicted proteins | sample UWRJL194509B1_FD_181014 | JGI IMG/M metagenome (GOLD analysis project Ga0247815, IMG submission 181014) | Plant litter microbial communities from Arlington Agricultural Research Station in Wisconsin, United States - UWRJ-L194-509B-1 | ecosystem: Environmental > Terrestrial > Plant litter >...
CTTGTGGGGGCCACGTCAGCGTGACCGATGAAGTTCGCTGTCGGGATGTTGTACTTTTTTTTCAGTCCGGCCAGCAACTCCAGTAAACTCTTAATCTGTTCGCCGGAATACGGCTCGTTTCCATTGTTATCAATTTCAATTCCGATTGATGAGGAGTTTAAATCGGTGTCATTCCCCCATTTGGCTACCCCTGCATGTTGTGCCCTCAGGTAATCGTTGACCATCTGTACTACATTTCCATCTCGCCCAACAACATAATGCGCGCTGACCTGTGTTCTGGCCAGCGTAAAAGTTCTAACGGTCTCGTCTGTAGATTGCTGCGCAGTATGGTGCAGCACAACAAAATTAGGTTTCCTGATGCCAAAGTTTACGGATCCAACCCAGCCCTGTCGGTCTTCGCCAAGCGTAGTGATTTCCTGGTTCAGCGGTGGACTGGCCTTTAAGGTGTTGGCAAATTCCTTAGCCTGTTTTTTATAAACTTTATTGGTCGCGGCATATTTTCCGGTAGAACAAGATGCCACAAAAAAGGGCAGCAGTATCACCAGCGCAGTCCCTTTTGTCCAGTTGCTGTATTTCATATCCTGTGTGTTGAAACCGTAAAATTACTATTTTTTACTATTTTAGTCTCCACAAAATACCCCTACTATGAAATACTTAACTCATGCTGCCGTCCTGATTACCGGTTGCTCAATAGCCCTGACAGGCATTACTTCCTGTACCAATCCCCAGGGAAACAGCGGTAAGGACAGCACTGCGGTCGTAAAAGACAGTCTGGAAAAATATGTCGACAACCGCCTTGGCATCTACGAAACCGTTAAATTGACGACCAACCTCAACGACCTGACAGTTAGCGAAAGAAAGATCCTGCCCCTGCTGATCCAGGCTGCCAAGATTATGGATGAACTGTTTTGGAAACAGGCTTATCCGCAAAGAGACAGCTTGCTGAACGTCATTAAAGACGAAAAGACCAAAGCTTTTGTCCTGATCAATTATGGTCCCTGGGACAGGCTGAATGGCGATAAACCTTTCGTTGCCGGTGTCGGACCGAAACCCGATGCAGGTACCTTTTATCCGGCAGGCATGAAGAAGAAAGACCTGGAGAAGTCCGGCGTTAGCGACAAGTACGGACTCTATTCTGTGATCAGGTCCAATGGCAAGGGCGCGTTAACTTCAGTTCCTTATTCTGTAATCTATGCCACAGAACTTCAGGAAGCGGCTTACCTCCTGAAGCAGGCCGCAGCACTTGCCGAAGACGAAGGACTTAAAAAATACCTCAGCCTTCGTGCGGATGCCCTGACCTCGGACGACTATACGGCGAGCGACTATGCCTGGCTGGATATGAAAAACAACACACTGGACATTATTATAGGTCCGATTGAAAACTATGAGGACAAATTATTTAATGCAAGGGCGTCGTTTGAAGCCTATGTACTGGTCAAAGACAAAGTCTGGAGCAAACGGCTGGCCAAGTACGTAGCCATGCTTCCTGCCCTCCAACAAGGACTCCCTGTCGCAGCCAAATACAAAAAAGAAAAGCCGGGCACCGACTCAGAACTGAATGCCTACGATGTGGTCTATTATGCGGGCGACTGTAATGCAGGATCCAAAACAATTGCGGTAAACCTGCCAAATGATGAAGTCATTCAGCAGAAAAAAGGGACCAGGCGCTCTCAGCTGAAGAATGCGATGAAAGCCAAATTTGATAAGATCCTCATTCCAATAGCAAAAGAACTCATCGACAAGGAGCAGCAACAATACATCAATTTTGACGCATTCTTTGCCAATGTCATGTTTCATGAAGTTGCGCACGGCCTCGGAATAAAAAAAACCATTACCGGAAAGGGCTTTGTGAAGGAAGCATTACAAGAACAGTTCTCCTGGCTGGAAGAAGGTAAAGCAGATGTTTTGGGCCTTTACATGGTCACCGGACTCCTGAAAAAAGGCGAACTGGAAGGCGACATCAAACAATTTTACACCACCTATATGGCAGGCATTCTGCGCTCTGTCCGCTTTGGTGCCTCAAGTGCACACGGAAAGGCCAATATGCAGTGTTTTAATTTCTTTAAAGAAAACGGGGCTTTTATCAGAACTGAAGCGGGCACCTATAAAGTTGACTATGCGAAATTTGAAGCGTCCATGAACAAGCTTGGGGCCCTCATTATTACCCTGCAGGGCAACGGCGATAAGGTTGCAGTAGAGAGGACGCAAAAGGAGAAAGCTGTTATTACCAGTGAATTACAAGCAGATCTGGATAGGCTCACTAAGAAAGGAATCCCTGTTGACATTGTCTTTGAACAGGGCGCCAATGTGCTCGGTGTAAAGTAAATCACATCGGAAAAAAAGCCCCCAAATGCGCCAGGCATTTGGGGGCTTTTTTTTATTTTGACAGATGCCTTAAAATGATCTGCTCCAGTTCATGAATGTCAAAAGGCTTCGACAAATAATCATCCGCACCAGCCTGCTTGGCCAGCGATTCCACGTCATTATTGGCTGAAAAATAAATCACCGGAATATTTTTCAGAGTCTCATGTTGTTTTAATTCCCGCGTAGCGTCAATTCCGCCGACATCAGGAAGCCAGTTGTCCATAAAGATGATGTCCGGCGTATAGGCCGTCACCTGGTCTATAATGTGATTAGAGGTGGACGAGGTCTTGATCTCATATCCGGCGTCCTCCAGAATGATGGTACATAAATCCAAAATATCCGCATTGTCATCAAATACAAATACCTTCTTAGCTTTACCCATTTTTTTAATTAGCTGTTAGATAATAAATTTATAAATTCTCCTATTTGCTGAATCTTCAGCACCCGGTCTATTGCTACTTTCAACTGGGCTTGTGCAGGCATGTAGGCAACTTGTGCCGTGGCAGGGTCCTGGATCGCTGCGAGCCCGCCCCATTCCTTTACACTTTTTAATCCGTTCACACCATCAGAATTTGATCCCGACAACAGCAAACAGACCAGTTTGTCTCTATATACTTCAGCGGCAGTCTGAAAAGTCACGTCAATAGCAGGACGTGAATAATTGACTTTTTCTGAATAATCCAGTGAAAATGTACCATCCTGTTCGATCAGCAAATGGTAGTCAGATGGGGCAATATAAATAAAGCCCGCCTTTAATTCCTCCTTTTCATCCACTTCTTTTACTTTCAGTTTGGTGCGGGTTGACAATAAGTCCGGCAGCAGTGAATCCGTGCCGTGTTTGCGGTGGATAACAATTACAATTGGAAAACGCAGTGCTGCGTCAAGAACCGGAAGTACTTTTAAAAGTACGTCCAGGCTTCCGGCTGAGCCGCCTATGATAAATGCTTTACATCCTTCCATCACCCTATTTTTCGCCAGATCTTTTCGACATCCAGCCGTTTATATTTCTTTGAAAATTCCGAAAAACTAATCGTCTCCTTTGTCCCCAATGCCAGGTACCCCAAATCTTCGAGGCTGTCGTCAAAAAGGTTCAATACTTTCTGCTGCAACTCCCTGTCAAAGTAAATTAATACATTTCTGCATAAAATCAACTGAAATTCATTAAAAGAATGATCAGAAACCAGATTATGTGTTGAAAAGATGATTTTACGCTTCAGTTCATCGTCAAATTTGGCGAGTGAATAATTGGCGGTGTAGTATTTAGAGAAGTCTTCGGTACCGCCGGAAAGAATATAATTTTCTGAATATTGTTTCATGTGGTTGAGCCCGAACATACTTTGAGCGGCGCGCTCCAGTACAGCAGGATTGAGGTCTGTCGCATAAATCAATGTTTTGTGCAACAGGTTCATTTCCTTCAAAATGATGGCAATAGAATAGGCCTCCTCGCCTGTAGAACAGCCCGCCAGCCAGATACGGATAAAGGGGTAAGTTCCCAACATGGGCAGCACTTCGTCCCTTAACTTTTTAAAAAATGCCGGATCCCTGAACATTTCGGTCACATTCACCGTAATCTGTTCCACAAACCGCTTAAAGTAAGCATGGTCATTGTTTATTTTGTACCGGAATTCTCCAAAACTTACAGCCTTATCGAGCAGGTACAACCGCAAGATTCTTCTTTTTAAAGACGCCCTCGAATAACCCGTAAAATCATAGCCATATTGTTCTAAAAGATCAGATAGCAATACCTCTACTTGTTCGTCACTTACCATAGGTGTCTTCTTTTTATATTAAATATATTCCGTCAGCAGCCGTGTCAGCTCATCTACATTGATGGGTTTCGAAACGTAACCCACCGCTCCAGCCCTGATGCAGCGCTCTCTGTCGCCCACCATGGCCTGTGCTGTCACCGCAATGACGGGAATGTCTTTCAGATCCGGAGAGGCATTCATTTTGCCAATCGCTTCATATCCGTCCATTCCGGGCATCATCATGTCCATCAGTACCACACCAATATTTTTGTCCTGTTCAAGCAGAACTATCCCTTCTTCCGCTCCGGTTGCTGACAGGCAATGGTATCCTTTCGCCTTCAATACTGCTTTAAGCGCAAAAATATTCCTGTTGTCGTCGTCAATTATTAAAACTTTGCTTGCCATATCTTAAACCTTATCATAAAGCCAAACACGCAATAAAGAGATCAGCTGATCAATATCTACCGGTTTCGAAATGTAATCCGATGCACCGGCTGCAATACATTTTTCACGGTCTCCCATCATTGCCTTCGCAGTAACAGCCAAAACCGGCAGTTGTTTGTACGCAGGTATTTTTCTGATCTCCCTGGTACTCTCGTATCCGTCCATTTCAGGCATCATCATATCCATCAGGACAATATCCACCAAAGGATTCTGTTTGAGGATCTGCAGGGCCTCTTTGCCGTCCGTAGCGGCCAAAACTTTCATCTTATGTTGTTCCAATGCTTTGGTAAGCGAGAAAATATTCCTTACGTCATCATCTGCAATCAGGACGGTTTTGTTTTTAAGTACTTCGTACAGGCCGCCCAGTTTTTCTGAAACCGGCTTCTTATGTCTGGAATCACTCTCTTTTTCCTCCACCAGATGCAGGAATAACCCTGCTTCATCCAGAATCCGCTGGTAGGAATGTGCCGTTTTCACCACGATCGAGTCCGCATATTGCTTGATCCGGCTTTCCTCTCCTTTGGACAAGTTCTTGCCTGTAAAAATGATAATCGGCAGATTTTCCAGGCCCTCCGCTTTTTTAATCGCTTCCAGCGTATCATAGGCGTTCTTATCGGGAATACCCATATCCAGGATGACGCAGTCTACTTCTTTCTTATGCAGCGCTCCAATGCTCTGGTTCACATTATTGACCACCTCGGTATTGATGCTATGGTTGCTCAGGAAATAACTCAGTGCCTCTGCATGTTGCTTATTTTCTTCTACAATCAACACTTTTTTAGGGTGTTTGCTTAGCGCATACTCCAGTTTCTGAAAGATCTGCTGCATGTGCTCCAGTGCGATTGGCTTATTGATAAAATCAACTGCGCCTTTCAGCAGACTTTCTTTCTTGACTTCCAGCGAAGACATAATGTGTACAGGTATTGGTTTGGTGTCGGGATTGGATTTGAGTTCTTCCATCACCTGCCAGCCATCTTTTATGGGCAACTGTATATCCAGCAAAATCGCCTGTGGTTTAAACTGGTTGGCCATTTCGAGTCCGGCGTCGCCGCGCACGGCTACAATCCCTTTATACCCCCGTCTCCTGGTAAAATCGAGCAGGATCTTCGCGAAAGCAGTATCATCTTCTATAATCAGGATGCATTTATCACCCGGGGCAATCAGGTCCCGGTCATCCTCAATATCGTTGGGGATGTGATCTACCGTAAACCGTTCTGCGATGACTGGTTTAGGTTCCACATAAACCGGTTCGTTTTGCTGCCGGTCGGCCTCTTGTGCCACCGCCTTACTGCCGTCCAGCGGCAGGAGTAAAGTAAATTCACTGCCCACATGCTCTTTACTGGTCAGGTCAATTTCACCGCCCAGCAATTTCGCCAGTTCACGGCTGATAGAGAGTCCAAGACCCGTACCGCCAAACTTCCTCCTTGTAGATCCGTCAGCCTGCTGAAAAGCTTCAAAGATCAAACCTTGTTTGTCAGCAGGTATGCCGATTCCGGTATCAGTTACTTTGAAGAAGAGACCATTTCCGCCCTCCTGCCTTTTCACTGTTAGTGAGACTTTCCCCTGACTGGTGAATTTAAGCGCATTCGAAAGCAGGTTTTTCAAGATCTGCTCCAGACGCATTTTATCCGTATGAATTGCAGTTATCCCTTCTTCAACCTCAAGGATCAATTGCAGACCCTTGTTTTTGGCCAGCGGGTTAAAAAGCGAGTGCATATCCGTAGTCACCTCGGTGAGGTGTACATCCGTGAATTCCAGCTTCATCTTCCCAGCCTCAATTTTGGATAGATCAAGGATCTCATCGATCAGTCCCAGCAGACCCTGTCCGGAGCTCTGGATCACCTCCGCATATTCGATGTATTCTGTATTCAGGTCCTTATTTTCAGCCATCAACTTGGAAAGCAACAAGATAGAATTCAATGGAGTCCGCAATTCGTGCGACATATTGGCCAGGAATTCCGATTTGTACTTGGTGCTTTGCTCCAGTTGCTCTGCTTTTTGCTGAATATCGAGGTTCCGTTCTTGGATCAACTGGTTTTTTTCTTCCAGCAGACTGGTCCGCTCTTCCAATTCCTGGTTGCTCTGCAGCAGTTCCTCCTGCTGTACCCTCAGTTCTTCTTCTGAGGTTTGGATTTTCTGGGTCTGCGCTTCCAGTTCTGCGTTCAGTCCTTCCAGTTCACTGTGTTGTGCCTGCAGTTCTTCAGCTTGTGCCTGTGTTTCCTCCAGCAACTCCTGCATTTTTTTCCGGTTCTGCGCCACATGTATGGCAATCCCAATATTAGCAGCAATGCTGCTCAACAGTTCCAGTTGCAATGGGGTATAACTGCTCAGCGAACCCAGCTCGATTACTCCGATAACCTCGGTATCCCGGGTCACCGGTACAGCTACAATATTGCGCGGCTTCGTATTGCCGAGGGCGTAACTGATGGTCATTTCTCCATCCGGAATGTCATTGATCAGGATCTGCCTGCCAGATTTAAGCACCTGTCCGGCGATACCTTCTGTCAGTTTTAAGGCAGATTTGTGTTGCGTTGCGTCCAAAGAATAGGATCCCTCCAAATGAAGCAGCCTGTCTTCGCCCACAATATAAAATGCAGCAACCGCACTTTTCGTGTGTTGGGCGATGTCCTCCAGGATGTCGCTGGCCAGGATCTCCAGATTTTTTTCGCCCACCATTTTGTCGTTCAGACTGGCAATCCCGGTCTGCAACCATTCTTTGTCGGCCAGCAACGAGAAGGAATACTGAAGCGATTCTGCCATCGCATTTAGCGACAAAGCCAGGCCACCCAGACCATCTTTCACGTCATCGTCCATTCTAAGCTGGTAGTCGCCGCTGGAGATCTGCCCGGCGATGCCCTGTATAACGCCGATCCGGTTGTCTATTTCTTCATTCTTGGCTTTCAGTTCTTCCTGAAGTTTTAGCCTTTCATTAAAATCCTTTGATACCCGCAGATAGAAGAAAAGGGTTATGATTACCGCCAAAGCCGCAGCGATGAGGATCAATATGGGGGTATACCCTGCCTGTGTATTCAACTCTCCGGTGCGCTCATCAAGCAGTCTTTTCTCTTCGGCCTGCATAGTTTTGATGATCAGTCTGGCACCGTCCATGAACTGCTTTCCATCCAACAGCTCCTGCACCGTAATGGTGCCGCCGTGGTTTTTCACATCAATGGTCCGTTCAATGATCGACAACCTGCCTTTAATCATATCCTCGAGCCTTTTGGCACTTCTTTGTTGGAAGTTATTGTCTATTGTTGCTACCTGAATTTTACTCAGGTAGTCCATAGCCGCTTCTTTGGCGCCATTATAGGGTTCCAAAAATTCTTTTTCTCCGGTCAGCAAGTAACCGCGCTGTCCCGTCTCCGCATCTTTCAAGGTTGAAATTACCGCATCCAGATTGGTCATGACCTCATTGCTGTGGGAAACCAGGTCTGCACTCTTGATCAGGTTCCTGATGCTGGTGTAGGAAGCCAATGAAGAGATGAACAAAATCAACAGTGACAAGCCTAAACCAATGCGTAAATTGTTTTTTAGTGATGTTTTTTCCATAAGCCTATTGTGCTTTAATCCGCTTCGTCTCCGGAATCAACCGGGATTATAAAATAAAATTCCGAGCCTTCGCCCATCGTGCTTTTCACACCGATCTGTCCGCCATGACGCCTGACGATCTCTGCAGAAATATACAGCCCAATGCCCAGTCCCTGAAAGTGTATGGCCGTTTCTTCCACACGGTAGAATTTATCAAATACATGTTTCTGCTGTTTTGGCTCAATACCAATTCCGAAATCACGGACCCCGAGATAGACCTCATCGTCTTTTTGGCTGACATTGATCTGGATTTCCCTGGTCCCCGGAGAGTATTTAATGGCATTGGTCAGAAAATTAATGATGACCTGCTCAATGCGCATCTCATCGGCATAAATCTCTTGTAAAGCCGTTCCTTTCCTGGTGATTTTAAATTCGGGGTTTCCCTGCAGGATGATGTCTGTAACATTGTCCAGCAGGACATCGAGACTGAAGTGCTTCTTATTGAATTTGAGTTTCCCGCTTTCGATTTTTGAAATGTCCAGTAAATCGGCAATCAGCTCATTGAGCTTTTCCAGTTGCACCTGGGCTTTTTCGAGATGGCCCTTTACTTTCTCCATATCGCCCTTTTCTATACTCCTGCCGAGCAGTTGCATGTAGCCTTTTACACTGGTCAGCGGGGTTTTCAATTCGTGACTGGCGATGCTGATAAATTCATCCTTCTTGCGTTCGGCCTGTTTTCTGAACTCTATTTCATCCAGCAGCGCATTCTGGATCTCGATCAGTTTCCTGCTTTGCTCATAAATCCGGTAAAAGGTTTTTACTTTGAGCAGCAGGATGTCCATATCCACCGGCTTGGTAATGTAATCCAGTCCGCCTGAAGAATAGCCGCGGGTAATGAATTTAAGCTCTTTGTTGACTGCCGACAGGAAAATAATGGCGGTTTCCTTTGCTCTGCTATAGCCAGATATGGCTTCTGCCACCTCAAAACCGTCCATGCCGGGCATTTGCACATCGAGAATGATCAGCACATACTCGTTCTTCAGTACTTTTTTTAATGCTTCTTCCCCTGATGACGCGGTATCTACCTCAAAATTATGTCTTTCCAGAGCCTTTCTCAATGAGATGAGGTTCTCCGGGGTGTCATCTACAATTAGTATCATTATTCGGGTTAAGTAAGCTGTTGGTTTGTAGGCGTTTATTCATAATTATGTTTTACAGTTGTGTTGAACTGAATGTATCTCCCTGGTTGATGTCCCCCGTTTCAAATCCTTTTTTAAACCAATACATGCGCTGTGCGGATGTACCATGTGTAAAAGCATCTGGCGTGACTTCCCCTTGCGCTTGTTTTTGCAATTTATCATCTCCAATCGCATTGGCTGCATTTAGTGCCTCTTCCACATCGCCCTCATCCAGCTTGAAATCTTTTAGGTTTTGCGCATGGTGTGCCCATACTCCGGCAAAGAAATCGGCCTGAAGTTCCAGTTTCACAGACAATTTATTATACTCCTTTTCGCTGAGCTGGCCTCGTGCACGGTCCAGTTTATCAGATATGCCCATCAGGTTTTGGATGTGGTGGCCAACCTCATGTGCGATCACATAGGCCTGGGCAAAATCGCCGGCTGCACCGAAACGGTCTTTTAATTCCTGATAAAATGAAAGGTCGATGTATACTTTATGGTCGCCCGGACAGTAAAACGGGCCAACCGCAGCACTTGCATTGCCGCAGGCAGATTGAACAGAGTTGCTGAACAGCACCAGTACCGGCTCTTCGTAACTTTTCCCCTGCTGCTCAAATTGCTGCGCCCAGACCTGGTTGGTCGACTCAAGGACGCCATCCACAAATTTCCCTTCCGCATCCTGAGGATCGCCTTTTTTACCTTCCTGTACGGTACCTCCCTGCACGGGCAGCTGACTCACCACTCCACTCAGATCCTTGCCAAAAAACAAGCCTATGATCACGATGACAATACCGACACCGCCTCCGATCGCACCGCCACTCATTCCCCTGCGGTCATCTACATTGCCGCTCCCCTTACCGAACCATTGCATAGAAAAAATTTAAGTTAATTTGGTATAATCAATTCCTTGCGACAATTGTTATACCAAATTAACTTAAAATATGATTTACTGGCCTTATGCCACCTTAATGATACTAAAAAATAGTTTTAACCAAAGGCCAAAACCGCTTTATGGATCCGCTGTATAGTTTCCTGTTCACCCAGGGCTACCAAAATATCAAACACACCAGGGCCAAACTTGCCGCCTACCAGCATCACTCTTAGGGGAAGCATCAACTCGCCAGGTTTAAAGCCCTGCGCAGCAGCAAGGGCCTTGAATTGCTCTTCCTGCTCTGCTGCGGATGCACTGTCCGTAATCAAAGCAGCATAATCCTTAAAAAATGATGCTTTTTCAACCGTCCATTTTGGCTGCACTGCCGGAAGGTCGTATTCAGCCGGTGCACGGAAGAAATAACCGGCCTGCTGCACAAAATCGGTCAACAGGTTACAACGGTCTTTGATCAGGCCAATGACCTGGATCAGCTGCTGCTCATCTTTAACTTCGATTCCTTCTGCCGCAAATGCGCTCTGCACTGACGGTAATAATTTCGCAGGATCTGCATTTTTTATCCACTCGTGGTTGTACCATTTGGCTTTTTCAAAGTCAAATTTTGCCCCGGCTTTGCTGATCCGCTCTATGGAGAATTTCCCGATCAGTTCTGGTAGCGAAAACAGCTCCTGGTCGGTTCCGTCATTCCATCCCAGCATCGCCAGCAAGTTTACAAAGGCCTCTGGCATAAAGCCCAGCTCTTTAAACCCTTTGGTCAGGTCGCCCGTTTTTGGATCGCTCCAGTTCTGTGCGTAAACCGGAAATCCCAGTCGGTCGCCATCTCTTTTGCTCAATTTCCCATTGCCGTCCGGCTTCAGGATTAATGGCAAATGTACCCACTGGGGCATCTCGTCTGCCCAGCCCAGGTAACGCCAAAGCAAAATATGAATGGGTGCAGAGGGCAGCCATTCTTCCCCCCTGAAAATATGGCTGATCTCCATCGCCCGGTCGTCGGCCACCACCGCCAGGTGATAAGTCGGCATTCCGTCTGCTTTCAGCAATACTTTATCGTCTACCAGGTTTGTTTCAAAACTGACATGTCCCCGGATCAAATCGGTAAAGGAAACCAGCTCATCTTCCGGCATTTTAATGCGGACAACATAAGGCGTTCCGCTGGCCAGCAGTGCGGCAACTTCAGCTTCGCTTAGGGTCAGGGAATTGCGCATTGCGTCGCGTGTGGCCAGTCCGTAAGTAAAATTCGGCACCTCTTTCCGCTTCGCATCGAGTTCTTCCGGCATATCGAAAGCATAGTAGGCGTAGCCATCGGCAATCAGCTGATCGGCATATTGCTTGTAAGTTGCCTTTCGTTCACTCTGACGGTACGGACCAAAGGGCCCGCCTTGTTGTGGACTCTCGTCCGGTGCTATGCCGCACCATTCGAGGCAGGAGGCGATGTATTCTTCAGCGCCCGCTACAAAACGGGTCTGATCGGTGTCCTCCACCCGAAGGATGAATGTCCCGTTATGCTGTTTCGCAAACAGATAGTTGAACAAGGCGGTGCGTACGCCGCCAAGGTGCAGTCCGCCTGTGGGACTCGGGGCAAATCTTACTCTAACTTTCTTTTCCATATAACTACCCGCAAAGATATATTTTTGTAATTTGCCGACCTAATCTATGAATCCTTACGAAAAAAAGCGGCGCTGGAAGTTCTTCCTGTTGGTCTTTGCCATTGTCATCGGCACAGCATCTGTCTTTTACAGCGACTTCTTCGTCAAGAAAATGGAGCGGGAGGAGCAGTTACAGTTCCGGCTGTACGTAAAAGTAACCGAGCAAACGCTGATCATGTATGAAGACGACCGCTACAGCAGTCTGATTGATCTGATCCGTACCAACAACAAGCTTCCGGTGATCATGACCGATTCTACGGGCGCTATCATCGGGTACCAGGGACTCGACTCTACAAAGACCTATTACGACATCGCCAAAAACCCAACCGCCACCTACGATCCCGGATATTTTCAGCGTGAACTCCGCAAAATGAAACAACAGCATCCGCCGACACCCATCACCGGACTGGACGGCACACGCTGGAACATTTATTATAAAGACTCTCCTACGCTTACCCAGTTGCGCTACTTCCCCTATATTCAGCTGACCGTCATCGCCTTGTTCCTGCTCACGGCCTATGTGGCTTTCAGTTCTGCCCGCAAAGCCGAACAGGACCAGGTATGGGTAGGTATGGCCAAAGAGACCGCCCACCAGCTGGGCACGCCAATATCTTCTTTAATGGCTTGGGTGGAGTTGATGAAATCGAGGTTCGATGCAGAGGATGACCCCCTGATCGCGGAGATGGAAAATGACATCAAGCGGCTGGAAGTCATTACTGACCGTTTTTCAAAAATAGGTTCCAAACCGATCCTGGAAGACCATGTGGTTTACCCGGTGATCCAAAATTTTGTAGACTATTTTAAACTCCGCACCTCGGATAAAACCAAGTTTTCCATCACTGGCGACGACCAGGTCCGCGCCATGCTCAATGTTCCTTTGTTTGACTGGGTGATCGAAAACCTATTGAAAAATGCGGCCAACGCAATCGACAACGAGGGAAAAATAACCATCAATATCATCGAAAACCTGGCAAAAGAAGAAGTGCTTATCGATGTGACTGATACCGGCCGGGGCATTGCGCGTTCGAAATTTGACACGGTCTTTCAACCGGGATACACTACCCGCAAACGGGGCTGGGGACTCGGCCTTTCACTAACCAGAAGGATTATAGAAAATTACCACAGCGGACAAATCTTTGTCAAGGATTCAGAGCTCGGCAAAGGCACCACTTTTCGAATTGTTCTAAAAAGCAGCATCACCTATGAACCGACCACAAGCTCATGAGTATTCCCCATGGGGACTCACCTATATCAAATTAGTAGATGACGATGTCCTCGAAATTCTGGAGAGACAGGCTACGGAATTTGCAGATTTCATCAATAGTCTGATAGAAAGAGGTGATTACGCTTATGCTCCGGGCAAGTGGACCATCAAAGAACTGATCGGTCACATCATTGATACCGAGCGGATCCTCGTCTACCGGCTTACCTGCATCGCCAGGGGCGAGCAACAATCCCTTCCCGGTTTTGAGGAAGATGATTATGTAGCCAATGCGCATTTTTCAGACCGCAGCCTGCTCAGTTTAAGTCACGAATTTGCTTTGCTCAGAAAGGCGAACTTATACCTTTTTCAATCCCTGACGGAAAAGGAACTGGATCAAATGGGCACAGCTTCTCAACGGCCCATCTCTGTCAGGGCACTTTTATTTATCGTGGCCGGCCACATCATCCACCATGTAAATGTGATTAAAGCGCGTTATTTAGTTTGAATTCTTTTGAAGCCAGCCGTTCAGTTCCTCCAATAAGGGGATTTGCTTTTCTTTGATCCGCAACTTCGCTGCTTCCAGCCTAAACCATTCCGCCCTGTCAATTTCCGGGACGTCCAGCATCTTGCCCGATTTTGGCGGCCACTCCAACGGAAATGTATTGCTGACCTGTTTCTCTACGTCAAAATCGCCTGAGAGTGCCCAGCAGAATACTTTTTTACCTCCTTTTTGAATGATCGGCTGCAATTCTTTAAAATCACCTTCCGGACGAAGTCCTGTCTCTTCTTCAAATTCCCGGATTGCCGTAGCAAGCGGATCTTCATCCCCGTCGCCCTCTCCCTTTGGAACCGACCATACGCCCAGGTCTTTGTTTTTGTAAAACGGCCCGCCTGGATGCACCAGCAAAAACTCCGGTTCTCCTTCTTTCATCCGGTACATCAATATGCCAAAACTTTTTCTCATAGCGCTAAGCTAACAGTAATTGACTGTAGAATGTTTTCTGTGTGCAGCCATTCGTTCACTATCTTTACAGCATGATCAGATTAAACAAGGACACGCCCGCCGAAGTGCTGAATGATGTTAAAATCGGGGACCTCGTTACCGATACGTTCAGCAAGACCGGACTGGTTGAAGAAATCGAAACCAGCGATGACGGTCTCTACAAATGCTATACGTTTTTTTTGGTAACCGGCAGGACAATCGTTATCCGGATATAGGACGGCTATTCTGCGTCAATTGCTGTTACGTCGTTCCAACATCGTTGGAACATGGTTGGAGCGTCCTTGGACCATCCAATTGACATTCCAACCATGTTGGCAGGATGCCGGGACCTCGCTTTCGCAATGGAGACAGAAGAAGTGCTGGGTTCACAGAGAAAGCTGCGTGAAGAAAATCATTTCGATTGAAAAATAAATCAATATCTTTGCCGCATAAGAATAATTTCAATGACTGAACAAGAAAACAACAACAGTTTTGACTGGGTTTATTATGTACTGGGTATTGTAGCTGGTATTGCTACCACACTTGCCATCACGACCAACTTCTTTTGGGCTATTTTTGGTGGAATACTGGGCTTCCTTTTTGGCGCAATCTTCCTGAATGCCATTGTCAAAGGACGCGTTCATTAAAAAACAACGGTCGCAGTTTACTTAACCCCACATTTTAAAGGCATGAAGAAATTAGTATTCATTGCGCTCCTTGCATTTACCGGCTTTTCGGTAAAGGCTCAGGATGTTAAATTTCCTGCGCTGGACAGCAGTCCGGCCGACATGGTCTATTATCCCTTAAATGCGACCAAAGCCAAAGACAATACGGCTCCTTTAATTAAAGTCGTTTATTCCAGACCTGCCAAAAAAGGAAGGGAAATCTTTGGCGTGCTGGAGCAGTTCGGCAAAGTATGGCGACTGGGTGCAAATGAGAATACCGAAATCCGGTTTTATAAGCCGGTCGTAATCGGCGGTAAAAAGATCAAAGCAGGAACCTACAGCCTGATGGCCATTCCAAACAAAGACAAGTGGACCATGATTGTCAACAAACAAACAGATAAATGGGGTGCTTTTTCTTATGACCAGAGTAAGGACATCGTAAGGACTGACGTAAATGTGAAGTCCCTGGAGAAACCGCTTGAATTACTTTCCATGACCTTCAGCACACAGGCTACCGGCGCCAATCTGGTGATTGGGTGGGATTTTTCTACTGTAGAATTACCCATTACTATTAAATAAATTAAACCTGATGATTTTTAAAAAGCCCGTTCAGATCACTGAATGGGCTTTTTTGTGGGCTTTGTCAGCTTAGCGTAAACAATACACTATCTCTGGAGTTAATCACAAAATTAATCAATCGATTGATTAATTTTGTCCCGTTAATTTAGAATATGGAAAAGACAGACAAGAGGACCAGCATCATTCTCGCAGCTGAAAAGCTGTTTTCTGAGCTGGGCTATGAAGGGACTTCCACCAGGCAAATCGCAAAGGAATCGGGCGCAAACATGGCTATGATCAACTACTATTTCGGCTCCAAAGAAGGGGTCTTTATGGAAATCATGAGCAAAAGAATCGAAGCTTTTAAGGAACAGCTCGTGATCATCAGCAGGGACAACCTTAGCGGCATGGAGAAATTGCTCAAGGTGGTAGAGGGATATGCGAACCGCGTACTTTGCAACCATACTTTTCATAAGATGATGCACCGGGAACTTTCCCTGCCGCAGCGACCGGAAATGTTCAGCAATATTGAAAATGCAATGGCTGAAAACCAGGCGGTGATAGAAGGCATCATTAATGAGGGCATTGCTGATGGCAGTGTCCGGCAGGCAGACACCCAGATGATGATCCTGACCCTGATGGGTACAATCAGCAAAGTCGCCGTTTCTCCGGCAAAGATCACCTCGGGCACGGGCCTCGACATCAACAATAAAAAAGACAGGAAAGTGATCACAGAGCGCCTCACCGCCCATTTAAAAGACCTTATTATCGTATACTTAACTCCCAATAAATGAAACCTACCATCAATAAATTAGTTATAGGCGCTTTATTGTTTCCGGGAATGCTCTATGGCCAGCAGGTAAAAAAACTTGACCTGCCGGAAGCCATATCACTAGGCATCAGCAACAGCAAGAACCTGAAACTTTCACAAAATAAAATAGATGAATCTGTGGCCAGGTTGGCTACTGTAAAGGACAATGCTCTCCCTTCGGCCTCTGCATCCTTTTTGTACAACCACGCAGAGATCCCGACCAGTAAACTGACCATCGGCGGGGCTGATCCGATCCGCCTGCCAAACCGGGCAGACGCATTTGTAGGTACAGCCGCGATCGAAGAACTCGTCTACAGCGGCGGCAAACTGAAATATGCGGAAGAATCTACGAGGTTGCTTACCGAAGTGGCTAAACTGGACGCGGACAAAGACAGGGAAGAGATCAGCTACGCGGTAATCAATACCTATTATTCGCTCTTTAAAGTTCTGCAGAGCAAAAAGGTAGTGGCACAAAACCTGGAATCTATTGCAGGGCAACTGAAACAGGCCCAGCGTTTTTTCGATCAGGGTGTCGTGACTAAAAATGACGTGCTGAGGTTTCAATTGCAGCAAGCCAATGTGTCGCTCACAGAAATGGAAATTGAAAACAACCGCAAGGTGATCAATTACAACCTGGATGTGCTGCTGGGGCTGGATGAGAATACAGAGATTGAGATCAGCGATCCGGACCAGAGCCTGAAACCAGCAGGTACACTGGGCAGTTACCTGGACCTGGCTTATGGCAGTCGCCAGGAACTGAGGCAGCTTGACCTGCAAAACCGTGTGGCTGATGTGAACATCAAGTCAATCCAGGCGAACACATTGCCTACTGTCGGTGTGGGTGCCAACCTCTATTACATCAACCCAAGCGGCAAATTTATTCCATCTACCAACCAGTTCATCCTGCCGGTAACCATCGGCGCGAATATATCCTGGAACATCGGCAACCTCTGGACCAACAAAAACAAGGTGAGCGAAGCAAAGGTGCAGCAACAAAGTATCGGTCTGCAAAAAGGGATCCTGACCGACCAGGTGAAGACAGAGATCAACAGGAATTACCAAAACTACCAGTTGTCGGTCAACAAAATCAAAGTACTGGAAACATCCATTGCCCAGGCTACAGAAAATGACAAGTTGCTGGCCTCCAAATACAAGAACAATGTGGCTTCGGCTATCGACAGGATTGATGCGGAGACCTTGCTTTACCAGGCCAAAATCAATCTGGAGATTGCAAAAGCAGATGCCGGACTCGCCTATTATACCCTATTAAAATCAACAGGAAAAATCGCCCAATAAAACACCATAAAAAATACTCCAATGACAACTGAAAAGAAAAAGACCAACAAAGTGATCCCGATTGTACTGGGCATACTTGTCGTGATAGGCGCCATATTTGGCACCAAAGAATATATTTATTACAGCAAACACGTCGATACCGACGATGCCCAGATTGATGCAGACATCAGCCCGGTTGTTGCCCGTGTTGGCGGCTATGTCCAGGAAATAAAATTTGAAGAAAATACGGCTGTAAATGAGGGCGCAGTACTCGTAAAACTCGATGACAGCGATTATAAAGTAAAACTGGAGCAGGCTGAAGCCGGACAAAAAGGAGCAAATGCCAGCGTTGGTGTCTCCCAATCGCAAATTGCGGCAACTTCTGCCAATACCAGCACCGCAAAAGCCAATATCGAAGCTGCAAGAGTGAAACTGAACCTGGCAAAAAAGGATTATGAGCGCTATGCCAACCTGGTGAAAGACGGTTCCATCACACAACAGGCCTTTGATCAGGCCAAAGCTGAAAAAGAATCGGCACAGGCCGCATTTACTGCAGCTCAGGACCAATATTTTGCGGCTGTAAAACAGGTGGGCACCACCCAGTCGCAGCTTGCTGTGAGCAGTTCGGGTGTAACCCAGCACCAGGCGGATGTGGATTTTGCGAAATTGCAACTGACCTATACCGAGATCAAAGCACCTGCAAGCGGCATCGTTTCGAAAAAGAACGTTCAGAAAGGCCAATTGGTACAAGCCGGACAATCCTTGTTTTCTATCGTGAACAACAATAGCCTGTATGTTACGGCCAACTTCAAAGAAACCCAACTGGAAGACATCAGACCGGGTGCTAAAGTTAAGATTGAAGTGGATGCGTATCCGGATCAGGAAGTAAACGGAGAGGTGTATAATTTTGCCCCGATTACCGGTGCAAAAGGCTCACTGTTGCCGCCCGACAATGCCACAGGTAACTTCGTAAAAGTAGTACAGCGTGTGCCCGTAAAAATCAAGATTGCCGATGCCTCAAAAGAAATCATGTCCAAACTACGTCCGGGCATGAGTGTAAAAGTATCTGTTTCTATAAAAGACTAAAAATGGCCGAGAAAGGTTTAAAAAAGTGGATCATTACGTTTACCGTGATCACAGCTTCTTTACTGGAGCTGATCGACACCACGATTGTCAACGTAGCGATACCACAAATACAGGGTAACCTGGGCGCCACACTGGAAGATGTGGCCTGGTTATCCACCGGCTACGCTGTAGCCAATGTCATCGTATTGCCCATGTCAGGCTGGCTGGGCAGCAGGTTTGGAAGAAAAAATTATTTCCTCTTCTCGATTGTCCTGTTCACCATTGCCTCCTTTCTGTGCGGAAATGCAACAAACCTCGAGGAACTGATCGCCTTCAGGATCCTGCAGGGGCTCGCCGGAGGCGGATTGATCTCTACTGCACAGGCGATATTAATCGAGACCTGGCCGCGGGAAGATGTCGGTATCGCTACTGCTTTGTTTGGCTTAGGTGCCGTAGTAGGCCCTACTGTGGG
>Ga0247815_10001351_pt1 | contig 18820 bp, 25 predicted proteins | sample UWRJL194509B1_FD_181014 | JGI IMG/M metagenome (GOLD analysis project Ga0247815, IMG submission 181014) | Plant litter microbial communities from Arlington Agricultural Research Station in Wisconsin, United States - UWRJ-L194-509B-1 | ecosystem: Environmental > Terrestrial > Plant litter >...
CAGGGCTGGCATAAGAAAGGCCCGTGTTGCGGTCGACACGAGCTGCAGGCGTGCAGCCAAATGCGGTTCGTCCTGAAGTGTGATCCTCACGACATCGCTTAGAATTTGCTGAACGAGTTCAACTGGGAGTGTTGCCATTGCAGAAGGCAAGCACCAGAGGTATGCGCCAGAGATTGGTGTGTAAGTCTCGCCTGGTGTCCTTAAATGGGTGACAGTGCAACACTGATCGCGAGCTAAAAACAGGGAGTATTTACTAGGCTGATGAGTTGTTTACGAAGAGGAGCTGCGCCGTTTCGACGTGGTATGTAGGCAAGCCGCGAGCACGGTTGCAACCGGTACAGGTGCCTCTTTCCTTCTCCGAGCGTTCTGTCTTCAGCTCTTCTTCAGCCAGTTATTTTCCACTTCTTGATCGCCAAAGACGCCTCTTTGACCGCAGCTCTAGGTCTGTGGTAGATAAGAAGAGTCGCAAACGTCGTAGTAATTCTAGCAAAGACACAGACGGTTGAATCGCAAAGCGGCAGTCGTCGATAGCGTCGCGAATACGGTTCAGCGAGAGGATGGTATTTTCAACCGAGTTTATGTCAGCGCCGCCGAAGCGGACCTCAGAGAGGGCCGTCAAGCGCCGCTGGTGGACCATGAGCAGCCGGTGCGTCAATCGAATAAGAGGAGCATAGTGAGGCGCGTTCACGAGTGTCGGCGAGGTTTACAGGCGGTCCAGGAACGGCCAATTGCCCGCCGACATGCAAGGGACAACGAGCTGCGTACCAGCCGTCGGCTCAGCGATGAATTTACAGTACGACCAAACGCTGTTGGATGTTAATTCTGACATGAGTGAATATCTTGATGCGGCTTTCGCAGCTGGTAATCCAGGTGCAGACTATGCGAACCCAGGCGGAGGGCCTGTGTGCCAAGTGATGGAGGTTGTTCCGGGCATTCTGGGGCAACGATGCCTTTCGCAGCACTATGCGGATAACGACAGGCTCGCCATTTCGAGGCATTGGCGAAGCATGTTGTGAGACGACGCGTCGGCTTTGCCAGACGCAAACGTCCACACTTCGTTACCATGATTCTGTAAAGGGTTCACCACCCTGACAGATTTGGTGTTCTCTTAAGCTGGTAGTAGTAGAAAGAAGACGGGTTCCGCTGCGTTCCGAACAGTACCGAAGCCGTACCTTCTCAAGGCTGCAGATGGAGCCAGCCGACACCTGTAGGCTGTTCAGATGCGAGCAAGGAGGGAATCAAGGAGTTCAACAAGCAGAGACAGAGCCAGACGGAGTCGAGCAGTGCGCGCGATCCCCCAAGTGGGATAAATAAGGCTCGTGTGTTTGGAGATGTTAACCCAGTACTGCATATGGTGTCGTTTCGCACTAGCAAGTCCAAGAAGATGAGTTCAAGATTGAGCGCCGACCTCTGCCTGCACTCAATGGCACGAGATGCCCTTGCCTCCGACAACACCTGACGCCGCAAGCACAGCGTCCGTGTCCATCTCGGCACTGAAAATAAAGTGGCCGGCCGCGGCTCCAACGACGACGGCGCCAATGAGGTATGCCTGCATGTGGAGCGACGTGAAGAGAGCGAGTGTCAGTCAGGGCCGATGCTGGCAGATCCCGAGCGTCCATCCGGCACGTCGTAAGCGATGACACGCACATTGTAGGTCATGAAGATCAGCATGATGAAGAAGCTGAGGAAGACGGCCACGCCATATAGGGATGCACGGGCCAGGCGCTGTGGCACTGGAACTGTGGACCTGGAACGGGAGTTGAGCATGTGTCACGCTTGCAGCCTCGACCTGGCGATAACGGCGACTCACAGGATCTTGGAGGCAGCGACCGAGGAAGAACCTAGAAGAGGGTCTTCCTCAGATATCGCTGCATATGTAGATGTCGCCGCGGGGGACGACCAAGTTGAACTCTTGCCTTTGGATGACGACGTGGCGAGGCGAGCGGCAACGCGACGATCGTACTTGACCTGGACGACGCGCAGCCACTCGTACAGCACACCAAGACCAGCAATTACAACGAGAGCAATTACAAAGTCAGTGCGGTTATAGATGTGCCATGACCGGAACACGATGCAGGTGTCCTGAACGAGACCATGATGCGAGTCAGGGCTGTATGCGCGACGCTGTATGGCCGGCTGACCTGAATCTGAGTGTTCCAGAGCATGTTCATAGTACACCGCTGAGCAGCAGCCTCGAAGGACTCGTCTGCGGCAGCATGGTTACCGTGGTGGTGGTGGGAGTGATCCATGATGAGAGAGGCCAAGGTAGTGTTGAGCTCCGACGGAGACGCGCAGATCACGCTTGACTTCTCAATTCGCTCGACGCAACCCGGCCGGTTTCGTTGAATGCGGTGACAGGATGCAGTCCCCGCTTTCGAATGGCTTTCTCGATGCCGGTCCTCTTGCAAGCTCATCGTCTACTCAGCTGTGGGCTCAGTGGCCGCGGGCTGGTGCAGCGGATAGCCAGGGCCAGGCGTCTGGGTCAATGAATACTACCGGCCCTGCACCGACTATGCTGCGCCACACCTCGACCCTGCTCGCCCCGGGCGTCCAGGCGCCCCCGCAAGCACTTGATATCAACAAGACGCTCAAGGAAGCGCTCCGGCTCGTCAAATGCACTTGGGATGACTGCGAGGCCAGCTGTGCCAGCGCAAGTTTATTCGAACTCGTGCGCCTCTCGTCTCTTTGTCGCATTAAATGCTGATTCACCATTCAGCATCTGCTGCGACGGCATGTTGATCAATCCAGAAAGCGAACTGGCGCATCGGTGCGTGTATTGAAGCAGCTACAGATGGCGAAACACTAAACTGTACGCGTCGCGTAGACATCCGCTCGGCCCGCTCAACTCGTTCTTTGCAAGATACACGGCTGCAACTTCAAGGCAGATGATTCAACAGGATTGGCGACCCATCTCGTCCAACAGCATGTCGAAATATTGCTGAAACGATGTCCGGTCGCAAGTGCGTTCAGCTCACATTTGCCGAACCCTATTTGGGTATCGTCTAACGACTTGAACAGATTGTAGCTATACGAGCGGTAATATAAACGCTATTGTCGTACATCTTCGGACGCAGCACCGTACAGAAGTTAAAGACCTGCCCAACAGCAATCCAACTCGACCTCGGCTACGCGAGCCTCCGCCACTACGCTCTGGGCAGGTGCCGACTTGGACCCTTGCAACTCTACGTGTCTCTCCACATGCAGCCCCGCGACCAACGCGAGAGCGTAGCCTCAGCAGCGTCGAGACGCCCTTACGCAACGGACGTTCCAGTGTTGGGCTTGTCACCCGTGGCCGCCGAGCACAATCTCAGACTGTTCCTCCCGCCACGATCGCCGAGGAGGACAACAAGAACTGGGAGTACGAGGAGACCTCCAGCTATCGCGGTGGTTGGATGGCGTTTGAAGACGATCTCGAGGACGGCCAACCGGCCTTGAACAGGAGAAATCGACAAGTCAAGCTCGACGAACCTGATGTGGGCACGTGGTTCGATCCCATGGAGTTTGTCGATTGCGACCAAATCAATATCAAACTACGACATCCTACTCCCCCGCCTGGCGCATGTAGGTTGCGGCGGATGCCAGAGGTCGTCGGTATGCCCATCTCGCACGGCGTGACAGACCTTCCCGTACCACCCCCACCCACCATCCCGCGATTACCAGCTGGAGAGATCGTACCACCGCTTGCCAATCGTTCAGATGATCTTCCTGCGCACACGATGCTCTTCCCAGCTTTCAAAGCCGAGTTCTTCCGCTCGCATCCACGAGCACGCGAATACCATCACGAGGAACCTTATAATCCTGGTGGATTTGGCGATCCCGAGCACTCGGAAGGCTCGGATGGTGGACATCCACCACCTTTACCACCGCGCGGCAGGAAATTGCTCTCGCACAGCGTCTTGACATCGGCGTCGACGTCGAGGCAGGGCTCTGCAAGCGGAAGTCGGGAGGGGAGTGTGATTCGACACAAGAGGGGCAGGAAGAGGAAGAGTCGGGTGTCCGGTCCAGGTTCGTAGCGTGCTGAGCTGGGTTCGAGGGTTTGCTGTTGCTGTTGCTGTCGTGTTTATTTTAGCTGTTGCGCTATCTTTGCTGCCTTTGTCGCTGTCATTTTACCATCATCTCCACTACGCTATATCTTGATCTTAGTCTAATCTTAGTCAATCATATTGTGTACTCACCTCATCGTCGAAGTGCTTTGTTGGTTGAACGTAAACCATATCGGAGCGCGAATCTCAAAGCGCTCGTCTTCTTTGTCTGCTTTTTTTCACACTGGAGCTCGTTGCCATCCCCCCCCCCGACACCGTAAGTCATCTCTATCTTCCCTAAGAGTGGCTGGATCGCGAATGCGCGCGTCACGACGAGCTTCAAAGATGACAACCCAGGGATTCCGGAGTCATTCAATGACGACCTTTTAAACATACAATTGTTCCTACTGAACGCGCTCTCGCGCGTGCATTCTGCGTCCAGTCTGCCTAGTCTGCGTCCCTACATCATGTTTGCTGACTTGCATGCTCGCAGGATTGGACGGAGGCTCTTGGGTGCGTGCGCGTTATCTGGAACAGGGGGTGACGGCTGCCACATCGCCTCTCGACCCTGTGCTCGGATTCTTCGTTTCGTACATCGATCTCCATGTAAACAATGCGATACTTCAGTTCTTCATTTTGCGTGTTGAGATTCGTCCGAGGATCCGCGTCGGACTTGACCGGAGCGCTGGCGCATCTGCTTACTCTCTCGCTTCCACCATGAGTACTGACGACCGTCGGCGGCGCCTTCTCATAGACGAGAGACAGCTGCGCGACTTTGACATCGACATCGCTGACTCCACATGCCAACTTACTAAACGCAAACTCGAGCTGCAGGTACTGCAGCAGGAGATCCTCACGCTGGAGGCTGACCTCGACGACCGTCGAGCACTGCGCCGGACACTGAACTTGAGCATCGAGCGACGTCGCTCGTCGCTCCCTACGCGTAGCTGGGCGAGCTTGCCAATAGAGTTGTTGGCTATGGTCATCCGCCATGTTGTTGACGACGTTGGTCCGGCGAGGGCTGTGGCCGCCGACGCTGAGACTGGCGTTTGGGCTGTGCAGCCCGTGGAATTCAACCTTGACCGAGCGCTGACACCGTTCTTGCTTGCGAGCGTGTGTAAAGCGTGGCGGAGTGTCGTGTTGGGCATTCCCAGAGCTTGGTCGTACATCTGCGTGCCAGCACCTGCATCCCTCGCCTCTCGCGATGCACATATTTCCCACGTCGACTTCCTCCTCGAGACTTCAAAATACGCTCTCCTGGATGTCTCAATTACCCTCCCGGATTCATGGCTCCAGGACCCACTGTACATCGGCATGCTCAACCGATTGCTAGGCGCTGCAGGCCGATGGCAGCGGTTCGCACTTTGGGGCAGCTGGCGAGCGCGTTGTAGCCGCGCCATGGACTACCTTCGTGCAGCGACGCCAATGCTAGAACATGCGTCAGTGTTTTTCACAGACAGCGAGGACGGTGCCAGCGAGATGGTTTGGCTGGACCCATCACCGGACTACTTCCCACACGCGCCGAATCTCCGCAGCGTGCGGGTTCAGCACGCCCCAATTGCGTTCAAAGCGCGCAACACATGTCTCACGGCGTTGGAGAGCCTCGAGTTGTGTTACGACTCTTACTCGATGCAGCGGCTTGTACATACATTCCAGCCACTGAGGAGTCTCAGGCATCTCCGATTACATTGGCGACTTAGCTTCACGGACGCGCACTCACAGCACAACATCGCGGCGGTGACGCTCCCGAATCTCGAATCACTTGACCTTCAACCCCCGCTTAGTCGGCGCGAACGGATGGACAACGGGTTTGACGAGATCATCAACGGGCTCGCTACTCCCGCCCTCCGCAAACTCAACCTCTTCACAAGGATGATGGAGCAAATACAACCGTTTCTCGCTCGGGTTAGCGGTGTGCTCGAAGAACTCGTCATTCATCGCGACCCCGCCGAGAAAGTCGACGCGGCCATCCTTGCACACCTGCCCAACCTCCAACGTATCGCTTTCGTCAATCTGCGATTCAGCGGAGATTTCTTCAGTGGAATCACAGAGTATGCTGCTTCCAGCCTCGCAACACCGACCTTGCCGGGCATCAGTGCACCGTTGCCTCACTTGCGGCTCCTCCGATTCGAGCGAGTATCGCTGGACGCACACACAGAGAGCGGCTTTGTGCGCCTGCTCAAACTCCGGCAACAGTCGCGAACGGGCACGTGTGTGCCCACAGATGTTGTGTTCGAGGGTACAGATGTTGCAGCGTGGGTACCGGCGGAGGCTCAGCATATTAGGCGGCAAATGGAAGGGCTGACCACTCTGGAGATGGGGTGAAGGACTAATTGCGCCCCGCAACGACACCGACCCTTGTTTGCATTGCGGCGGATGATCTCATGAGATTGTACTTTCTCATAATCACAAGGACAGCATGTTTCTTCTTATCTGTAACCCCGTTCATCTCCGTGCTGTGTTTTCCTTGTACTGGTACTTGGTAGTTCTTGCCACCCTGCAATCATACAGCTCATTGTCTCCTCCAAACGGGATCGTTCATTCCGAGGGATTGCTACATTTGGCGGGACAGAGAAACAAAGACAGACAAAGAGACAGAGAGCAAAGCGACAGTTGAGTCGGCGACCGGTGAATAACAAACATGAGGACAGAACAAACACGACGCATGGATGTGTGTGAGAGAGAGAGGAGAGAGTGCGGAAGGGGATCGGTTACAATACATTCTCTACGAGGCGGATGGAGACAGCAAGCAGGATGTATGTCGAGAGAGAGAGAGGGAAGGGCTGGTATGCGATGTGCAAGACCGAGACGGAGACAGGCGCGAGAATAGATATCCGTAGGGCACGGGCACTAGTAGGAGAACGGACACAATTGCGGAAGTATGGACATATGCATGGATTGGAATGGAGAGGTAAAGCAAGGAAAGAGCACGTTCAAGAGCCAGGACCTGGGGCCGACACTGCAACACACGCAGCCCAGATGATCTCGACGACCGCGCGTCCGATGCTCGTCAACGACTTCTCAGCGGCTGGCGGGGGATTGGCCCACGCATTGATCCCCATTGCATCGTCGTCCCCTTCTTCCTCGTGTTCCTCGTCCTCGACGCGCAGCCCAAGTTTATCGAGCCCCTCCGGCACGAGCTCCAGGGCCTGCGTCTCGTTGCACAGCGCAATGATAATCGGACCCTGTGCGTCGCTGGGAGGCGTGTCTGGCACCACGAGCAGTCCGTCCGAAATCGAACCCGGGATGAGCAGACCCTTGTCGAGGCTGCGCATCCCTGCCTGCATCAGGTCGTCGGACGTGAGCAACTTTGCGCACACGTGGAACGGGGTGAACCCGTGCTTGTTGTTGCTCGGCATGGCTGCCTGCGCGGGCGCAGGGGTCTGTCCCTGCCGCGTACGCTTCTTGTTTGTCTGCATCGCGCCGGCAGGGCGGTTAGGCGAGACCGCTGAGGATAGCTGAGACTGCTGCACCAGATACACGACAAGGTAGCGTCGCTCGTCGACGGGGACACGGTACGCAGGGAGAGGCCGCTCGTGCTTACGCGACGTTGCTTCGCTCGGCCATAGCGGTAGCAGGAAACACGTCGAATCTGGCGGGAGCGCCTCGAGGAACGTCGGCTGCGAAGGCCGACTGTGGCCGTGGCGCTCGCGCTCTCGTGCAACATTGGACGATGACGCGTGGTGCTTGGGCTTTTTAGTCGCGATGAGTCCGACCGACTCGAACGATTGGCTGAGGTTTCGCACGCGCCGCTGCTGCTTCTCGTCCTCTGTCTCCTCAGGAGGAGATCGCACAGCAGATGCGACGGGCCGCAGTGTCGCGGTAGCGTCTGAGTGGTTCGCCCGCGATGGGGCGGCGGCGGGCGGGAGCGTGCTAGGCGGCGGATCCGACGAGGTGGTCAGTGAGCCGAACATCATCCGCTCCATCTCCTCCTCGGTCTGCGGGCCGGCCGACTGTGGCAACACGAGCCATGGCGGCTGGTAAGACGCTGCCTTCTCGGAAGACGACTTGCCTCTACGCTTGAACAAAGATGTCAGCCCATTGCCGCCACGGTCGGGCTTGGGTGGCTGGATGGTCTCGACGGAAGCGATCGAGGTGATGCTTGAGGTCTGCATCCGCTCCGTTACGCTGAAAGCCTCGGCATGGCCTCGGCGGTGATGCCCCTCCTCCGAAGGAGTCCGACTGCTACTAGATGGTACCCGAAGCTGTTGTTGCGCTGCCGGTGCTGGCGGCGACGCTGTGCCGCGGAATGTCGGCGGGTACGTGTGTTCCTGACCGACGGCCTGACTACTCGTACTCGCGATCGCAGGCACCGCTGGCTCCTCGCTGACATTCCTCGAGCTACCACCCAACCTCGTCCTGCTCGCCTCGTCGTGGTACTGAACCTTGGGCCGGTTGCGGGTATGGAACGACTGTAGGTCGCGCGGCGAGAACAGGATCGAGACAGCAGGTGTCATGGCCTCTTGGCGTTTGAACGGGTTCTGCTCCCGGAAGATGGAGATGACACGCTTGCGCGAATGGCGATGGATATACATGGCCGGGCCGTTGGGCCGCTTGCGCCGGCCGCCGTCGCGTGGTTGCTCGACGAACTGCTTGAGAAGGATCTGGTTTGAGCGCAGTTTGCCCGGCTCCGCCTCTTCCTCTATAAAACGACACCGCCGAATCGCCGTGGTCAGCCCGTGTCAATACGAAAAAATTGCCACATAATCACGCACCTGGCCCGGTGGAGATTCCACGGATGACAGAATACTTGCCAACGAATGGGCAAGACCAGATCTCACGGGGGTCTGGGCGCCCAGTGTTGTCGAGGACGGTGAACTGACGAGACAGGAGCCAGTCGTTCCTGCGCTTGCCGTATTCGTCGTCATAACGTTGGATATGACTCAAGAATGTGTCACCCTGCAGATCAACAGATGTTGGCGAGGGAGGTGCGGACAACGAATGCATGGAAGTGTTGAGGATGTAGTTGAGGTCATACTCGACGGAATGTTGTGGATGTTCTGTTATGCGGATGCTCTTGCTGAATGAGCCGGGTTCTGACTGTGGGTCAGACGAGCGTTTTCTGTGGCCGAGCTCGAACGAGAGCTGGTCCTGAGAGGCGCGACTGGCACGACGCGGAATGATGATTGCCTGAGCAGACCCACGGCGTTCAAGCGACAGCTGGAGATCTTCCCTCATAGCCTGCACCATCGCAGGAGTGACACTGGCGGAACTGGAGCGGTGGTTGGTGGGAAGCGATGGGCGGCGGGTGCCGTCGTCGATGGCCCGCATCTTTGCTCGGTCGAGCCGCATCCTTTCCTCCTCATCGTCATCATCATCACTGCTGCTGATGTCAGGATGCCGATTTGTGAGAGTACCACGTCTGAGCGGAGGCATGGTGTCCATATGCTCCGAGTCGTCAGCGTCACCAGGCGTGGTTGCGGTGGGGGCAGGCGTAGTAGTGGCATCTCCAAACCGGAACGAGCTCAGTCCGCCATATACATCTTGGCCAGCGGGCGGCACATGTGCCACAGTGCCAAATGCGCCAGAAAGTCTCAAAGCAGGAAGAGACGTGCGACGGGCCTCGGAATGGTCGAAGCGGGGCGAACGGCGCGACTTGCTGACAGGGGGAAAGCGGAGGTTAGCGAAGTGCACAATAGGAGCAAGTATTTAGAAATATAATATACGCACTGGGAAGAGTCAATTGAGTCGTCCGAGTTGTTGACAAGGATCGAGTTGTCTGCTGAGAGCGGTGTGCGGCGCGCGCTGGCGGCCTGTCTGGGCACAGCAAATGGGTTGGCGCCGTCGACATCCATCGCAGCGTTCTCGTCAGTGACTCTTACGATCGAGCCTGCAGACCCGCGCCTGGCTTGTGCAGCAGCGTCTGGGATCGAGAACTTGCGCTGAGCAGTGTTAGGGTCCTGGGGAGTGCGAGAATGCCTGCGACGGGCAGTGATGATGACAGCAGCCGCGCCAGAGTGGGGCATCTGGTATGAGGGTGAGGAGGGACTGTCCTGGTCGAGTGACGGCGAAGCAGAAGGAGAACGAGAGCTTGAGCTAGCGTGTGCTGTCCCGCTCATAACGCCGACAACGACGCCGCTCGCCCAGTTTGAGGAGAACAACGACATGTCTCGGGCCGCTCCGCGCCCCATCTTCCCCTTCCAGCAACCCGGGCGCCACGTGTCCGTTCTCTCCCGATCGCACCAATTTACACTCGTAATAATCACACACAAAACCATGTTCAATGTAGCACCCTGTCTCTCTTTTCTCAGTCCGGCATGTACATCCAAAACATTCCATACACATGATATCAGTCCCTGTCTTGGTCCGCCTCGCCCTCCAGCTTCGCAGTCGTCGCGTTCAGGTGACGCCGCACCGGCACTGCGACCGGCTCCGAAAAGTGCTCCCGCAACCGCCGTGTTGCCTGCGACTGGATCTGTCCCATCGCGTCGCTTGTCAGCCATCCCACGCGCCACAGCAATCTGCCATCGGGGCCCTGCACCACGCACCTCGTTGCCCACCGCACGGGTAACGTGAAGGATGGGCCCAAGCAGGTTGAGTTGCACGATCACCCATCTGTCGGGTCGGTCGGAGGAAAAAGAAGAGCTGTCAGCGCACGTCTCCACCACGCGGCCGAGCACGCGAGCCCTGCACGTGCGGCGGCAGCAATTCCCAGCCGCCACGCGAGATGAAACCCGGCATGTACAACTCTGATGAACAGCTGCGCAGCACACCGGGGGTCCGGTCCAAGACAACGGCCGGGCCTCGACCGTGGAGGAATGAAGACTGCACAAGCACAGAAATAGAGGAGGAGGAAATAACTCACCCAGCGGCAATGGCCATGATGAGGAAGGTGAACAGCATCGGGTTGAAAAGCACCGTCATCGCCTCGTTCCATCCGAGCGCGACCAATACGCCATACATCCAAAGCGGGATCTGTGCAACGCTGCTGACTGTGCTGCGTTTCGCCTCGACGTAGTACGCGTCCGCGTCCTTGCGGAACCGCGAGGTGAGATCCAGCGACTTGGTTTCAGTGAAGACGATCAGGGACGCCTCGAAGTCAAACTCGTCGTCCGCAGACGCGAGATCGGTATCAGATGGGAGTGAGAACGCAAGCGATGCGTCGGTAGGCTCGATACGTGCGTACAGCGGGATGAGAGCGACAGTCTGAGCATCGGAGCGTCAGCCTTTCCGAGTCGTTCGCACGGCATGTTACAGCACTCACCTCATCGCGCGCCTTCTGAAACGCGCCGTCGATGTCGTCCTCAGGCTTCCACACGCGCGGCACGCCATTGTCATCGTACCGGAACCGCTCCTCGAAGTGCGTCCGCAACTTGGTCAAGATCGCCGGGTCCGCCGTCTGCTCGCCAACTTTGCCGCACAGCGCCGTCCACGCCCGCTTGCGCACTGTCGCTAACGCCGTCGCATTCTCCTCTTCCGTACAGTTGAAGGCTGGATAAAGGGTGAGCAGCCGTTTCGCCGATAAAACAAGGGAAGAGCGAAACGCACTAGTGGCCTTTGAGAGGTACGACTGCTCCGCCTTGTCGAGCATGTCCTTGAATGAGCGCAGGACCTGATCCCACATCTCCTTTGTGCCCTTGTTGAGCGCCAGCTCTACCGGCTCTGCGATCTGCTTGCGGAAGTTCCGCTACGAACAAGGCCCGACAAAGGTCAGCGTTGTGCCGCCGCAGTCATCCGCTCAAACGCACCTCGATCAGGTTGACCATCTTCTTGACCTCGTCCGAGCGGCACTGCACCGCAACAGAATCCATCTCCTCGCGCAGCAGCTCGAGCTCGTCCTGGTACGTCCAGTCCGTATCCAACAGAAGCGCCTCCGAAGCACCTTCCACAAACCTCCGCTCGCAGTCGGTACGAGTGCGCACAACGACATCCGCAAAGCTGTAACCATCACCCTTGAGACCCTCGCTGAGCTCACGCTTGAACGTTCCGAGCGCCGCCTTGTGAAGGTTCTTCAGTTGGCCTAGGAATAGACCTGCCAACACTGCGTCGATCGACGCGAGCAGATCCGCACGCTTGCGTGCATACACGCCAGCGTGATAACGCGAGCCATCACGATCGAAACGGCCCAGTGCACGCGTCCTCCAGTCATTCATCATGGCGCCGAGCCCCTCGACGGGCTTACCAGCCTCTACCGGGCGCCGCTGCGCCTTCGCTTGGACGTTGAACTCCTCGAGTGCACCTGCTGCGATCTCGTCGCAACGGAACTGTGCGAGCAGCTCTTGCTGTGTGGGCAGATCGAGGTCCTTGTTGGTCTGGACCTGCTCCCAAATGGTTTCCATGTAGTGCGCGACACCGTCGGCGGGGATGCGCTTGTGGTAGGCAGGCTTGAAAATATAGTCGGCAGAGTCGCGGTCCGTGAACCGTTTGCGCAGGTTGAGAACTTCAGACTCAAACTTTTCTGGCATGAGAATCTTGTGAGGGAGCGCGGTGAAGGTCAGGTCGAAGTAGTCGCCCAGCTGGCTGTTGGCGAGCTCAGGCGGCTTGGAAATCGAGTCCCAGATCTTGAGGATGTCCGCGGTGACGGTCGCCTGGAGGTTCGCGAGGGGTGTGTGGCCGACGTGGTCGCGAATGACGAACAGAAGGAGCGTGCGCTGAGTAGTGCTGCGGTGCGAGTCAGCGAGACAAAATTATGCCGAGCAGGAGAGCAGACGCACCCCTCGGCGGGTTTCTTGCCGAATAGACCCAGGTTGACTTCGAAAACGGTCTTGAGGAGGCTCATGTTGGCGCCTTGGTACAGGCCGACCTGGTGCTCCCACATATTGACGAGGAGGACCTCGCTTGATGCGAGCGAAAAGAGAGCTGACTTGCGCTCGAAGTCCTGTAATTACCCACATTTATGAGCACACAACAAAAAAAAACAAGACGAAGCAGCCCATAGAAAAACGCACTTGGTCTTCACCACGCTCGCGGCCGTCGGTGCCTTCAACGTCCATAACCATCAAGTTGAGACCCTTGCCGCGACACATCCAGATACCTGTCGGTAACCATATCACTCAGCAATTGGCATCACTTGCAAATTAGTACGCACCCTTGGTAGTCTGTTGACGACGGCTCTCGTCCATGACGTCGAACGTGGTCCCGAACAATCTGTTGAGGAGCGTGCCTGCGCATCACCCTCTGTCGTCAGCACACTTCCCACACTACACAGAATATACAACACACTCTTGCCAGTGCTCTGCGAGCCAAAGACGGCTACGACATCATAACCAAAACCAGTGTCGCGAAGGCCCCAGCGCTCGATCTGCGAGTTGAGGTCCTTGCTGCAGTTCCAGGGACCGCGTCAGCAACCAACGCAGCGCAGACACGCGGCAAGCAGGCAGCGGTGGACGCACGTGAAGCTCTTGCTGTCGTCGATGATCTGCAGGCGCTCTGTCATATTGCCTGGGGCGGCGGTTGTCCCATTCGAAAGTGGCCTGGTTTCTGCCATTTCCGCAGCTGCTTGAAAGTCTAGTGGTGTCGGTGATATGTGCTGTGTGGTAGGAGTGCTAGTAGTAGTTAAAGGAACCTGAATGTGTTGTGGGCGTGTCGCGGCAGTCGCGTGGAGCGCGCGCTGGGGTCTTGTTGGTCAATAAATGAACCAGGCGCAGGCTGCGAGGCGCTGCCTGCGTGCACGTGTACGAGAGCGTGTTTAAGGGACGTGTGTGCTTGGCTTTGGAGTGAGTCGTGCAAGGGGGCAGCACGCGCACTTGAAGAGGCAGAGGAAGACTTTGCAGGTTCGGGTGCGGAAAGCGGAGCGCTCAGCGAACTTGTCTTCATGAACTGCAATCCCGCGAGCCTTGATTCCGTCGTCTCGTAACCTCTCCCACGCCCGACGTCTGCGCTACGTCTGTACAACAGGAAGCAACAAAAAGAGGGACAGTATGAGACAAAATGCACGATTTGATTTCACTGCTTCATCTCGACGTCCCCATCCTTCTTCACAGTCCCCTGCTTCGCCAGCAGCGCGTCTACATCCGCAGGCCGGTAGATCTTAGCCTTGGGCTGCTTCGTCTCCGGATCCAGTGTCAAGGTCGCAAATTCGACTATAATTTATCAGTCAGAGATGCTCTGTGTTTGATGTAGAGATGCTCACGTTTCTCGCTCGACAGGGTCGTCGAGTCCATCGTCTTGCTCATGACACGGATGACGAGCGCGATCGCATCCTCGACCGTGATGTCGTCCTTGTACTCCTGCTTGAGCAGACTCTGTGCCGTGCCGTTGTTGGCCCCGATGCATGTCGCCTTCCAACCACTGTAGTTGCCGGATGGATCGGAGTGGTACAGTTGGAACTGGTAGTGGGGATCGTACCCAGCGTACAGCAGCGATACACCGAACGGACGCAGACCTACATATGGTTGAGCAAGAGATCAACAGTAACGAGAGGATTGGCGTACCACCGAATTGGGTATATCCCTGCTTGAGATCACAGAGTCTCTGAACGAGCTGCTCGACCGGGATGTCATCGTTGTAAGAGAACAAGTGACGCTGGGCCGCCTGACGCGAGTAGTTGATAAGCGAGTTGGCATCTGCGTTGTAGCCAGCGGTGCCCGCGATAACATTGCTGGGAAAGACGCGTCAGTCCGCGCAATCGGCGCGTGCCACACCAACTGACCGGTTCAGTAGGAAGATCTTCTCGCCACTGCCGCCGTAGCCACCGTCCTTGACTGATGACAGGTCGAGCAGCTTGCCTGTAATCTTCTTCTCGGCCGCGAGTACAACACCGTCTTTGGCCAATACACCTAGTACCGTGCCGGCGTGCGAGACTGCCTCCATTGCGTACTCGGCTGCATCGACGCGTCAACATCCTTCCGATAGTGCAATAGCATCGCAACATACTTTGATACAGACGCCCTGGAAGCGTAAAACAGGTCAGCGTCAGCAGAATGGGGAGAGCGGTACACGCGCACCTTCAGGCGAGAAGATCGTCGTGCGGCCTGAGTGCAATCGTCAATACAACAACACATCGATCGCGCGTTTAGCACATACTATCATAGCGACGAGCCTAATAAATTATAATCAGCATAGAGAGCGAGACGAGAATATAACGACAAACCATGGTACAGATAGAAGCGTGAAGCTGAGGTGTACGCGTCGCTCCGCCAACTCCGACGCGCGTCCTCTTCTTCTCGTTTACCACTCCGAACATGAATGAACACGCGTCTCGTATGCTACACTTCAATCTACGCGCCGACGTTCAATTATTGTCGCGCATGGGTCGCGTATCTTTGTACGCGAGCACGATTGAGGTCTCATGCAGGGCACAGTATTGAGATTTCAAACAATCGCCACCTTGCTTTGCGTGTTTCCTCAGTGATATTGCTTCGCACGACCCGGCCCGGATGCATCTGATTCCCACCAACCTCTTCCTCCGTCTGATACCACGACTTCTCGATTGAATGCAGCATCTCTTCGTCACACCGTTCTAGCTCTCGATCTCACCGGTGCCATCTCTCGCATGTCGATTGTCGCATTCCACTGCTTGCTCTTGCTTGCCCAGAACGCTGGCAATTTCTGCTCTCTTCGACATCGGCTCACCATGACTGGTAGCGCCACAGACGTTCATACATGCTTGCGGATCGCAATTAACAAGGCATCGACTGCTCCGATCACAGGGGTGCATATTGCACGTGTACTCTGATTTGGCACGGCTCATGCTGGTGGCGATCGGTTCGGCACAGTAGATGTCAATATGTGGCATAAACATCGGTGAAGATGCCTTACCGCTTGTGAAGTCGTAAATGGACATTGTGAGGCAGACTCACTTGACTGAGATCAGGCTTGGTTCGGTTGCATGCCATGCACGCTACGTGTGCAGATGTCTGCTCCGGCAGACTTCAGACATCCATTCCTTGCTTGTTTGGAAGAGTTTGGGTGTGTCAGTACGGGCAGGATACTACCCTACGCATGTCCTCCTTGATGCGTACTGTCAAAAAAAAGAGCGGTGCAAATAGGGATGGTGGAGACAGTTGAGGGTTGAGTGTGACTTTGGAGCTCGCAAGCAGCAGCTGGCAGCAGGTTGCTCACTCACTGAACTTCGTTTACCCGACTCGCCAGAGCTTAGTCTCGTACTAATACGATTATAATTCTGCCAAATACTTTGTGTTTTCTTAATTGCCTGATGAGCCTACTCGAATATGAGAAGCTCATTCTCTAACTTTGGATTGGCAGAATCAAATTTGGGCGTCGACGTCGGCCAACGCCGGCGCGTTGTCTCACTGCTTCCTTGTGGATTTTGTGGTATCGATATATCTCACCGATGTCTCGTAACAGTGAGCCCGTTTTCATTCGCATCGTGCTCACTGCGGATCGTGCCGCTACCTTGCAATGCCCGCAACAAGACCTACATCACTTCGCGCGGAGGCCTTCTGCTTGGGTTCGCGCCGTCTGCGCCTGGATTGCCGGCTGCGATGGCCGCCTCGAGGCGTCTACCGATGGAAAGGGCTACAGCGTCGCCAATTTGACCTCAGAAACCGTTTGGCTGTACTACACATTCACTGCTGAGCCGACAACTAGTACGGAGCTCGTCACTTGGCCCTTACATGTTGTCAGACGATTGACCATTTTTGTATCGCTTTCAGACAAATCTGAGCTAGAGGTCAATATCGCTGATATCCGTAAACGCAGCTCACAAAGCGCCTCTCATTCGAGTACCAGTCGTGCATCGTCTGAGGCGGACTTCAAGCAAACCATCTGCGAGCGCGATGGACAGCAATGCATCTTCACTGGGCGTCCCACGTGTGACCAGGCACATATTATACCTCTCCGAGTGCAATGCAAGGTGTGTTAGAGTCTAAAGAGTCACGCTTGATCGCTCATAGTGCAACAGGGACGCTGGAATGCCCTCTCTGCAGCCCGTTTCGGTGGTATCGACATAAACTCGGCGGAGAACAGCCTCTCGCTGGACTATGGACTCCGCAAAACTATCGACGAAGACTTCCGCTTCGCGATTCTACCAGTTCGTCCCTGTCTCATCTTTGCCAGCTGTACTAATACTTATTCTCATCTTGTAGCTTGGGCCGCTGCTTTCGACAGCGGATGTCCACCCACAGATCGAGAACCCGCCGTGGCCTTATAATGCCAATGATCCAGACACAACGGCATCGACTACTCTCCTTCTTCACCACATACCTCGGGCGAAGACTGACGAAGCTCCACCGGCAAGCAAGAAGTTGAAGGCCGAAAACACTGAGGAGGAGCTGCAAAAAGAGCGCGAGCTGGTGGAGAAACGCAGGGAGCGTGAACAAATGATGGACAAGTACTTCAGCTCATTGCGCCTACACAACGTGCGTCCCCGCTTTCGAGAAGAAGCGCTTGCGCCGCCAAAACGCGAGCTGTTGGAATATCGGTATGCTGCGATGATACTGAAACAATACGGCACCGATGATACGAAGACTATGATGGACAATGACTGGATCGAACCTCTCGGTCATATCCACAAAAACAGGGATCAAGATGAGGAAGACGATTACGACGAAGCAGGCGGCAATTATGGCGAGGGGCCTGAAAGAGATGGTCACGACGAGTTGAATGGTCACCGTGGCCCGGTGGCGAGAGACAATTCTCCACCGCGTGCGAAACAGCTGCGGAGTCGTCAGACGAAGGCGCGCACCAATCGAAGCGGACTGGACCAGGCCTTTGACGTGATGTACAACATCACCTACCACCTTCATGTAGCCCCAATGGAGGCGGCAGCGGAGCTGATATCATCTCGAGAGCGTGCGGAAAAAGAAGCGGCCATTCAACGTTGGGTGGATGGCGTTTCGCCTGATCTGCATCTACAGTCTTCCATGTAGTATTCTCTGGTCTTCACAATCTCTTTTAATACGCTGGTTGCATTCTAGCCCGAGGTCTTGATGCTATTCGGCCAAAAGATCGCCGAGTTATTTTTTTAACACCATGCACTCAAACCGTGACTACATTCCAAACTCTAATCGTGTACGATATTGAAATCAGTTGACATTGCGTCTCTTTGACTATGCGATTGCTCACCTCGCTGTTCAGCATACAATGGACCCACTGTTCAGCTCCACGCAGTCTTCTCCCACCAGTCCCTTTATCGGTGGACACACGAGCGTGCCACTCTTCAGCGAAAAACATTCGGCTTGTATCGTCACGGCACTAGCAATGGCAAATGTGCCGCCGAGGACGATGAAAATGGTACGCATGTTGTTCGAGGTTTTGACTGAGTGAGAGGGGCCAAGTTTCTCGGACGGCTAGGTCTATCGTCGACGTGAGCTCTTGGAGCTCTTAGAACCGGAGGCTAAAGCAAACGTACTGTGTTGTGACCCCAGCAGACGATCACGGGCGGTACAGGAGAAGACATCATTGCCCTGATTCGCACACATCTGTGCCACCTGTACAGTGTAGAATCAAATTAGATCACAGCGACGCTCAGTTCTCGTCTCAGACACTGCGAAGCCTGTGAACATTGCGAAGGTAACGCTCCGGCCGCACTGGGCCCTATCCTCCGCTCTACGTGCGCCGGGGGCAAGAGCCTCGAAGCCGACTATGATCAAACCTATTGGTTCCTTCTTTGAAACGACGCCCGGCGGCGATATGAGAAACTGGCCTCGTTGTGAGAGAGAAGAAGTGCGTCAGCTTCACAGTGGCCACAATTGGTTCTTACATCGGTGCCGCCGCGGGCATTGATTGCTTCAGAACTTTGATGCTGAGATGACCTATAGGACCTTCTATCTGCTTTATCTCTCGCATCAATTTGTGTCTCAGCTCCTATGTACATCTTCAATGCATTGAGGTAGCATGCTCAGAAAGGTATAAAAGCCAACACTGTTGCTCCTCTAATACTTTATCACTCGATC
>Ga0247815_10001354_pt1 | contig 18801 bp, 10 predicted proteins | sample UWRJL194509B1_FD_181014 | JGI IMG/M metagenome (GOLD analysis project Ga0247815, IMG submission 181014) | Plant litter microbial communities from Arlington Agricultural Research Station in Wisconsin, United States - UWRJ-L194-509B-1 | ecosystem: Environmental > Terrestrial > Plant litter >...
GACACCCTGGCCTGCAGTTGCAATAAGGTTAGCATAATTGCCATAATCTCCATCTTCCCTTACGGTGGTATTGTTAATAGTGCCTATAGTAACGTTTGTAATACCTGTACCATCTGCAAATGATGGGCGTGGTGTACAAAAGCCATTGTAATAAGGTACCGTGTACCAATTACTAAAATCGTTATTACCACAGTTAGTCCTTACGTGTATGTAGCTTGTAGCATTTGCTGTTACAGTAATATTACTTACAGATGTTGCTGTAGTAGCAGTACCTGTTTCGGGAGGTGTAGAAGATGTTGTTACAGCATACTCATACCCCGAAGGTGTACCTCCAGACGTTGGCGCTGTCCAGTTTATGGCAGCAACTCCCGTGGCTGTAGTTACGCCTGCAACATTTGTGGGTGTAAAGCAGCTTGGCGCCGCAATTACATTAATGGTATAATCTTCATAGATAGCATTATCTCTCGAATTACACGGAGTAACAGGTGCGTTCCACGTTATTGTGCTGCCTACCCTTAAGCGGTGGTTACCCAGTGTGGCGGTTGCCGGAACTGTAAAAGTGCCGTTAAGTATTGATGAGGGCAATGCCTGAGAAGTACCATTATAAACTTCTTCGCCTGCGTCATCAAAATCAAGGTCGTTATTCCAGTCTACCCATACTTTTGTGTTAAAAGGGCTTGAGTTTGTACTAAGGGTAATGCTAAATGGCTGGGTAACACCCTGGCCAATATTAGCTATTTGTGCCGAGTAATCGCCGTAGAAACCGGTTTCCTGAACCGTTGTGTTATTTATGGTACCAATAGTTACATTTGTTATGCCATCGCCTTCTCCGTACGATGGTGCCGGAATACAGAAGCCGTTATAAAAGGGTATTGTTACCCACTGGCTATAATCGCCATCACCGCAGTTAGACCTTACGTGCACGTAACCGTTTAAAGGAACTGTAAGCCCGGCAACGCTGGTGCCTGTTACGGCAGTGCCACTTGCAGGAGGGGCAAGAGTTGTATCTACCGCATACTCATAGCCTACAGGTGTGTTACCATGAGATGATGCCGCCCAACTAACGTTTATAGTACCACTGTTTACGTTTGTAGTGGCTAAGGCCACAGGTACAAAACATGTGGGTGGAGTGGTAACGTTTATTGTATAATCTTCAAAAGCACCCGTAAAACCGCTATAGCAGGGAGTAGTAGGGGGTGTGCCCCTTCCCAATAGTGCCCCGCCTATACGAATGCGGTGGTTGCCTAACGCGGCAGTAGCAGGAACTGTAAAAGCACCTGTTAAAGTAACAACTGACCCAAATGGAGAGTTGCCGGAAAATACTTCTTCGCCCTCATCATCAAAGTCAAAGTCATTATTCCAGTCTACCCATGCTTTAACGCTAAAATTTGCATTTACTGCAAGGGTAATGCTAAAAGCCTGTTCTACACTTTGGCCTACGTTTACAACCTGTGCGCTGTAGTCTCCATAACTACCGGTTTCTGCTACGGTAGTATTATTGATACTCCCAATAGTAATATTGGTAATGCCGTCGCCATTTACACCTCCTGGGGTGGGGGTACAATAAGTTTGTGCAAAGCTGCTTATTGTGCTTAACAACAAAATAAATGCTGCAGGTACTATTTTAAAGTACAGATGCCGGCGTGATGTAACACCGTCGCTGCTTTGCGGCAGCTTAAAGAGGCTGCCTGCTGATTTTGGATAATTTTTTTTCATAGTTATTTATTGGGTAATAGTGTATTCATGATTTTTTTCCGATGCTGTTCTTTAACTGGATAATAGATTTCCTGATCAATAATTGTGGCTCAGTTAGCGCATTAAAATCTGGCTATATTAAATTGCCGAAATCATTTATTAAGTATCAATGCCTAAGAGACAGCATTAGATAACAAATGATATTAAGATTTTCATTGCATTTTTTTAGTTAGTTAACAACATCTTTTATTGGTTTAGTACTCCCTTGCAGGTAGCGGCATAAAAGTCTGTAATGTTATCTGACTATTAAAAAAACGTCACGGAAAATTTGTGACATTATTAGTTATTATTTATAAATAACTAAATATCATATAGATGGCTGTAAAGAGCAGAGCTGTCTTTTAAGCCCATTTTTTGCGATATGCGCTCTTTTCTTTTGCGGCAGGCGTCTAAAGATATGTTTAGCATGCCTGCAATTTCCTTTGCATTAAGGTTCATGTACACATAACATATAAACCTGATGTCGTTTGCGGTAAGGTCTGGGTGCGCTGCTTTAAGGCGCGTTAAAAAACCGTGGTTTACTTCTTCAAAATGAGTTAAAAAACCGGCCCATTCATTATCGTTATTTAAAGAGTTGCGCAAAAAACGAATGTGTTTTTTAACTGCAGGCACCTGTGCTAATTCGGGTTGATCGGACAGCAGGCCAATAACGTCTTCTATCATTTGGTATTTGCCCGATGTATATAGAGCCTGAGAAGACAGTTTCCTGTTTTTATGCTCTATTTCATTTTTAAGCAGTTCTTTTTCCAGCAATATTTCGTCCTGCTTTTCCCTGAAGTTTTTTTCCTGCAATAAGGCATCGCTTTCCTGTCTGGCCAGTTGTAAAGCCATTTCCTGCTGGTTGTTCTCGGCAATAAGTTTTTTTTGCTTGTGCCGCATAGATAGTGTTCTGTAAATAAATATTATAAGCAGCAGTAACGAAGTTATACATGCTGTTACTGCATAAAATATTTTTCTGTCTTTTGCTATCGTGGCATTATTTATTGCGATCTGGTTTTTATAATCCTGTACTTCAAACTTAACACGGTTACTCTCGTAAGTGCGGCCATTTTTTATATCATTAAGTTTTTGCTGCACCGCATATACTGAATCCCTGTATTGAAGTGCGGGGCTAAGCAGGTTATTTTTCTCGTAAATTTCAGAGAGAACCGCATATATTGTCCTTTTTCTGTTAAGGTCAGTAGTGTTACTAAGTGCCTGTAAGGCATATTCTTTGGCTTTGTCAAAATTATTTTCCTGCAAAAAAGCTTTTGCTACATTAAGCTGCAGAGAAATTGCCGCTTCGCTTCCATACTTATCAGATATTTGGGATAGTAAAGAGAGGGCTATTGCTTTAGATTTTTGTGTATGCCCCATATCCATCTCAATCTCTGCAATACCCGACTTAGCAGCCATCTCAATTTGTGGATTTTTCTTTGTGTATAGCAGGGCTTCGTTAAAATAAGCATATGCCTGCTTAAAATTTTTCATTTCGCCCATAACCATTCCAAGGTTAAGGGTATAGATGCCAATGTTTAAAGAGTCTTTTTCTTCTTTGCTAATGTTGTATGCCCTTTTAAAATAATCGTGCGCCTTTTTAAACTCGCCTTCTTTGGTAAAAAAAATAGCTATATTATTAATGGCAGCAACCTCGTGGGCTTTAAATTTATATTTTACAGCAATGTTGTAAGCTTCAAGGTAATATTTTAAGGTTTCGCCATAATCCATCATTTGCCCGTAACAATTGCCAATGTTTATGGTGGCACCATATAGCTGGTTGCCCCAGTCATTTTTTTTAGCAATTGCCTGTGCTTCTGTAAGCAATTCCAAAGCCTTTAAGTAATCTTTTTTTTCGGTTTTTTTTATGCCCTCTTTTATTAAAGAGTCGCAATATTTAACAGGTATTTGTGCGTGTGTAAGCATGCCCGTAATAAGGGACAGGCAAATTATAATCTTTTTAAACAGATTACTGCACATAGTATAAAACAGATGATTGATGTTGCCAAATATAGGCATACAAATACTATAAAAAAAGTGCGGTTTAAACTATGTAGTCCAAATCAGGAATACAGGATTTTATAAAGTTATTAAAGCAAAAGCCCCACGCATTTGCGTGGGGCTTAAGGTTACAAAAAGTTATAGAGCGTTTAGAAAACTATTCGTTTACTTACTTTACCTCTTGTAGTATTAATCTCTACAATTACTACCTGCTGTTGTATTTGCAGGCCGGTAAGTGCTACTTCTGTATTATTAATATCGGCCTGGCTGTATAGTTTCCTGCCGCGGGTGTCATAAATTGTAACGCCTTTCATTAATGTACTTCCAGATGTAATGTTGATTGCACTACCTTCTTTATAAACAATTACGCTGTTAGCAAGAAAGTCTGGCGAATCTGTACCAAGAATTTGTGTAGTAGCCCATGTACTGTAATCGCCGCCACCGCAGTTGCTTCGAACAAACAAATAGACAGATTGTGTAGTGTCATACGCTACATCGCCCACAAAGAATGTAGGGCTTGGTGTGCCATTACCTGTTGGCGGCGTAGAAGATGTGCTAAGAACATATTCATATCCTGTAGGGATACCGCCCAATGATGGTACACTCCAGTTAAGGTTAGCATAACCCGGGTCTGTAGGTGTAATAGAAAGGTTGTAAGGAGGGAAACAGCTTGGTGCAGCTATAACCTGTAGTGTATAGTCTTCTGCCTCACCAGATCCCTGCTCGCCACATGCCGGTACCGGAGCGCCAAAGCGGGCATTTCTTATCCTTACCCTGTAATTGCCCAGTGCAGTTGTTACTGGTACAGTAACAGTACCAACAGCTACAGGCGATCTTAAGTATCCTGTATTTATCATCCTCTCTCCTGTATCATCAAAATCAAAATCGTTGTTCCAGTCTATCCATACAGTATATATATACTGGTCTGTAGTGTTTGGCGTAGTAGCCTGTATTCTAAATGAGCCACCCGGATAGGTAGATACAGAGTGTGTAGCCGTATAATCTGTAAACGCGCTAAAGCTGGTACTTGTGCTGCTAAAATTTGTAGTACCGCCCGTAGTGCTTACTCCCGTTATATAGTATGATGTAGATTCTATATTTCTTGGCACACAATATCCGTTAAAGAACAGGTGGCTTACCCATATACTATTACCATCTGCATCGTTACATACGGTACGTACGTGCAGGTAAAGATCTACGTTTGGTGTTACCGTAACGTTTGGTACCGATGTAGATGAGGTAAATGTACCACTTGCCGGAGGTGTTTCCGATTGTGTAATGGCATATTCATAACCTACCGGTGTACCTGTATTAGGTGCAGACCAGCTTATATTTGTTGTAGTTAATGATGCAAGTACTGTATCAAGATTTCTTGGTTTGTTACATGCAGGTGGTGGTGTAAGCGACCACTCTAATGTAAATTCGCCATCGTTTGCGCCAAAGCCATCCTGAACCCAGTAAACTGTTTGTGTTGTATCTGTTAAATTTTCCCATGTTGCCGGTATGGTAGCATCAGTATTACAAGCTATTAAAGTTTGCGAGGTACAGCTGCCGTAAAATAACGAGTACACAGAAAAATACTCGGTGTTCGTTAATCCTATATTAAGTGTATAGCCCGCAGGTACCTGTATAGAATAAAACAAATCAGGTGCAGTGCCAAAAGAATCGCACGGAACTTCATAGTTATCGTCTGCGCCTGTAGTATTGAAAGTATAAGGGCTTATTAATGTAGAAAGGTCTATTGCACTCTCGCAGGTGTCTCCCTGAAGATACCTGAAAGGCTCAGATGTTATCCATTCGCTAAAATCACCACCACCACAGTTAGCCCTTACATGCAGGTAGTAGTAAACATTATCCGTTAATCCTGTGTAACCGGTAACGCTGGTGCCTGTTACGGCAGTGCCGTTTGCCGGTACTGTAGAATTATTTGTGTCTACAGCATATTCATAACCCACAGGTGTACCACCCTGAGAAGGTACACTCCAGCTTAAATTTGCTATGCCTGAGGCCGTTGCAACACCAATAGGGTTTACAGGGATATAACACGTGGGTGGTGTAGTTACATTTATGGTATAATCTTCGTATGCACCGGCAAAATCTACGCTGCATGGTGTAGGAGGATTCGAAAAAATGGGTGATATACCTATTCTTATACGGTGATTGCCTAATGCAGCCGTTAATGGTATTGTAAAATTGCTCCTGATTATGCTAAGTGCAGAATTTTCTGATAATCCCGTATATATTGCTTCGCTATCATCAAAAACCTGATCATTGTTCCAGTCTGCCCATATTATTACATGGTAAGCAACATTGGTGCTAAGAGCAAGCCTGAATGGTTGTACAACACCCTGGCCTATGTTTACTACTTGTGCAGAATAGTCGCCATAATTGCCCTCTTCTTCTTCTGTACTGTTACTTATACTGCCGGTATAAAAACCTGTTATACCGTCGCCGTCTACATAATTATTGTTTGGCACACACACACCGTTATAAAAAGGTATGGTTGTCCATGCGCTAAAGCTACCGCCACAATTTGTCCTTACATGTAAGTATACAGTAACGTTAGGTGTTACCGCAACATTTGTAACCGTAGTGGTTGTGGTTGCAGTGCCTGCCGCAGGAGCAGTAAATGTAGGGGTAACTGCATATTCATATCCTGTTGGTGTGCCGCTTGCAGGGGCTGCCCAGGTTAAAGTTGCAAGACCTGTTCCAGATGATGCAGCCTCAAAATTGAGAGGTTTAAAACAGGCAGGAGGAGCTGTAATGGTAATGGTATAGTCTTCAAAAGTACCATAATAATCATCAAAGCATGGCGATATTGGTGATTCTTCAAAGCCGGGAACACCGCCTATCCTTAAACGGTGGCTGCCCAGCGGTGCCGTTAACGGTATGTTTATAGTACCAGTTATTACAGCCTGTGCCACATTTTCTGATTCTGTTTGAAGTACTTCTTCGCCTTCATCGTCAAAGTCAAGATCATTGTTCCAGTCTATCCAGACTTTAAATGTGTAAGAAGCATTAAGCGACAGGGTAACCCTTATAGGTTGTGTATCACCCTGTCCTACGGTTACAGCCTGTGCAGAATAGTCGCCATAATTGTCTGTTTCTTCTTCTGTAGTATTGTTTATTGTGCCTAATATTACATTTATAATGCCGCGGCCATCTACATAATTTGCATGTGGCTGGCAATGTCCATTATAATAAGGGGCGGTAAACCACTGGCTGTAGCTGCCGCTGCCACAATTTGTCCTTACATGGATATAGCTTACAGCATTTGCAGTAACAGTTACATTTGTAACAGATGTTGCAGTAGTAGCAGTGCCGGTTGCCGGCGGTGTGGCAGTGCTTGTTATGGCATACTCATATCCTGCAGGTGTGCCGCCCAGTGTTGGGGCTGTCCAGCTTATGTTTGCAACTCCGGATGATATACTTACCCCTACAGGGTTTGTAGGTGTGTAGCATGAAGGAGGAGAAGTTACATTAATAGTGTAATCTTCTACAGCGCCATACGTTACGTTATCAAAACAAGAATCCGGGTTGTTCTCAAAGTAAGGGCTTACACCTACCCTTAAGCGGTGGTTACCTAAAGCGGCTGTTACAGGTACTAAAAATGTACCAAGTACTGTGGTTGTTTCTCTGGATGGTGAGGTTCCGCTGTACACTTCCTCATTGGCATCTGTGAAATCAAGGTCGTCGTTCCAGTCTACCCATATTTTAACATGATACCTGTCATATACGTTAAGTGTTAGGCTAAAAGGTTGTGTTACACCCTGGCCCACGGCTGTAACCAGGTTTGTAAAATTACCGTAGTTACTGTTTTCTAAATCTGTAGTATTGTTTAGGGTCCCTATGGTTACATTAGTAATACCGGCACCATCTACATATTCTGGTGCAGGGGAACAAAATCCGTTATAAAGGGGTATAGTGTACCATTGGCTATAATCACTGCCGCCACAATTTGTCCTTACATGCAGGTAAGCCTCGGTGTCTGAGATTACAGAAATACCAGATACACTTGTAGCTGTAACACTTGTGCCGGTTGCCGGAGGGGCATAGTTAGTATCTATTGCATATTGATAACCCGCAGGCGTAGTGCCGGTTGCCGGAGCACTCCAGTTAATATTAACTATACCTAAACTTACATTTTGATATGCTACGTTTAAAGGTGCAAAACAACTTGGTGGGGCTGTTACGTTAATTGTATAATCTTCATAAACACCAAAATATTCTGTAGAACAGGCATTGGGCTGACCAAACCAGCTGGGTACGGCACCAATTCTTAAGCGATGGCTACCTACTGCTGCAGTAGCCGGTACTATTAAATTACCGCGTACCGTGCTAAATTCTGTACCTTCAGATGTTGCGCTGTAAACCTCTTCATTATCATCAAACGCAAGATTGTTGTTCCAGTCTACCCACATTTTTATATTATAGGGGCTAAAAGTGTTCATTGTAATACTAAACTGCCTCATATCTCCCTGTCCGATAGTAGCCGATTGTGCAGAATAATCCGTGTAGTAGGTATCGGTAGCATCGGTACTATTATTAATATCTCCGCCTATGGTAACATTTACAATGCCACCTTCATCTGCAAACTCTGGTGTAGGGATGCAAATGCCTGAGTAAAAAGGGTAAACTACCCATTCGCTATAACCATTTGTAACACCACAATTAGTGCGAACATATAAATACATTTGCTGGTTTGGTGCTACAGTTATGCCTGTAACGGTGGTTGCTGTGGTAATAGTGCCGCTTGCCGGCGGAACATCAGAGTTTGTTATGGCATATTCATAGTTATTAACTGTGCCGGTATTTGGTATGACCCAGCTTGCAGTTGCTAATGTAGCCGTTGTTAATGTAGCCATAACAGTCCTTGGTACATTACAGGCAGGTGGGGGCAGTAAGCTCCAGGCTAAGGTAAATGTACCCTGGCTGTTTTGGTCAAGGCCATCCTGATACCAGTATACTGTTTGTGTGCTGCCTGTATTGTTTTCCCATTCTACCTGAGATTCCGGGCCTTCTATAATAGTATCCGGATCATCTATACATGCTATAACTGTTTGCGATGCACAGGTGCCATAAGAAACTGAGTGCACAGAGTCGTAGTTTTGACCGTTATTATCATTTACCGTTTGCCCTATAATTATAGTGTAGCCGTTAGGTACAGTTATGGAGTAAACTAAATCAGGTCCCGATGTGTCGCCCATACATGAGGGGTTAACATCATTAGTCGCGCCAACGGTTGTAGCGTTTATCGGGCTTGTTAAGTTAGTAAGGTCTATGGCCGTAGCGCATGTTTCGCCGGTTTGGGCAAAAACGGGGGCGCCGGTTAACATAAAGAGGCATGCCATTAAGGCGAACATCCTGTTTTTTAGAAAGATAGGAAACATCCTGGCAAGCCGATTGCCAATGTTTCCCGGTGGCGGCAAAAAGCTGCTGTCACCTTCCGGTAATAATTTGTAATTGTTTTTCATAGAAATTTGTATAATTTGTGTTTCTAAAATACAAATTAATAGTACTGTTAAATCTTTGTTATGATTAATTACAGAATAATTAAATTTTAAGGGTATTTGTAAATATTAATTGCAAAAGATTTATCAATTATCGATGCTGTAATACCAAATATTTATAATCATGTTAAAAATTTTAAATCGAAGCAATGAATAATTAGCATAAATAAGTGCTAAAAAACTACTTTTTTTGCTGTATTTTAATTTATAACAAAAAATATACTATAAATGTTTATTATTTACACTAAATTTATATAACAAACAGAATGAGGTTTGGTTATATATATAACAATAAAAGCGCAAAAAATATCGATGTTTAGGTTTGTTTAATTTTGTAGTATTTTAAAATTTCAGGTCACATTTGTTCATGTAATTGAAATACTATTTTAATGCAAAAAGCCCCACGCTAATGCGCAGGGCTTTGCTGATTAGATTTTAGTAAATATTAAAATACCACTTTTTTACTTACTTTGCCACCGGCAGTATCTACCTCTACAATAAGCATTTCCTGTTGTGGCTGTAAGCCGGTAACAATAGCTTTTGTGCTGTTAATACCCTGTTGGCTGTATAACGCCCTGCCGCGAATGTCGTATATTATAACATTTGTCATTTCTGCAATACCGGTATTTATATTTAGTGTGGCACCATCTTTATAAATAATAACAGTGTTGGCTGCAAGAGCAGGATTATTGGTACTTAAAGCTTCGGTTGTATAAACTATTTCAAAACGGTCATTAAATGTGCCTGCCTCTGTAGTAAAAGTATAACCATTTGCAATGTCTGTAGTTGTGCCTAAAAGGTTATCTCTTAAGTAAACAGTTTGCCCCTGCGTAAATGTTCCGTCAGCATGGTCGGGCGCTAAAGTATATTCGCCTGCGCTGTTAGCTATGTAGCCAAGAGGCACAACATCGGTATTTGTAAAGGCCGGCCTTGCCTGTATTGCCAGTTTGGTATCTGCACCCAAGGTGTATAAAGACAGAGTAGCGCTATCATTTAAAAGATGTCCGTCATACCCGTAGTCTAAGCCCAGAGTGGCTTCGGGTGTATAGACTATTGCAGTTTGGGCAAATTTGTTTTGTGCCCCTGTAATGTTTAGCCATAAACGCGACATCTGGTTTTGACCCTGCCTGAAAAACGGTTGGCCACCATTGGCATTTGCCGGCCTCCTCATGCTGTTGTTAAAGGTTATGTTTGCAACTGTGGGAGCTTCTGCTGTTTTTACTATAAAGCCCTGTCCCTGAGATAATATCCAGTCGCCCGGAGTTTCTGCAGTATAAAATCCAGCCTGTTCAGATCCTCCGCCTTCAGCAGTATTAGCAACATAAGCTACTTTATTTAAAGTTGCGTAAGAAGGAGCCTCAGCATTATTTCTTTTCCTCCAAAGATAAATGGCCGACCCCGGATTTAGAGTGTTAGAATTAGCTTCATAAAAATCGGCAACACTTATAGGCGATGGATAAGGATTACCTATAGCAGTGTAGCGGTTGCCCAATACAGAGGCTGCAATTGTAACCTCACCATTATTGGGAGTGCCGGTAAAGTTACCTGTATAGGCCATAGATGCATTGCCACTGTAATAACCTGCAAGTGGGTCTGTATCCGGCATACGTATAAGGTAACCTTTAGCAGCCTCAAAATTTAAAGTTGGTGAAACCAGTAAGTAGAACTCGCCGTTATTAGCTTCGCTATAGCCGTATTCATAAAAGCGTGTTGCTAATGTGTTAGGCGAAAAATTTAGTAATTCCTGCCCCTCTACCGGAGATGACCACATCGTATAATCAAGCCTGTATAATGGATTGCTGTCTTTTACTACTGTGATTAAACCGGAGTTATTAGTATCTGCATCCTGAACCAGCGCAGCATTATTTTGTATGGTTACAGTACCGCCTGCATCTACAACAACGTTGTTGGCTATATGTAACGTGGCACCTGTATTTACAGTTAGTGTAGCACCATTTTCTACTATTATAGATTTTGCCGTTGCCGTTCCGTCAGGCACTATAGGCTGCATTGCAGGTATTGCCGGTATTGTTGCATTTTCATTTATGGTAGGCACTATGTTGCACGCCCAGTTGCCGCGTTCGTGCCAGTTGGTGCTTACGCTCCCTGTCCATACATACGTTTGTGTTATTGTTGCTGCAATAGTTTCAGAATAGTCTATGCCACAGGTAAGGTTACCCACAACAGCTCTGTAGTACATTGTTCCGCTAAGGTTAGGTGTTATATAGTTGGGTGTATTGTAACCACTGCCACCCACAACATTTACCCAGTTATTTGCCCCATCTGCAGATTGTTGCCATTGTATAGCCCCAAATGAGCCTGTAACACTTACTGTACCGCTACCGTTAGGGCATACAATAATGTTAGGCGATGCTTGCCCTGCCGATGTGTTGCCAATATTTACAGCTATTGGGTTAGAAACTGTTGCAGCACACTCGTAACCCGCAGGATATACAATTACATAATAGTAAAAGGTACCGTCCTGGTCTACCGGCGGTGCATATACACTTTGCGTAGCACCTGCAATGGCAATACCGTTTACATTACTGTTGGCCTGCCCGTTTGCATACCATTGGTACTGCACATTTTCTCCTACGGCAGAAACAGTTATTACCGTACCGGTGCCGGAACATGTTGTGGCTCCATTTTGGGTTAAAATACCTGCGTTTAGGTAAGCCACGTCAGACTGAGTGCCACTATTACTCGCGCTGTCATAAATATAACAGGTGTAAGCTGCGGCATCTGCAATCGTACTATTAGTAATGGTTAAGGTAGGCGTTCCTGTGCCACTCACATTGTTATTGTCATAAATGGCAACGCCATTTTTTTGCCAAATGTACATAGGGTTAAATACTCCGCTAACTTCTACAGTAAATGTTGCTGTATTGCCTGTACAGGTGTTTACAGTTTGCGGCTGTTGCGTAATTGTTACTGCAGATGCAGCATTTGTAATTTGGTTAAAAGGTGCCTGAGTAACCGGCGATAGTGCATACACCGTTGCCTGAATAAACAGTAACAACATGTATGGCGCACTTTTTAGTAAGGTAATTTTTTTAGCTTCCATGTTTTATTATTTTTTAGTGTATTGCAAAGGACAATAATCAAATAATAATATTTTGTTGGGCGCGAGTTAAACACTGTTAAGAATAAGACTACATATTTTACTGCATTAACATAATGTGGTTTAACACATATTTAGTTACAGGAAATTGTAGTTTAAAATTTGTTTTGAGTTATAAAATGGGCAGTTTTGCACTGCTATAATTTAATGAATTATAGTTGCAAAAAAAGTACAGCGCATAGTGGGATTACGCGCTGTACAAAGTAAGATAACTTATTTAACCGGCAATTACAAGAAAACCTATGGGGGCTTAGTACCTTACTATTTGCAGATAAATAAGTATAACGAAGCTAAGGATTAATTACTGATGCCACTAGCCTTATGGTTTCTTTTTATTAGTTACTTTTTAATTAAAATAATCTATAAGTAATTAAGATATAAATACCTTACAATATTGTTAACAGGTGCCTCTTAACAATTGCGTGTACGCTGGTGTTTAAATTTTTATGGTTTACCGTAATTGTTTACGATATTTTATCATCACTACAAACCCGCAATAAGTTGGTTTATCCGTTAGCAAAAAATAGTGTAATTTTGCACAAAATGAATACCAATGGTTAAGATAGGTAATATAGAGCTGCCGGATTTTCCGCTTTTACTGGCCCCGATGGAAGATGTAAGCGACCCGCCATTCAGGAGGCTATGTAAAGCACATGGTGCCGACCTTATGTATAGTGAGTTTATTTCGAGCGAAGGGCTTATTCGCGATGCGATGAAAAGCCGAATGAAACTTGATATTTTTGATTATGAGCGCCCTGTAGGTATACAAATATTTGGAGGGGATGAAGAGGCCATGGCACTTTCGGCAAAAATTGTTGAGGCTGTAAACCCCGATATTGTAGATATTAACTTTGGCTGCCCCGTAAAAAAAGTAGTGTGTAAAGGTGCCGGTGCTGCGGTGCTTAAGGATATAGACCTTATGGTGCGCCTTACTAAAGCTGTGGTAGACAGTACACATTTACCGGTTACCGTAAAGACCCGCCTGGGTTGGGACAGCGATTCTATTAATATCTATGAGGTGGCAGAGCGTTTGCAGGATGTAGGTATTAAAGCGCTAAGCATTCACGGCCGTACACGTGCACAGATGTATAAAGGCGAAGCTGACTGGACCGAAATTGCAAGGGTTAAAAACAATCCGCGCATCAACATTCCTATTTTTGGCAATGGCGATATAGACAGCCCCGAAAAAGCTTTAGATTATAAAAACAGGTATGGTGTAGATGGCGTAATGATAGGCCGTGCCGCCATTGGCTATCCATGGATATTTAATGAAGTAAAACATTATGTGGCTACCGGAGAACATTTACCGGCACCTAAGATGGCCGATAGGGTAGAGGCTGCCCGTAACCATGTGCAATGGGCTATAGAATGGAAAGGCGAACGTCTTGGTGTATTTGAAACCCGCAGGCACTACACTAATTACTTTAAGGGAATACCAAACTTTAAAGAATACAGGCAAAAACTCGTTACTCAGGATGCCGCCCAGGATGTGTACAATACTCTCGATGATGTATTACAGCGCTTTGGCGAAGGGTCTTTAACGATACCAGCCTAAGCCCAAATATAAATTTAAAAAGCCCCAAAGCAATTGTACTTTGGGGCTTTTTAAATTTTATAGAAATTACTCTACTGGTGTGTTAGTGTGTAAGCACTGCCATCTCCGGTAGCGTTTAAGTTAAGGGTAATGGTATAATTGCCTGTTGAAGGAAATTGTATGTTTGTACCTCCCAGGTCTATAGATCTGTCCCCCAAATTATCTCCATATTGAGCACCGCCAACACTAAAATAAAATCTCCTGCTTTGAGAATCGATATTGGGTACCTCTATTGTGCAGCTTAACGTATTATTAGATTCGTTATAAGTCATTGGTTCGGCAGAGCCGAATTGGGAAATTACCGTTACAGCTATTGAACTTAAACCAGCAACATATACGTCTCCGTTATATTGAGCCTGTATGTTATATATCCCGTTAGCATTTACAGTAAACGGGTTGCTGTTTAGGGTAAGGTTGCCGCTGCCGCCATTACCATAAGCCGCTGTAGCAGTAGTAGAGTTTATAAATTTAACCTGACTGCCTGCCGTTAAATATTTATACCCGTAAAACATATTGTTTTGATCTATGTTAAGGCGTAGTGCGGTAGCGGCATTGTAAGAATTGAAGGTGCCATAAACATATAAATCTGTAAAAACGGTACCGGTCGGGCCATTGCTTACCCCTGCAACTGCCCCTGCAAACATAGCATAAGGCACAGATAATAGCTGAGACGAACCTACCGTAATATAGTTAGTACCGTTGTTAACGTCTATATCTACCTTAAGAAATTTAGAGTTTTGGCTCCAGTTGACACCTGCAAAAGTGCCCGTTGTAGCGGTTCCCTGCCCTATGGTTAGTGTAAAAAGGCCTACATTATTTGTGGTGGGGTTATGTGTTTCTACATAAGCAGCAATACCGGTAGCGCTTTCTTCGAGTATGCTTACACGGATTTTTACAGGAGACGATACCACCGCCCCGCCAGATGCATTAAGGGCTACTGCCTGATAGCTAAAGCCTTGTGGTACTTGGGCCATAACGCCTGCAGTAACAAATAGTAATAAAAAGTAAAGTTTTTTCATGGTTAGTTTTTGATGATCTTAATTGGTTTAATGTTGGTGTTTGGAAAAGAGATAAAATAAATACCTGCCTGTAGCGAGGTAAGGTTAAGCATATTGCCGTTAACCGGAGGCAGGGTTACTGCCGCTCCCTTAGCATCATAAACCCGGGCCTGTGCCAGGTTAATGTTTTGCTTAACATCAATGGTAAGATAATTTTGTACAGGGTTAGGGTAGTAGGTTACACCATTGGCAATGGCATAATCATTAGTGCCTAAATTAAGTTGTACTAATTGGGTAAGGATAGCAAGCGTACCAGATGAAGCAGCATTTGCATTTTGCGGAACAACATAAATTTCGCCCACCCCGGCCGAATAAGTTGCTGTTACCAACGACCCGGAATTGTTGTGCCCAATGATGCTTTGTGCAAACAAACCGTTGCCTGCAAAGAGTAGTAATAAAGCAATTTGTTTCATAATTATATTTTTATCGGTCGCAAAAATAGCATAACAATTATAACAACCAATAGCGATATGTTAAAAAAATATAACAATTAATAGTACTCTTTTAAGTTGTAATAAAGCGGCTACAATAGTTATTAATAAGGTATAAAAACAAGTTACCCCGGAATGTAAATTCCGGGGTAACTGTATAAAAAATATGTGTTTAATAGCTTAATCCCTGCTTTGCAGTTTGCTAAGCAATTTTAAAAATTCTACATAAAGCCATACTAAAGTAATAATAAGGCCCATTGCGCCAAACCATTCCATGTGCTTAGGCAGCCTGCGTTGTGCGCCCTGCTCTATCATATCAAAATCAAGAAAAAGGCTTAAAGCAGCCACTACAATTACTATTACGCTAAAGCCTATGCTCATAAGCGAATTGCCATGATGAAAAAATGACACGCCAAAGAAAGAGAATAGCATTGATATAATATAATAAGTACCTATTGCAAATATTGAGGCAATAACAATACCCTTAAATTGTTCTGTAACCTTAACCACCCCAAACCTGTAAAGGGCAAGGCATACGCCAAAAGTTACCAATGTGCCAAACACGGCCTGCATAACAATGCCGGGATACATGACCTCGAACATGGCAGATATACCGCCTATGAACAACCCTTCGAACAAAGCGTAGGCAGGGGCAAGGTACGGTGAATTTTTAGGAGAAAAAGTGGCGGCAATAACCATGATTAAACCTATAATTGCTCCGCCAATAGTTAATACAAGTGGGTTTTGCCCTGTGTAGGCAGAATACCACGTAGTGGCAGCACCTGCCAGCAAAAGGGCGAAAAGTATAAAGGTTTTTCTAACCGCGCCATTTACGGTCATGGTATTATTATAGTCTATAATTTGTACCGGACGGCCATCATTATCATAAAGGGTTGTATTCTTTTCTGAAAAAGACTTACTCCCAAAAAACGGGTTGTTAGATTTTAAACGCATAATTGTGTCAATTTAGCTCAAATATAAGATATTTCATATAAATCAAAAAGTATGCCTGCAATAAAATCTGTATGAATTGTAGCTTACAATTTTATTTAATTGGTTGAAGTTTTATAAAATAAAAAAGGGAAAACGTGTAGTTTTCCCTTTTTCGGCCCCCAAAAATACCGTAAAATTTAATTTTACTAATGCTATTTTGATGCAAACATAGACGGAAGTCACGTTGTCTCAAAATGTTTTAGATAAAAAGCGCATTTAGTCGATAAACTGCATGCACTTTTTCATTTGTGTATCATTCAGTCGCAAATATAATAATAAAAATATTTAAATTTTAAATAATGCTCCCTCAAAATTCGTGATTGAAGGCAATAATTATTTAAAAATTGAATAATTATTGACTTTACCCCTTAATTTTATGCAGTGAAGTCTTAATGCCTTTTATAAGTGATGAGCTAAAACCCTCGTGTTCCATTTCATTAAGTCCGGCAATGGTGCATCCCTGTGGTGTAGTAACTTTATCTATAAGCTGTTCGGGGTGTGCACCTTCCTGCAATAGCATTTGCGTGGCTCCAAGGGCGGTTTGTGCCGCGATAGCAAGCGCTGTTTTAGCATCAAAGCCTATCTCTATACCCGCCTGCATACTGGCACGTATGTAACGTAATGCAAATGCGGTGCCGCAGGCGCCAAGTACTGTGGCGGCATCCATTAATTTTTCATCGATAATTACGGCGGTGCCCACTTTGTCAAACAATTCCACAATAGTCTGCGTGTTCTTAATATCTTCCGCTGCGGCAGATATACACGTAGCAGAAGCGCCATACTGCACCGCAATATTTGGCATAATGCGTACTACAATATTGCTCCCGGCGATTTTTTTATTAAGGTGGTCTACCGTAACGCCGCTCGCGCCAGATGCTATCACTTTGCCCTTTACATGTGGCAGTATTTCTTCCAGCACTGCATCTACCTGCCATGGTTTTATGGCAAGGATAACAATATCTGCTTCGCTTATACCCGCAGTATTATCGGCCGATGTTGCTATGCCGTACTGCTTTAAATTTTCTATGAGTTGTATGTTGCGCCTTGTAACAGTTATGCTATTGCCGGTTGTAAATTGTGCCAGGCCAATGGCTATGGCGCTGCCCAGGTTGCCGCCGCCTATTATGTGTATGTTCATGATCTTAGTTGTTGTTATCCTGCGCCGTTTATATTAAGCTGAAGCTTACCATTCTCAAATTTAAAGATCCACCATATAACGCTTTCGCAAAATTCAGATGAATTTTCGGGAATCTCGTCTTCGGGCACTTCGCTTTTGTAATCTTCATTAGAACCCGATCCAACGGATAATGTAACGCGGTCATTTTTAATTTCTATTCCATAAAAACTATAACAGGGCTCTGTAATTATCAGGTTTTTGTATTCTAAAGTGTCTTTCTGCAGCAGGCCGGTAATATTTATATTTTTAAATAGTTCATTTACCTGTTCTATTTGAATATCGTTAGATATTTCCTGAAAATATTTTAGGAATAGTTTCCTGCTAACCTTATCCCCATTAAGTTGTCGCTCTTTTTGAAATGCTTCGCTGTCTGTATAAATTTGTATCGAATCTGAAAGCGGGAAATTAAAAACACCTGCTATTTTATTTTTATCATTAGAGGCAAGGATTGCTTTAAGCTTTCCCAGTTCTTTAATAATTAATTGCCTGTCTGCCTTTACACCAGTGTTTCTGGGTTTTGGTGTTGTGCTATCAGAATTAGTAGTTCCACTATTATTGCATGAAACTAAAAAAGTGAAAGCTGCTAAATAAGCCAACGTAAGCACTGTGCGTTTAAAATTCAATATCATATTAGTTTGGATATGCGGTTTAAGCGATTTACTCTATTGATTGTGGCGAAGATAACAATTTGATCATTGCTTTTACTATGGAAATGTATTGAACGCGTCTCGTATACAGATGGACAATTTTGTGCGAGACGCAATGCATTGCGTCTCTACCGGAGAATTGGCTGTTCCATTTCGACCGCAGGGAGAAATCTCTTTATTATTGTTTAAGAAAAGATTGCTTCGTGCCTCGCAATAAATGCTGTGCAAAAAACCAAAGTCAAAAATCACGAGTGTGGCAATCTCTCAATTAGTAACTCAGGGCGAAGGTATAGTGGGTACAATCGCCTCTCCGGTTAAAGAATTAGTTAACCTTTTTAGTATTGGAATTGTAAATAAGATAAACGGGCTTAAAAATGTGGCTATAACTAAGAAGAAGAAAAAATCTCTTATTAAAAACTCAACTGCACCAGGAAAAGGTATACACATTAAAAGGGATATTGCTATGTATAAGCCACAATTAATAATAGCAAATTTCAGCTTTGCATTCCTGATGTTTATTTTATGATATAAAAAATAC
>Ga0247815_10001355_pt1 | contig 18799 bp, 12 predicted proteins | sample UWRJL194509B1_FD_181014 | JGI IMG/M metagenome (GOLD analysis project Ga0247815, IMG submission 181014) | Plant litter microbial communities from Arlington Agricultural Research Station in Wisconsin, United States - UWRJ-L194-509B-1 | ecosystem: Environmental > Terrestrial > Plant litter >...
CGCAACGGCAGCAGCGCCGTACTGGTTCTCGTAGATGCAATACCACCGTCTCTAAGCTAGAGCTCTCCTCAGCCTCGACCAAAGATGCAGGGAAGGAAAGGTAGACTCACAACAACTACCGTCGACTAGACATGCATCACACCATGCTTGACGATGCTCGCAAGCGCTGACGCCCAGGGCCGAGCGACAAGTTGACGATGCTTGTGCGTCCATTTGCGGTGGCAGAGGGAATAGGCTATGCGAAAAGCGTCTGGCGATACGCTTGGATCGCGTTGGGCTGAATGGGCCGGGTATTAGACGAAAGTGCTGGCATTGACGATGAGGCCGAGGGCTAGACACCTAGTCTTGAGCCCTGTTGGCAGTGCGTGGCGGTGGTGTGTAGCGGAAGCTGAACGTGAGCGAGGTCGGACAACCTTCGCGCGAAAAGATGGCGTCAAGAAGAGGGCATCTCGAGAAGGGTTTGGGTGCGCGCGACGAAGAAGAAGAACAAGGGACAAGGCCAAGGGCCGCGCGAACGTCACCGGCCGGCACCGACAAGATCGACGTTGGTCGAGTTTGAGAGAATCGCAAAGTGGACCTGATGAAACGCGTTCGAATGCTAGATTGTGAACACGGTGAAAGTCGCAGCGCGGGTCACGGGCATGTTATTGCAACCGGACCCTGTTTGCCCCCAATCGACACGCTTGCCCGCACCGTCCCGAAACTCACCACTGAAAGTAGTCACGCAAGTCGAAACCGGTCAAGCGGCTTGTTGCCGTGCGTACTAGGTAGGCGCTGGGAGGGCGGCCTCGTTTCTCTTGTCGTCTCGCACGTCGTCTTCGTCACTTGTCGTCGCCCGTGTACTCACAGCCCTCCCTCAAACTCAGCTCACCAGATGGATACGTTCAAGCGAGGATACAAAAAAGCGAAAGGCAAGGTCAAAGACCTGCTGCGGCCGCCCTCACGCCAGAGCGCTCTCACGACCCCGGCACGATCGCCTCGCAGTAGCCATGAGCCATCGGCTACGCATGGCCAGATCGTGTCGACCACGCCTAGTGCGATAGTGCTCGCAAGTCAGACGGCGGTTGTGCCGACAGCTATCGTTACGGTGATTGCGGATCTTCCTGCGCTCGAGGTGTCAGCACCTGAACCATTGCCGGAACCCGAACACACACCAAATACGACTTCAAACTATGCACAGTCTCCATCGGCTATGCATGACCAGGACATAACGACTATGCCCAGTGCAATAGTACCCACAAGCCAGACGATGATTGCGCCGACAGCTATCGCTGTGCACGCTGCAGATGATCCTGCGCTCGAGGCGCCAGTGCCCAAACAATTACCGCAACCCGAACGCACTAGGGATGGAGCATCGGCCTATGCACAGCCTGAGCCTCTGTCTGTGACTTCGAGGCTCGATAGCGTGGCATCTGTATGTAATGATCTGTTGACGGTTGTACATGGTGCCTCGGACGCCTTTCCTCAGCTCAAGTCGGCGCTCATCGAGATTCTCGAGATCTGGAACCAGTGTGAGGTTCGATGCCGGCTGCTCGGGGACTTCCTCCAGTGATCTGATTGCACTTTCAGACTACTGCGGAAGCTGAAGATGGGCTGGGAAAGCTCAAGAGCAAGCTCGAGGCGCTCATGAACATCGCCGACACGTACGCCAAAGGTCCACAAGACACACCCATCATTAGCCTCACCAAACGCCTCGAAGGCGTTGCAATGTGCGCATTTTAATCTTTCATGTTGAACTGGCTTAACCACTGTCGCAGCGAAATCGGCAAACTTCGCAGCTCAGTAGACGAGAAGTCAGGTCGCGATCGACTCACAGAAGCGACGCCATCGCGCATCGACGTAGATGACATCGTGACACTTGATGCTGCTGTCTCTTCCATTATCGACGTCTTCCATGTGCGATGAAGTGTTCCAAGTCTTACTCATCCGTCTGACTTCTTCGTAGCTCGAGAATGGCGTCGTGGTCGGAGGTGAAGTTGCGGAGATCGCGCAGGATGTGATGGAACTCGTATCGGACCAGCGAGCGGTCGATGCGGAGAAACCGAAAAAGAAGCACGAGAAGGTTATAACCTCCGGTTAGATACTTCGCGTGCTTCGGTGATCGAGGAGACTCGCTTACACTTTCCGGCCGTCAAAGACCGTCATGTCCCACAGGCAAGCATCGTAAATCAGAACAGCAACACCACCTCCGTCATCGCCGACCGGTCGGTCGTCAACAACAACAACTGGTCCATCAGTGTCATCCAGACCACCGAGGAAAAGGTGAGTATCCCGATCACACGATGGTGATTGCGCGTTCATTGGTTTTATAGGAAAAGGCACTCGAGAAGATTACTGCAGGTCAGATACCCTCTCAAGTTGAGTGAGCGAGAATGCATCTGACTTTTCATAGCCCTGAAAGACCGACACGTTCCTCAGGCAACCTACGACGCCCAGCTGAACTCCGGCTGCATGGAGCAAACGCGCGTCCGCATCCTGAAAGAGACAGCAGCTTGGATCAAAGATCCCGACGCGCTGCAGATTTGCTGGATTACGGGGATGGCGGGTACCGGCAAAACGTCGATTTCAAAGACCGTTTGCGAGCAGGCTAGCGAAGACTCTTCAATAATTCTCGGTGGTAGTTTCTTCTGCTCACGTTCGACCGGACTGGCTGCGCAGCGCGACATCCGTTGTGTCATCCCAACTCTTACTCGGCTTCTCGCCCGGGACTCCGTCGAATTTCGCCTGGCTCTGGCTGAGACCATTCACGACGAGATCCAACACAAAGAAGTTGCAACGCAGGTAGAGCAACTCCTTCGTACTCCTCTTTCAGTCCTACAGAACAAACGTGTACCGATTCTGTTTGTCATTGATGCTCTCGATGAGTGTGGCGGTGAGACCGCCGACGGCATGCTCGACGATACCAAGTGCCACGCCGTAGTCACAAGCATGCTCGAAGCGCTCGTGAAGCTAACGCGGTCCGAACCAAAGCTGCCGGTCAAGTTCCTCGTCACCTCGCGACCCGAGGCTCAAATTCGGGACACATCTATCTCAAACGACCAGCTCAGTCAGATTCTTCGGCTTCACACTGTAGATGCTACAGAGATCAACGCGGACATTAGGCGATACATCACCGAAACTCTTAACACTAAACTCTCTGCCCAGCCAAAGCTCCTAGCCAGTATCACGGACAGTGAAGTGGAGACTCTCATCCAGCTCTGTGATGGATTGTTCATAGTAGCTTCAACCGCCATTGCGCATACATTTGGCGTGGGGGCTGCTGCTGCAGTTGCCAAGTTCAAAAAATTGCTGAACCCCTCTCGCACCGGTCTCAACGATAGGGCCGTAGCCCCACTCGACCGGATGTACGAGGTCATTCTGAATGATGCGGCGAAGGAAGACGACTCGGATGCAACAGAGCTGCCAACAATACAGCGTCTCCTCGCCTCGCTTCTCTCCACCCGTATGTCATTATCAGTTGCTGCATTGGCCGATCTTCTTGGTCTAGAGGTGTATGAAGTGAGCGCGAGCCTGTCTCGACTACACGCCGTCGTTTACGTGCCTCAGGACGAGGACATGCCTGGCCTGCGCACTGTGCACGCATCATTTGGAGACTATCTGTATAGCCGTGCCCCTGGCTACATTCGTATTCACCAGTCGCTCGGCCATGATAACCTTGCACACGGTTGTCTAGAAGTGATGGGCAAGCGGCTTCATTTCAATGTCTCGCAGAGCCTCTCTTCCTATGAACCCAACCCACCGGTACAGCCCGATAGGATCGCACTCTCGGTACAGTACGCGTGTATGCAGTGGATATACCATGTTGCAGCTCTACTCGACAGAAGCAAAATCGACGTCAAAATTGACACCAAATTCCGTCCCAAATTCCTGCCCTGGCTCGAAATCATGTCTCTTCTCGGTCAAGTATGGCGCGCTTCCAGAATGTTATTTGCGGCAGCCGGAACAGTAGCAGACTCAGAGCTGGCGCAATTCCTTCGCGATGCTCATTCCTTTGTCGCTTCTTCTCATGAAGCAATCGAGCGCAGTGCGCCACACATCTACCTCTCGGCCCTCCCATTTGCGGACAAGAATTCGCTTATCTACCAGGACTTCGCCCCACGGTATACCGGTCTGATCACCGTCGATGCGTTTGGCATCCGCCAGCACGGCGGAAGCGCTATCATGACGCTTACTGGTCACGATAGCGCCGTCCTCTCGGTATCTTATTCTCCAGATGGTCGTCTTTTGGCTTCTGGCTCCAAGGACGGCACGGTTCGCATCTGGGACACGCTAATGGGCGAGGAAACAATGTCCCCAATGCGCAGCGGCGATGGAGCGGTCCTGTCGGTCTATTTCGCTCGCAACGGCAAGTGGGTTGCTTCTGGAACTGAGACGGGCACCGTGTGTATTTGGACTGTCATACCAGGCCAAAATAGTCTGCAAAAACTTGGCGGTCATTCTGGATCAGTGAGGTCCGTGGTGTTCTCTCGCGATAGCTCTCGCCTTGCGTCAGCATCAAGGGACACAACTATCCACCTCTGGAATCCTGAGACGGGAGAAAAAATCGCCGTTCTGAGCGATCACACACAAGAGGTCACGGGAGTAACCTTTTCTCCCGATGGCGAGATCTTGGCATCGAGCTCTGAAGACGGGTCGATTAGATTGTGGCACAGCACCACAGGACAAGCTGCGGGCGAACCAGTGAGATATGGTAGATACCGCAGTGTTGATTTCTCACCAGACAGCGATACGATTGTTGGAGCAACTGTTTACGAAGCCATTCTCACGGCGCGCACCACTGGAGAGCGTATCGCGGAGCTGAACCATGGCATGCTGAGCGAGAATCGCTCAGCCCGATTTTCTCCAGACGGTCAATCATTGGTGGTGGCGTGTGAGCGGTATGTCCACCTCTGGACCCTGCATCCGGATCCGCGCAATGCTTCTAGGGTCGATCTTGGCGGTCACGGAAGCAATGTCAACTGGGCCACCTTCTCTCCGGATGGGCTGTACATCGCCTCGGCCTCTGATGACGGCACCATCAGGATCTGGAGTGCCGGAAGCGGCCAATCGGCCGTCCAGCCAATGCCTGCACACGAAAAGATAGTACGGTCGGTGGTTGTCTCGCACAATGGCGCTTCGATTATCAGCGGCTCCAACGACAACTCAGTGCGGGTGTGGAATGCGCACACCGGTGAGGCGACGCTTCCGCCATTGAATGGGCACACAGAAGCGGTATTATCTGTGTCGATCTCGCCAGACGGAGACCTGATTGCATCGGCCTCAGCGGATCACACCATACGGTTTTGGGATGCGCAATCGGGAGCAGCGTCCGGCGAGCCAATGCGCGGCCACACCGGCCTGGTCTGGGCTGTTACGTTCTCGCACAATGGGCTTTGGCTCGCATCGGCACCGCGAGACAGCACGGCACGTTTGTGGGACGTTGCGACACGACAGGCATTAGGTGTTGGCCCACTGATCTGCCAAAAGGGAGCCAACACCGTCGCATTTTCGCCCGATGATGGAGTCGTTGCCGTGGGAGACGACAGCGGTCGCATTTATCTCTGGCGGACAGATACTGGAGAACAAGCGCACGACCCACTTCATGCGAACGATAAGAGAGTTTGGTCCGTTGCTTTCTCACTGGAAGGCACGCAAATTGTGTCAGGCGGTGAGGACAATGCAGCACGCATCTGGGACATCGAAGCAGGTCAGTGCCTCCACGTTCTTCAGGGTCACACGAGCGCGATTCGGTCTGTCGCGTGGTCCTTCGATGGACGCAAAATTGGCACAGGGTCCTGGGACGGCACCATACGCCTGTGGGATGCAGTGACAGGCGCTCCACTTGCGACACTCCATGGACACACTGATGACATTGAATCGGTGGCGTTCACAAACGATGCGCAGTTCATCATATCGGGCTCTGACGACACCACGATCCGCAAGTGGGATGTCCGAGTGGCCTGCCAACTGGCCTCGGAACACGGGAGCGATCCCGTTACAGCTCTCGCATCTGCCACCCTCAAGGACGGATGGCTGGTGGGACCATCCGACGAGCTCATCTTGTGGGTGCCGACCGAGTACCGTGATCACCTTCAGGTGACTCCCTGTACACTGATGATTAAAAGCAGTCGTGTCGCGATTGGCGTAGAAAACAGTGGCCTGCATGCCAGCTTGAACTGGACCTCGTGCTGGCAAGATTGAATTGTGTAGTCATCATGTACCACCGTTTCGCAATACGAAGAGTTTTTCTCGCATCAACAATCATTGCCAACTTTCTTTTGTTTTTGACTTTCTAGCCTTCAAATTTTGTAGAGAGTTGGGAACCGAAGGCAGAGGGAAGAAGAACGAAGCCGGTGCTGGGAAAGAAAGAAACGCGCGAGGACGGGAGGAGCGAATGAGCCAGAGCACAGCGGAAATAGGGGGTCGCGCTGACGAAATTGCGTCATGTCTAAGAGTGGTTGACGATTGGCTAAACGGTGTTTGGTAGGCGGGCTAGTTACGAGCAGTGGCAAGGACGATGTCTAAGGAGTGGCAAGTGACGCTGATTGGAATGAGGAACAGAGGGACCAAAGATGAGTGTCGGCAGGAACGACGCGGTACAAACGAACGAGAACGCACTTGCTCGATGTCACGTGCAATGTCCCGGTGTTTAATATCAGCCCCGTCTACGTTGATGCCCGATCTTGAGTAGGGGGTCTGGAAGCGGGGCGGGTCGAAAACGAGCATAGTTGACAATAATTTCGCGTTACTCGTTCGAAAGTTCAAAAGCGCGCGTTGGTACAACCTTGCAAACATCGTCCGTCGAGTCCAGATTTGCACGAGGAGCGAGGAAAGGGGCGAGTAATGCATCGTAAGTGGTGGCGTGGGAATAGTCGCGTTGCGCGGGGTGTAATGTGCACTGGCTCGGACGACGGGTGTTCCATGATTCGAGCCTGTGTTGAGGACGCCGGTTTGGGCGTGAGGGTCGATGCGAGTCCTGCGAGCGCGAGAACAGGGTTGGGTGCCAAAATAATTGACGCAGGACACAAAAACCTTGTAAGCTTGACGGGAGGCGAGATGATGCCTGCGGGCTCTGATGCGCGGAGGATACAGGAGTGCTGTGGAGGTGGAAACGTCAGCATGTACCCGCCAACTAAATCACAGCGCGCAACGCAGAGACGATCCCGCACAGATGTCAGAATATCAGACGTTGCGACAGATCATTGCAAGACGCCAGTGCCTGCGACGTTCCTCGCACCTTGACCCAAGTCACACACCAATCTTCTAACCCGAAGCCTAAATGTGGCCCATCTTGTTTCCAATATTCTCGATGAGAGAGGGACTGAAGAACAAGAGGTAGTGGCGAGGAAACGAACTCGTGGGGACGGAGAGGGAGGAGCCTTCAGCGGAGCGGAATCAGATCGACAATGGAGACACCGGGCCGCACCGAAACGCGATCTGGCAACTTCTGGCGAGCAAGCCGAGTCTTGACTTGCCCGTTGTTTCGGTCCACTCGCTTGCTCGAGAAGGGTAACAGAGAAGCGGGTGAAAGTGCTACCAAGAAACGTTCAGCGCATAAAGTAGCACATCCTGTACCACGACCGATGTATATCGAGCGGAAGGAAACCTGTGCTTGTCATCCAGTTCGAATCGCTCGTCATGCGAACAGTGATACGCCGCCGCACGTTTACTTTGCCAAACGCTCAGGCTCGAAGACGGTCACATCATCATTAGCAAAGGTTTGACAAGGGTAGGATGACATGTGTCCACCTCGCGGCGTTGAAGTTCTATCCGCGTTCGCCGTCCTCGACAGACCGCTTGCCTTGGAACATGTCCCAAATGATTGCGCGCGCAACGGCGCTGGGGTTGAGGCACATGCTGAGGATAGTGACAAAGTGAGCCCTTGATGAGAAGCACCGTCGGAGGTTCGTTTCTGCAGCTCAGTCGCGAAGCCGCCAAGAGAACGTACCGCAAACTCATAGATGACATCGCGTCAAAATGCAGCCGCGCACCAGCATCGATCCGGCCCTGCTTGAGCATCTGCGGGGCATTTATCAGCCATGAACAAACGTAGGAAGAGAGTGAAGACCCACGCCGACGAGCCTGCCTACGCAACATATGTCCCATCACACTCGATTTCGTAGGTTTGGGCGCGCCGGTCGAGAAGAAGGTTGGTGAAGCACGAGTGACCATTGACGGCGCCAAGGTGAAGAGCCATTGCGGCGGGGGCGATTGATGATGATGTGGGATGGAGTTGGGCTGGACGACCAGGGGACGGGTAGTGGTAGAAACGATTTAGAAAGTGTGGATGGCGGGTTGAGGGGAGGGAGTGAAGGCGATGAGCACCGGGAAGAATGACGCGGCCCGATCAAACGAGGACGCACTTGCACTCCGGAGTGGCTGATGGTCGGCTGGACGGTGTTTGGTAGGCGGAATAGATACAGAAGGGCGTAGTGGCTATCCAAGCAGAGTGAACCGAAGATGAGAGGAACGAGGAGAGGGAGGCGCCGAAGGTGAGTGTCGGCAGTAACGACGCGGGACAAACGAACGAGAACGCACCTGCTCGTACCCAGCCCGCAATTGACATTGACAATGATGTCCCGCTCAAGGCCCTTGCGTTGTCTATCATGCCCGCCTTTGTTGTTGCATACTCTTGAGTAGCAGTCTGGAAGCGGGGCGAGTGGAGAATGGCGCCATTGGCGAGTACGCGAAAGCTCGTTCGAAAGTTCGAGCGTACGTGATACGATCCTGCGAACGTCGTCCTAGATGCACAAATCTGCTTCGATGATATTGCTAAGAGAAAAACGACGAAGCTCAAGGAGTACATCATGAGTGGTGGTGTTGGATCGGTTGCGCTGGACGAGGATGTGGCGTTCACCGGCGCGGGCGAGGGCGAAGGCTGCAGCGATGCTGTGCGTGCGAGAATAAGCCTGACATCGTAGTGTTAGCAAGGCTTAGGAGAAAGTAAGACGTCAATGTGGCGTTAATGGTCGAGGTGTATGAGATCACTCGAGAGGGTTACTGGACGAGACGAATGCGGAGAAGGGAAGAGAGCGCTGGACAGGAACGCCGAACGACCTCGGCCCGGCTCAATCGACCAATGTGGGTTCTAATCACCACATAACAAGGACGAGCCCGCGCCGACAGAAATAAAGTGGCACAGATCGACACACCCAAGGAATAGACTTGTAGCGAATCCACGCACACGAACCTGGTACATTCGCGTCGAGACGGTCACGTCCACAATTTCTAAATCGACGCTTAGCCCCTGCAGCAATCCCACTGTGTATGGCGCCACGGCTGTCGTGATGACGACCGGCTAGTGGTTGTGTGCGGCGTGCAAGGGACACTGGGGACGGGGAAACACAAGGTCAGCAAGTGCGCGCTGATAAGAATACAAACAGGCGCTGTCGATAAGAACGACAGGCGCAACACGGAGGCGAGCCTGCATCCATACCATAGAGTGGCGCGTAGTGACCAGCCTCCGCCAGACGCTGGCTGAATGCCTGTAACATTCCTCGCACATCGACCCAGGCTACTCACAAACATCTTGGCCCGGAGTGCGCATGTGTCCCATTTTATTTCAATAGAGCTCTAGAAAGGGTAGAAGTAGAGAAGAAGAAAGAGGCGCCGAAGGGGGAACGAGCGCGCAAGGTCGGGGAAGAGCGAAGAATCCAGAACCGGGTGGAACCAGATCAAAATGGGGACACCGGACCGCACGGAGCCGCGATTCTGCAACCTTGCTCATCGTCTCGTCTCGTCTCGTCCTTATCCATCAAGAAGGCTTCTCCTCTGCGAGTGCTTGTAACACCCATTCTGCTCACTTGTGGACATCTGCCAGTCTGCTTGTTTTCGCGATCGAGGGGACACTACCCTCTCACGCGAAATCGGTGCACGTCGTTGTCCGCCTCATACCCAACATGCCTTCGCGCTCTTTCTTCAACCCTCCATGTTCTGCTCCGGGCTGATTACAGCTTTGCGCTCTATGTCTGCACAGAAGTTGTTTCGACTGTCTGAGCATCTCCTCGTCTAGCCGTCCTGTCTGACTCGAACCTACCGTACTTCGAAATTACCCTCATATCGCATCACACTAGTTTGCACTACTTGTTCCGGTGCCAATTATTGGTTGGGCCAATGTTCTTCATCGCGTCGTTTTTCGAGTGCCTCGTGTACTCGTTACACCTTCATGTCGACCCGCCACATTAGACACTCGCACTCAGCCGAAATAAACAATGTACCTCAAGTTTTTCACCTGCTCGAGGGTACTCTGCTCTGCTTGCCTGCGAGTTTCGGCTATGTCCGGGGCGCTGGGTGAGCAACCTGCACACTTGCACCATATCGCCAGAGTCTTTTCATGCGCTTCGAGAGCCGTCTGAAACTCTTTCTCTGCTGCTTTATTGTCCTCCGCCAGTTTGGGCCGCAATGAATCAAGAAATTCTGCGTGTTTGAGACCTTCCACTTGCAGCTTCATCGCTAGCGTCGCGCCAGGCAGCTTGTCACGCTGTGCATCGAACTCAGCAATCATCGCAAACTCGGCGTCTTTGAACTCGGATGTCTCCTTTCCATGAGAGGCTGCGAGCTCAGTATGGTTGGAGGAATGCTGATTCTCGACCCGAGCGCGCTCCTCGAGATTGGTCCGCTTGTTTCTGGCGCGCCGCTCGTCTAGGCGTTTCTGGAGTAGCTCATACGCGAGTTCACTGATTTCATGTCGCAAAATTTCGGCAGCGCGCAGACGCTGCCCTTCGAGGTTAATATGTTTGCGATTGCGAGTAGTGATGGAAAGCATTGAAGGAGGAGGGAGGCAAGGAGCGATAGCGGATGCGCAAGGGTTCCGCCGAGGTCTCGTGCCCTCCTGTCATGGCGTCACGAACCTATATCTCAACAGCACCCTGAATTTGAGGTACTTGAGACAAAAACCAATACCCAGAAAGTCGTAGCCAAAAAGCCGACTGTGCCGTGGAAACCGGTGGCTACCAGGCTGGGGGTTGAACCCGAGAGCTTTGCGGTTTGTAATCTGGACCAGCACACGTCAGAACACTTGAGCGAGTAACTTGAGGATAAACTACGCGAATAACGCTTAAACCTCGTTTTATTCTGGAAAACCTCTGAGTGGAATAAAACATTTGGCTACTGCATTGTCTATTCTCGTCAACACCAGGATCGTCACAAACGTCCTCGTCTTTTGGTCATCAATCTTACCTTTGCCGTCTACGTGGTCACCATCACCCCAACCACTGCTCGATGACCGTATTAACCTCCGGTCTCGTCTGTTCATAACCCTCGAACCTCCTCTCCAGAGTCGTACTATGCCATCATGCGCGCCCATCCTCAGCGTTGTTCCACGCCCCCGTAAGGTCTCCACGGAGCATCTAGGGTGAAGAGTGGTGCAAGGGCGTGCCAGAGTCTCTGTCCTAGATATGAACGTAACCGCCTGGAAAAGTTCAATCGTCAGTCATCATAAAGCATCGCGCGGCCTGAGGAAGCGCGAACATACCCTTGCTCGCGCAGATTACCACCTCGTCTCTCTTTCCGCTAAAGTGACTTGGGCCAACAAATTGGGTCTCTGGGTAAGTCCTGTAGGTGAGAGCGAGGGTAAGACCTGCGTTGCCTTTGAACGTGTCGACACACCAGAGCGGAGGAGAGGAGAAAACCTAGGTCAGTATAGCGTCGCGCGACTTGGACGAGAAACAACAAACCTTGTTCTCGTAGCTGAACAAGGCAATTCGTTCCTTTTGCAAAGTGTTTTGTTGCGGACATCGTGCAGGATCTGCAATTGACTGTAACCCAACGTCAGCAGGAGCAGCCGAAGCATAAGCATCCCCACGAACCCCTCGTATCCTTTCTCGACTTGCTGTAAACTATGTCTTCCGACCTCGCCTTCATCGGCTTATGCACAAATCTCCAGAATGATGAACGATATCGCGTTGTAACCAGTCATCGCCCAATGTGGCCTGGTGCGCAAAGCCCGCGCACGCCAAGATCGAAGCCTGAGTGCAATGCATTATGAATGTAGATGAGAGGGAGATTGAAGAGAGCGCGTCGTGAACATGGTTCGCGCGCGCGACGACGAAGAAGGACAAGGAACAAAGCCAAGGGCCGTGCGGAACCAGACCGCCGGTGGCGCCACCGGCCGGCACCGACAGAACCGTGTCAAGAAAGAATCGCAAAATCAACCCGGGCCAGGCGCGTTCGGATTCCAGATCTAGCACGTGAACACGGTGAAAGTCGCAGCGCAGGCCACGGGCATGTTATTGCAGCCGGACCCTGTTTGCTCCCAGTCGACACACTTTTCCGCACTATCCTGAAACTCACCACTCAAAGTAATCATGAAAGTCGAAAGCGGTCAAACGGCTTGTTTCCGCACGTACTAGGTGGGCGCTGGGAGAGCGGCCTCGTTTCTCTTGTCGTCTCGTACGCCTTCCTCGTCACTTGTCGTCGCCCGTGCACTCGCAGCCCTCTCTCAAAGTCAACTCACCAGATGGATAAGATCAAGCGAGGATATAAAAAAGTGACAAGCAAGGCCAAATACCTGCTGCGGCCGCCCTCGCGCCAGGGCGCACTGACGACTCCGGCACGATCACCGCGCAGTAGTCAGGAGCCATCGGCTACGTATGACCAGGGCATTTCGAGCACGCCAAGTGCGATAGGTCTCGCGAGTCAGACGGTGATAACACCAACAGCTGTTGACACGCCGGGCGCGGACGTTCCTGCGCTCGAAGCGCCAGCGCCAGCGCCAGAACCATCCCCGCAACCCCAACTCACTTCAGATACGGCTTCTACTTATGAAAAGCCTCTTCCTGCGCCTCCAAAACTCGATGATGTAGCATCCGTTTGCGATCCCCTGTTGACGGTTATGCATAGTGCCTCGGACGCCTTCCCTCTGCTCAAGTTGGCGCTCGTTGAGATTCTTGAGATCTGGAAGCAATGTGAAGTGCGTCGATTACTGCCTCGGAACTTGTTTCCTCGGTCTGATTGCAATTCTAGACGACTTCCGAGGCTGAAGCTGGGCTCGCGAAGCTCAAGAGCGAGCTCGAAGCCCTCATAAACATCGCCGATACACACGCCAAAGGTCCACAAGAGATATCCACCCATGATCTCCACCAACGCCTCGACAATCTTGCAAGGTATGTGTTCTATTCGTTCATAATACAGTGACTGAGCCGCTATCGCAGCGAAATCGACAAACTTCGCAGCTCGGTGGAAGACAAGTTTGGTCGCGATCGACTCACCGAAACGCCGCAGTCGCGCATCGATGTCGAGGATATCGAGTCACTTTCTAGAGCTGTCTCATCCATTATTGACTTCATCCATGTACATGCAAGTGTTCCAAGTTCTACCTATTATTCTGACCTCGTTATAGATCGAGAACGGCGTTGTGGTCAAGAATCAAGTTGCGGAGATCACGCAAGACTCGGATGTAACGGAAGTTGAAAAAGACCGGCGAACATTTGATGAGGAGACCCTGAAAAGGAAGTACGAGAAGACGATCGCAGCTGGTCAGGCACTTCGATGAATTTGGTCATGCGGAAGAGTAACTTATACTGCGCAGCCCTCAAAGAACGGCACGCCACACAGGCCAGCATCGTAAATCAGAACATCAACACCACCTCCATTTCTGGAACCGGGTCAGTAACGAACATCAACTGGGTCAATAATGTCGTCCACACCACCGAGGCAAAGGTCAGTGAGCCAATCAAAGAGTGGCAATCGTTTATTCATGGTCCAATAGGAAAAGGCTCTTGAGAAGATTACTGCTGGTGAGATAACCTCTTCAGTTGAGTTGAGTTGAACAGGATACAGCTGACAGTTCATAGCCCTGAAAGGGCGGTACGTTCCCCAGGCGGCCTACGACGCCCAGTTGAACTCTGGCTGCATGAAGCAAACGCGCGTGCGCATTTTGAGCGAGACGGCGACTTGGATCAAAGATCCCGATTCTCTGCAGATCTGCTGGATCACCGGAATGGCGGGTACTGGTAAAACATCGATCGCGAAAACCGTTTGCGAGCAAGCCAGCGTGGACGACGAGATCGTCCTTGGTGGAAGCTTCTTCTGCTCGCGTTCTACTGGATTGGCTGCTCAGCGCGACATTCGATGCGTGATTCCAACTCTGACCCGGCTTCTTGCCCGGAATTCCGTCGACTTCTGTCTAGCTATGGCTGAGACCATTCACGACGAGATCCAACATAAAGAGGTTGCAACGCAGGTAGATCAACTTCTTCGTACGCCTCTTTCAGCCCTCAAGGAACAGCGCGTACCGATTCTGTTTGTCATTGATGCCCTCGATGAGTGTGGCGGTGAGACTGCCGATGGCATGCTCGATGATAGCAAGTGCCATGCTGTTGTCACCAGCATGCTTGAAGCGCTTGTGAACCTGACGAGGTCCAAACCCAAGCTGCCGATCAAGTTCCTTGTCACCTCGCGACCTGAGACTCAGATTCGGGATACTTCCATATCAAACGACCAGCTTAGTCAGATCCTTCGACTGCATACTGTGGAAGCTACCGAGGTCAATGCAGACATCAGGCGATACATCACCGAATCTCTCGACACCAAACTCTCTGGCAAGCTCAAGCTCCGGGCGAGTATCACGGAAAGCGATGTCGGGAACCTCGTCCAACTCTGTGATGGACTGTTCATTGTCGCTGCAACCGTGCTTGCACATATTTTTGGCGCGGGGGCTGCTGCTGCAGTCACCAGGTTCAAGAAACTGCTCAATCCTTCTCGCACCGGCCTCAATGATAGAGCTGTGGCCCCGCTTGACCGCATGTACGAGATCATCCTGAACGACGCGGCAAGCAAAGACGAGCTCGAGGTAACTGACCTGCCAGCCCTGCAGCGTCTCCTCGCGTCGCTCCTCTCTGCCCGCATGACGTTGTCCGTAACGGCCTTGGCGGATCTTCTGGACCTGGAGCCATATGATGTGGGTGCGAGCTTGTCCCGACTGCACGCTGTCGTTCATGTGCCTGAGGACGACGATATGCCCGAACTGCGCACTGTGCATGCATCATTTGGAGACTATCTATATAGCCGTGCCCCTGGCCACATTCGTATTCACCAGTCGCTTGGCCACGATAACCTGGCACACGGTTGTCTACAAGTAATGGCCAAACAGCTTCACTTCAATGTCTCGCAGAGCCTCTCCTCCTATGAACCCAACGCGTCGGTACAGCCAGATAGTATTGCACTCTCCCTACAGTACGCGTGTATGCAGTGGGTATACCATGTCGCGGCTTTACTCGACAGAAGCAACATCGAAGTCAATATCGGCGCCATCTTCCGCCCCAAACTCCTGCCCTGGCTCGAAATCATGTCTCTTCTCGGTGAAGTATGGCGCGCTGCCAGAATGGTATTTGCAGCAGCTGGAACAGTAGCAGACTCGGAGCTGGCGCAATTCTTTCGCGATGCTCATTTGTTTGTCACTTCTTCTCATGAAGCAATTGAGCGCAGTGCACCACACATCTACCTCTCGGTCCTCCCGTTTACAGACACGAGCTCACTTGTCTACAAAGACTTTGCCCCACGATGTACTGGCCTGATCACCGTCAACACATTTGGCATTGGCCAGCACGGCGGACGCGCTGTCATGACGCTTACAGGTCACGATAGCGCCGTCCACTCTCTATCGTACTCTCCTGACGGTCGTCTCTTGGCTTCCGGTTCTAAAGATGGCACAGTTCGCATTTGGAATACGCTGACGGGCGAGGAAACGATGTCCCCAATGCGCAGCGGCGATGGAGCGGTCCTGTCCGTCGATTTCGCTCGCAACGGCAAGTGGGTCGCGTCTGGAACTGATGCAGGCCCCGTTTGTATCTGGAAAATTTTACCGGGGATTAGCCTGCAAAGACTAAGGAACCATTCTGGATCTGTGAGGTCCGTGGTGTTTTCTCTGGATAGTTCTCGCCTAGTGTCGGCATCAACCGACAAAACCATCCGCCTCTGGAACCCCGAGACGGGGGAACAACTCGCAGTTCTGAGTGGTCACACGGAAGTTGTCACTGGCGTAGTATTTTCTCCAGATGGCAAGATCTTGGCATCAAGCTCTCACGACGAGTCGATCAGACTGTGGCACAGCACAACAAGACAAGCCGTGGGAGACCCACTGAAAAGTGAGGGATACGACAGCGTTGATATCTCGCCAAACGGCGAGATGATTGCCGGAGCATATGGTAGCGAAGTCAAACTCACACGGCGCACCACCAGGGAGCGAATTACGAGCATGCACAGTGAACCGTGGATCCGCTCCGTCCGATTTTCGCCAGACGGTCGATCGCTAGTGGCAGCATGTGACCATTCTGTCCGACTTTGGACCCTGCATCCGGATCCGCGCAATCCTTCCCGGGTCGATCTTGGCGGTCACGGAGGCAACGTCAACTGGGCCACCTTCTCTCCAGACGGGCTGTACATCGCCTCGGCCTCTGATGACGGCACAATCAGGATCTGGAGTACTGGAAGCGGCCAATCGGCCGTCCAGCCAATGCCAGCACACGAACAGGCAGTACGGTCGGTGGTTGTCTCGCACAATGGCGCTTCGATTATCAGCGGCTCCTACGACAACTCAGTGCGGGTGTGGAATGCGCACACCGGCGAGGCGACGCTTCCGCCATTGACTGGGCACACAAGGCCGGTATTATCTGTGTCGATCTCGCCAGACGGAGACCTGATTGCATCGGCCTCATCGGATCGCACCATACGGTTTTGGGACGCGCAATCGGGAGCAGCGGCTGGCGAGCCAATGCGTGGCCACACCGATGCGGTCTGGGCTGTTACATTTTCGCACGATGGGCGTTGGCTCGCATCGGCTTCGAACGACTGCACGGCTCGTTTGTGGGACGTTGCGACACGACAGGCATTAGCTATTGGCCCACTTCGCTGCAAAAAGGGAGCCTGCGCCGTCGCATTTTCGCCCGATGATGGAATAGTTGCGGCGGGAGACAACAGTGGTCGTATGTATCTCTGGCGGACAGATACTGGAGAACAGGCGCACGATCCACTTCATGCAAACGATGAGAGAGTTTGGTCCATTGCATTCTCACCGGACGGTACGCGTATTGTGTCCGGCGGGTCAGACAATGCGGCACGCATCTGGGACGTCAACGCTGGTCAGTGCCTCCACGTTCTTCAGGGTCACACGAGCGTGATTCGGTCTGTCGCGTGGTCCTTTGATGGATGCAAAATTGGCACAGGGTCCTACGACGCCACCATACGCATGTGGGATGCAGCGACAGGCGCTCCACTTGCGACGCTCCGTGAACACACCAAAGACGTTAACTCGGTGGCGTTCACAGCTGACACGCGTTTCATCATATCGGGCTCTGACGACACCACGATCCGCAAGTGGGATGTCCGCGTGGGCTGCCAACCGGCCTCGAAACGCGGCGACGATCCCGTTACAGCTCTCGCATCTGCAACTCTCAAGAACGGATGGCTGGTGGGATCATCCGACGAGCTCATCTTGTGGGTGCCGGCCGAGTACCGCACGTACCTTCAGGTGCCTCAGAACCCTTGGATCTTGATGATTGGCAGGAGTCGGGTCGTCATCGGCGTAGGAGCCAGTGGCCTGCATGCTGGCTTGAACTGGACCTCATGCTGGCGAGATTGAATGATGTAGTACCCATGTATCGCCCTTTCGCAATGTGAAGCGTTTTCTCGCATCAACAACCACTGCCAACTTTCTTTTGTATTTGACCGTCTAGGCTACACATGTTGTAAAGAGCTGTGAACTAAAGGCAGAGAGAAGAAGAAGGAAGCCGGTGCTGGGAAAGAAAGAAACGCGCGAGGACGAGGGAGAGCGAATGAGCTAGGGCACAGCGGAAATAGGGGGTCGCCCCGACGAAATCGCGTCAGGTCTAGGAGTGGCTGACGATTGGCTAGATGGTGTTTGGTAGGCAGGCTGGTCACGACCGGCGGTAAGGGCGACGTCTAAGGAGCGGCAAGTGACGCCGAGCGGAATGAGGAACGGAGGGACCAGGATGAGTGTCGGCAGGAACGACGCCGTACAAACGAACGAGAACGCACTTGATCGATGTCACACGCAATGTACCAGTGATGGCTGTCAGCCCCGTCTACGTTGGTGTCTGATCTTGAGTAGGGGTCTGGAAGCGCGCGGGTCGATAACGAGCGTAGTTGACGATTTCGCGGCATTCGTTGGAAAGTTTGAGCGCGCGTTGTTACGATCTTGCGAACATCGCCCGTTATGTCCAGGTTTGCACGAGGGGCTAGTAGAAGGGCGAGCAATGCATCGTAAGTGGTGGCGTGGAAACAGTCGCATTGGACGGGGTGTGACGTGCACCGGCTCGGACGGCGGGTGTTCCATGATTCGAGCCTGTGTTGAGGACGCCGGTTTGGGCGCGACGGTCGATGCGAGCCCTGCGAGCGCGAGAACAGGGTTGGGTGCCCAAATAATTGACGCAGGACACAAAAACCTTGTGAGCTTGACGGAAGGCGAGATGATGCTTGCGGGCTCTGATGCGCGGAGGATACAGGAGTACTGTGGAGGTGGAAACGTCAGCATGTACCCGCCAACTAGAACACGGCGCGCAACGCAGAGACGATCCCGCACAGATGCCAGAATATCAGGCGTTGCGACAGATCATCGCAAGACGCCAGTGCCTGCGACGTTCCTCGCACCTTGACCCAAGTCACACACCAATCTTCTAACCCGAAGCCTAAATGCGGCCCATCTTGTTTCTAATATTCTCGATGAAAGAGGGACTGAAGAACAAGAGGTAGTGACGAGGAAACGAACTCGCGGGGACGGAGAGGGAGGAGCCTTCAGCGGAGCGGAATCAGATCGACAATGGAGACACCGGGCCGCACCGAACCGCGATCTGGCAACTTATGG
>Ga0247815_10001356_pt1 | contig 18773 bp, 17 predicted proteins | sample UWRJL194509B1_FD_181014 | JGI IMG/M metagenome (GOLD analysis project Ga0247815, IMG submission 181014) | Plant litter microbial communities from Arlington Agricultural Research Station in Wisconsin, United States - UWRJ-L194-509B-1 | ecosystem: Environmental > Terrestrial > Plant litter >...
GACATTAAACGGTCAACTGTCTATCGGTTTCTTGGCCATATCCGCACACCTGTGCCCGAATCTCGGTGTCTCCGCCAACGGTCACGCCAATACTGGCAGGACCGTTCACTACCAACTCTTTGTCACAGGTTAAAATATGGCCCATTCCATCCTAGCTGTCGCGAAAACTACCATCGACACTTTGACATCAATGTATGAAGTGAGCCCTCGTGAATATCCCATGCCCGCTATCGCAGCCAGAGCGTGAGTTGCCTCCAAGCAGACTGATTGCCAAGGTGCTGACCTTGCGACTTCTTCAATGCAGTGTTCAACCGTTGACTGGCGGGGCATGTACGCCTCGCAGGAGCCACCGTTGTTATCCATGACATTAAAATACCCAGGCCTCCGACACTTGCAATAACCGAGAGAATGTCCGCCTGCAAGGGCAGTTGTGATTGCGAACGCAAGCTCTCCGCGGCCTACTCCGTCGAGTGTACGAGCCCTAGGCCTGTACTTCTTGGCCGACGAGAGCGGTGTCCACTCTGCGTCCAGTAGGTGGCTAGTCAGGAAGGAAGTTCAGACGACCTCGTCCGGCGGCGCGCATAGGTAGATGGCTGGCAAGCCGGTTGTAAGTCGTTTCTCTCACTGGATCTCTCAGCGCCGTGGATTGATCATAACGATCTCAGGCGATCGAACCCTGTCGTCATGCGCTGATGGCTACGCGCACCAGCGGGCGGGTTTTGCTCGACGCACGGCTTCTATCCTTTCATCCATGATTTGGCGATAGAGAAAGTAGCTTGCTCTCATACGCGGACCACGCACCTGGCGTCGCTTGAGTCGTCACTGGCACCATCGTTGAGCTTGTCATGTTCAACACCACCAAACCTCGTGAATCCTTCCTCGTCATCGATGCGGCGCCATTCTCTTCGAATAGAGCCTTCACGGCCGCACATACATCGGCGATTATTTGCTCCCTGAGTGCAGAGGCGCGTACTGCAAGAGGGTGCAAGTCTGTGATGGCGCCGTCCGCAGGAATGGTCAGCATGTACCTCGTGACAATCTCGAGAGGCGTGCCGGACAGAACAGCGATGAACAGGCAGAGTCGCACTCATGATGCCCGACGCGACTCAGGTTGTTGTGTTCAGCTTCCTCGCTGGTGCGCTCGTCGCTCTGTACTCTGCCTGCTTGGCTGGCTTCCGTATTGCGCGTACTCGTTCGCTCCCGTCTCTAGGTTTTCCACTTGCCTCGCATCGCACCCTGCTTGCGGTTTCACTTGTGTCCTTGAATAACCTCTACCGATTCCTGCTCGTCATGTTGCGCACCAATTCCACGTATCGCTGTTGATTTACTGCAATCTGGCTCGTACTCCGGGGATGCAAATAAGATAGTGACGTGACATGATCCATCTTGCTTAGTGAAACCTGTTGTACTCCTAGTTTCTTGTTTATTGACTGGCCATCCTCCTGGAATTTAAAGCTTCTTAGCTTGATAATGATGGCGGTCTTAAGTGCAGACGCTCTGCGTCGGCGTCGCACATGGCGGCCGTGACGCGAGAAGGACTCGGGCGGAGAACCAAATAGCAATCACCACGTGTGTACCTTCTCCTCCTCGTGTTCCATCCGGCAGACTCAGAATCACCATCTACTCCCGCTATTCCCAATGCGTCAATTCTTCGACGAAACGACACACAAACTCAAAAAGAAAGTCGGGCAGACTGTGTATCAGCTCCGACCTCCCTCTCAGCAGAGCAGATCTATCTCACCTCCGCCATCACAACGAATCGAGCGCGCGAACGACCCCGGCTTCGAATCAGAGCTACAACCCTCAGAATCCAAATGGGGTGCGTCGTGTTATTTGCCTTTTACAAGCTACAGTGTACAATACAATCCGAGCCTCAGAGATCAAGTGGTACAAGCAGATCCAAGTCGAATTTGATGAGACATTTTCCCGCTTTCGGTGCCAATACTCCTGTATCCACGCCCCTGGCATTGGAGAAACCAGTTAATACCGACTCGAGTAAAATGACAGAAACAGCGACAGCGACGCACCTCATCGAAGCCTCTGTTGTGCTCTCATGGAGACTGAACCGGAAAGTCTTGACGAGAGCGGAGACGACCAAGAGTATTTCTATCTCGGCAACCGAACGGCCTGCACAGGCTCGAGCCCCTTGACCTGCGAACGATGCATCAGTCAACTGGTTGTATGTGTATTCGAGGCCTTACTGAATGGGTACCACGCTGCGAGCATTTCTGAGGCAGATTCTCCCGTTCGCTCTGACCAAAGTGTGGTTTCGGCGTCTCGCTGGAGCCAGCGTTCCGGTATCAGCTCGTGTGGATTCGGAAAGATGGACTCGTTCAAGTGCGAACTCAACGCCGACCCGCCGACTTTCTGCAACGGGAACAAATCAGGAACGAGTTCATAAAGCTAGACGAGTGGAAAAAACGGTTACATACCGTGCCGCCGGGCAGGAAGTAACCAGCCAGTATCGCGCCGCCTTCCGGGACAACGCGTTCGATGTAGACATTCCCAGAGCCATGAATGCGAAGGACTTCCTGTGAGCACAAAAGATGATTCAAATCTGATTATTTAGAGCAGAAATAATGGTACTAACCCGGGTAAAGGCATTGAAATAGGGCAATGCGCGAAGCAGGTCGATGTCGAACTCGGCCTCAGTTGGTACCGTGGACAACTCTGCCCGTAGCGCCTGCCAGACATCGGGCCGTTTCGCCAACTCGTATACCATGTGAGTGAGAGCATGACCAGTAGTATCGGTGCCTTCATATCCGCCGACGGAACGAGAAGGACAGTCAGGTCACGTGTCCGCGGCGCGGCCGGGCGGAGCTTGACACACCTGCCGCAAGAAACACCGCAACTTCCCCGACGACGAGATCTTTGGGAACAGACGCCTTCGTTTCAGGGTCACGGTGAGATTTGAATGTTGTCTGGATGGAGAAGGAGATCTTTGTTATCAGCAACGTGGGGCAAGCACGGCCCCGAGTGCACAACGCACCATAATGTTGGTCGGTTTCTCCTCCTCTTTCTGACTGTCAGCTGCATCATAAAGATCTGCAACAACCTGCGGCCCGAAGAAGGCGTAAAAGCTCGGTTAGCTGATCATCATTGAAACTGGCAACCTGAGCATCGTGGCAAATGGCAGTCACGCAGGAAAAGTGAAGGATACGTACAGCACATAGACTATCGTCGGCTTTGAAGATCTGGCGCAGTCTCGTGATTGGCAGCGCCTTCAGAAACCCGTAAATGAACGCCGGTAGGACAGATTTCTGTCGATGCACAAGGGCGACAGGGTCATGGGTGGGACATTCACCGTAATGAAATCAGCTTCGGCGCACAGCTCCAACACGGAGACTCACTAGACCCTTGTCAAGCAGCCAATCATCAGTGTACTGACAGGGCCGCGTCGCATCAGTACATGGCGGATCGAGCGGACCGAGAACCGAAGTCATCGAACGAACAGACTCACTCGGGTGAACTCGTGTTCCTGGCCGGTCGCAATCTGGTTGAACGGCATTCCGAGTATCATAATTCCCAGCCTGGTGCGAAGAAATTTTCAGTATTCGATGACACATGGTTATTGGAGCAAGTGGACTCACGCATCGAGTGAAACGAGACGGAATAATCTCAGAATGTCGATAGCGGCCCCATCCGCAGAGTCACGCTGGATGCGACTTATCAAGACCCCGATCTCGCTTTCGAGAGAGCGACAGGCTGCACGCAAGTTATCGCCGCGGAAAGTAGGGGCAGTGAAACGACGAAGTCGATCGTGGAAGGCAGGCTCACTATGTCAGAGTAGAGATACGTGAGCGGATGACAAGGATAGCTAGCACGAAATCGAATGGCGACAAGAACGTACGATGTGATCCAGCTATTCTGTGTGCCACCGAAAGTGAGAGATGAGTACGCGTCGCCTTTGCGAAAGGCATGTGTGCGATATATTTCGCGAACGGATGCAGGGTCGGCAACAGCGACGCGGTTCGGACCAATGCGCACGATAGGACCATATTTCTGGAGATGGTTGCGGTCAACCAGCCAGCGTCGATCGACAACCTTTTCCATCTGCTCACCTGGAAGAGATGATGAATCGCCCAAACACGATTCTTTCTGAAGGCTTGAAGGTTGAACCACGCATCACTGCAGGCTGCGATCGTGGGCCCAGGGATACGTGACTTTGAGAGATTCGACATGTAGAATCCACACATTGCCCTGAAAGTCACGGAGAATGTGACGACCGCGAAGATGCAGGCACCGAAGAGAGGTGGGCTGAGGTCATACCAGGCCTGCATTGCAGCGAAGTGTTGGAGTTATCCAGGAGCAGGAGAGGTGTGAGAAAGCACAACTACGTGCACGGAGGGCTCCGGGACGCATGGCTCAGAACTTAAGGGAAATCTCACAATGCGGAAAGGAAGGGATGAGGAGTGACTCCGTGCCGTGCCGCGCCGAGTTTGAAGACACAACTGCAAGATCAGGGTCAAATCTAAAGGTTCACCAGATCCACCTGACGCAACGTGAGAGATACCAACGTGACAAGCTGGCTGTAGTCAGTAGTTGCCGGAAATGCAGCTCCTGTCTACTTCGGGAACGGTAGCAGTCAAACTCAGGGATCTCTAGATATGCCACTGCAGCACAAAGTAAGGAACAGAGCTTTGGCCCGGTGTTCCGAGATTGCGCGGTGCGCGGCGCGGCGAAAGTTGATTCAAAATTTCTCAAGGGCGGGCAGCTGATCCAGGCACAGGGCATCAGCTACGCTCAAGTTATTCAGTATAGTGTTTTATCTGTAAGGTATAGCATCTGCTCTTACCACATTCGCCCAAGGTCGCCGCGCCGCTTAGCTTCACGGATCGAGAAAGCTCAGATCCACGCATCACACGACTGCACGGAAGGTGATCGGGGCCCAAAATCCAAAATTACTGGTTGGAGCGACCATTTTGGAAGTAAAGCACAATTAAAATAAGACAAGCCACTTCATTTGTCGCGTGGAGCTGTGGTCCCATGTCCATGTCGCTATCTACTGTCCGCGAGACATTTTGTGCTCTCCGCGCGAACCGGGATCCGCAGTTTGATAAGCCAATTCCGAGTTGCACATGTGCTTGAACTCCTCCTGCACTGACATCGGGTCTGGATACACTTTTTCAGCCGGTATAATCTTTCAACAGTCCAAGGTATGGGCTTCTAACAGCCGAACCACCGCAAGAAGCCGACTACATCTCGACTTAGCGCATCCACTTTAATTCAGCTTCCATTACGGTTGAAAATTCATGCCACAAGGCACAAGGCGGGGCACAAAGAGGTCTTCTAATCATTTGGAGTCGATCTCCAATCGTCTCCTTGTGGCGCTGTGTCAAGTTCATCTCTCACTTTCAAGTTCGCCGCGTGTTTAGCCACCTACACCGCTTTCATGATCGAGCAGCACAATCTCTCAGGATAGGCTTTAGAGAGCAAGGATCGAAGATATCGGTGGGGCTGTCAGCCACCGCTCGCTTGCAGCAGGCCGCGGACCGGTCTCACCCGACGTGAGCACAAAAGCATGCGGCAATCAGGGGCGCGCGTTACACAAGAGAATTGCACAGCGCCTTGTGTCCACGGCAATACCACACAAGGGAATTCAAACAGATGAAGACCGTCGGTTCGCACTTGCCACTTTGGCGCAAGTCAACCATGGACCTCCAGTTTCTAGCTATCTCAGCAGTATTCGTACCTGTGTTGATCGCCGCGCTGGTCATTGTCTGGCTTCTCAAGCGCAATTCGAGGATCCCACTCCCGCTCTGCTCACCAGTGCGTTCTCGTTTGTGCTGGTTACTTCCGTTGCGCTGACTTGGACAGCCGGGTGCGGGGTGGCTTTGGGGACACGAACGTTCTATGTTCAACGAGCCAACTGGCAACTTTTGTCTCCGATGGTTCGAAGAGTATGGACCGGCGATGAAGCTCTGTAGGTTTTCGAGTTGCCACCAGCGGACCCAGTGCATGATACTTACACCTCTACACAGATACTGCGGTGGACGTACGTGGCTTTAATTCTCAGCTGTAGCTCTCCTGTTGACTCTCAGAGTGGTCTCATCAGCAGACCGAAGTTGTGAGCTCTCCGCCTTTCCAACAATAACTACCGGTGTTTACCAACCACAACCGCAGCTCGCAACTGTCGACCCTGCCGCTCTTCAACACATCTTTGTCAAGAAGGTGATGTTAATTTTATCTCTCGTCAATCTTGTGCTGAGTAATGTTTATCAGGCATACTCATACCGTCAGTGCTGCAACGACTTTGTCAGGCTTCTCTGCTCATATCGTGTTCTCAGCAACTTCCGAATACATGATATCGATGCTGAGACTACTCACGGGCTCGAGCCTCTTCTCGGGTAGGTAGTTTTGTCGCGCGAGCTTGGCATGTACTAAGAATTCTGTAGCCCAGGGTAACATTCACATCGCCCAGCGCAGGTTTCTCAACTCGTCCTTTTCGTGCGTGCACGACCTCTCCCAATCGTGCTATTACACATTTAACCCATGTACAGGTCAGACCGCGTGAAGCAATTTGCGGATGATATATCCGAGTGTTACCAGCGGGTGCGTGCGATGTCTCCGCACGGCTGGTGCGGTGAAGCTCATATGCTCCCTCTGTTGTAGTTTGAGTCAAAGACAGTTGCGCTTGTCAGCGGGAACGGGGGCAAGTTTGTTGTCAACGCGCCTCGCTGGTTCAGACCGTTAGCGTGAGACTTCCGTTGATTCACTCCTCGGAGCATGCTGTTAACACGTTGATACAGGCTCGACATCATCGGTCGAACGGTGTGTTTCCCTTCCTAGGCGGTAGCGCCGCCTGATCATGCCTTCACAGAGCTTCGACTACGACTTTGAGGGCGGGGAAACCGCAGAGGCGAAGGACTTGTGGAGCAGATGGGACAGTGCGATCGAGAACAGTTTCGCGACGGCATCCTCTTTGGTAAGCGCTCTTCATCAGGACTCATGCGTCAATACCTAACGAATCACGAACTCGGACTCAGATCGCAACAGTACCGCGCCTCTTTCCTTGGATCATTCATCTCCCCATCCCAGCACTCGAGTCGATAGGTCGCACTCGAGTCATGACCCACGTACGCGTTCCTCCTCCTCTTTCCGTCTCTAGGTTACTGAGATGCGTTTAGCGCCTCGGTCGCGAAATGCTCGCGCGTGAGAAGACCGCCGCGGGTACTAGCGTCTTGAGGTCGCTCATGCAGCAGAACGGCAGCGAGGTCACCGACGAGATGCTCGATCATATCACAACACTTCTAGTCGCAGCACAGGAGACGGTCCCAATGATCACGAGCAACATCATGTGGGAGCTAGCGAGGAACCAGACGGCGCAGGACAAGTTGCGTCAGGAGGTCATGTCGTTCGAAGGCACGCCAACGTACGACGATCTCACGGGGGCGAAGCTACCGTGGCTGGACGCCGTATTCAAGGAGAGGCGAGTTTGCTAGATCTCCCACTGCGACTAGCTGAGCTGACCCTGAGGCTGTTCTTGCAGCCTCCGCCTGCACCCAGGCAGCGGCCACTTCGAGCGCGTCGCCGCCGAAGATGACTTCATTCCCCTCAGATTCCCTGTGCGCACGCCGTCAGGTGACATAATCACTTCAATCCCCGTCAAAGCGGGCCAAATGATCTATATCCCTGGCGCCGCTGCAGACCGCCTCAAGTGCGTCTGGGGACCTGATGCAGAGGTCTGGCGACCTGAGCGATGGCTCGAGGAGGGCGGGCTCCCAGAGAGCAGCCACATGAACGCAGGATACGCACGCCTGTTTGCGTTCAGCCAAGGGGCGAGGGCGTGTATTGGAGTGCGGCTGGCGGTGTACCAGGTCAAGGTGTGTCTTGTATCGGTACAAAGAGGCTGGACTGAGGCTGATGGGGAGTTTATTGTTGCAGTTCACCATCTTCCGCATGATTCGCACGTTCAAAGTGAACGACACCGGCGTTGACATCGTGCGCAAGACCACTCAGGTGATCCTAGCGCCACAACCTTTCGTTCGAGGCCGCGAGGCAGAGAACGCGCTCATTCCAGTCGAACTTGCTTTGCTAGAATGAAGCATGCATTTAGCTTACTATATTACGGTCATCATCAATCGTTGTAGGATAAAGCTGTAAATAGAATTAGGCGCTGTGGTTGACCTTCTTGGCTTCGCTTACCTTAACCCAAGCAAATCATAAACTATGGCTCCAACCGCGAGAAAAACGCATGCGTTCAATTGCGTCTCAAAAGAGTTGCCGTTGTCTGTCAGTACTAGTGTCACGCGATCCGCTGGTCGAGTGGTAGGCAGCGCTGGCTGTCCTCGTTGTCGCTCTACTGCGGCGCATACCTGTACCACTACACCTTTGCGCAAGCGCGCAACGCTGCACAGGTGCTCTTACTGTGATTACTGGTGACTGGTCATCTGGCCCATTGTCCGAGTAGCTGACAATCCGCCGACACACAATGCGCGCGCAGCGCCCAAAAATTGAAAATTGAGCTTGAAGCATTGAAGATTTGTAGCAAAGCGAAAGGCTGTGAGAGAAATTCGCCGCGGACGTGATAGAAGCGATGTGAGCCTGTTGCCAAAGATGTTGCGGTGTGTAGAACCGGCGACGTTGGAGGGGGTCGTCCTCACTATCGGGGTCCGCGCATCGGCCGCTCCCCAGTCGTTGTAACTTTCTAACAGTTTTTGCCTTGGTTGCGCGCGTAAGGCTCCATTCTTTGGTTTCATTTGGAAGAAAGAAGTAGAGCGGTATTGTTTCCGTTGTGGGTCAGACATGAGCAAAGGGGAGTCAAAGCGCGCTCCTTGCCGATCCCGCGTTGCACCCGCGCCGACCGCTCGAAATGCATGAGAGCGTCTTGTCGTTCGCCTTCTCACCAGATGGGCCTGTGCTCTCAGTGACACTTCGGGTGAAGAGATTCAGTCAATATTTTCTGTATACTCACTGGCTCGGAAAACGATGAGCTGCCAAGTCGAGAAAGTACTAGCTGCGCCGGGTTGCGTGAAATGAAGTGAGAGGAGAGGCTGGAAACCTGAGGTCAAGAGGTTTGGGCCGAACGTGTTATGGATGTCTCAGCATGACGGACACCGTCGAAATTTGAATATGAGTGCGATCGATAGGCCCAAACAAGTAGAGACTTGCAGGGTCCGGCGTGTGATCCCCGCGACATAGGGGCACTGTGCCATTCAACTAAACAGCGCACCGCCGCGCAGCTCACCCTCTTGCTCTCGTGTATCGGCACAGTGGACGCATATAACCTCATCAGCTACTCAGAATATCTGCAATGAGTCGATTCTTCAATAAAACTTCACAAAAGTTCAAACAGAAGGTCGAGCACAGCGTGGATCGACTCCGAACTTCCTCGCGGCCGAGTAGCATTGCCTCGCCGGCGTCGTCGCAACAAGATAAGCCATCAGCCAGCTCGACTCCAAAAACTACCACAGACTGGGCTACCGGAGGCCTCTGCAGCGATGATACATGGCGAAATAACGCCAATGACAATCGCGGTGCCGCCGGCTCTGAATGCACCGACCGCCATTCCAGCCTACGCCAGAGCTCCATCACCTCCAAGTATCCTCGCTACAACGGGCTCGGCAGTCAAAACTCTGCTCACAGCAGCACGTGATGGCTCCGACCTATTTCTCCCACTCAAAGCCGCACTGGTCGGCGTCGTTGCAATTTGGGATGTCTATAATGTCAGTCGACTTATTCTATGATACACACTTCTCTAACCAACATACAGCGCACTGTGGAAGCCAAGGCTGAGTTCATGAAGCTCGAGAGCAGGCTCGCTGCGTTTAAAGCCATCGCCGACGCGCACCAAGACCATCCTCGCGAGGTGGACCAAAACTTGAAGATTCGTCTCGTAACCATTGTCAAGTGAGCCTCACAAATAGTCTCTTCTCCTTCGTCTGATTAGTATACAAAGAGCTGTTCAAGGTCTGTGGGAGGCGGTTGAACAGAAGCAAGCTCGAGGCGGCGCGGTGCGAATTGCACAGTCTTCCATCGATATTGGCGATATCAAAGCCTTTGTCGATGCTATCTCATCATTGCTCGAGGTGTTCCAGGTATGTGTTAATTCGGTCCTGGACGATCTTATTGTACTAAATAGTGCAGTTCGAGAGCAGTATCGCGGTGGAGAAGCGACTTGGACTCATTGTTGAGCATCTTAAGCGACCACAGGAAGTCATGAAGAATGTTCTTTCTTGTGAGTAGACTTGGATTATTTCCTCACATCACTCTGATGAAATTACAGCTCTTGGTGACAACTTTGTCTCCGAAGCGGCTGACGACGAGCAGCCTAGCTACACTGGCTGTATGGAAGGAACGCGAGTAGGCGTGCTCTCTAAGTTCATTGCGTGGGTCAAAGAGGACCCTATGGCTATCTTCTGGCTTGCTGGTATGGCGGGTACCGGCAAGACATCGATCGCGGTCTCGCTCTGCCGCATGCTTCGCGAGGACACAGCAGTGCTCCTCGGTGGTGGGTACTTCTGTTCGCGATCGGCCGGCTCAATTGCACGGACCGACGTGCGCCGCATCCTGCCAACGCTAGCCGCGCTGCTCGCCGGCAAGTCTCACGAGTTCGCCGAGACACTCGCACTAGAGCTTGATAAGGACCAACGTGTGGGCCACAAGCCTGTCGGCGAGCAGATCGGTCCACTCCTGCGCAACCCACTCGCAGCGCTGGGGTCGTCAACTCGCACCATCGTTTTTGTCATCGATGCCCTTGACGAGTGTAGCGACGAGCGTGAGCTTGCTGAGCTTTTGAAGCTCATCGCAGACTTCAAGTGCGATGCAAATGTCAAGTTCATACTCACGTCTCGCCCGGAACTACACATCCGTGGAACTCCAATTTCAAACTCCGCTCACAACACCATTCTTCATCTTCATACCATCGACGTAGATGAAGTTACTTCCGACATCCGGCTCTATATTAAGGGTAGGCTCGGGGATGCTGCGCCGGAAGCAACCTGGTACCTAGACCACGACGTCGAGCTGCTCGTCAAACTTTCTGGCGGTCTGTTCATCTTCGCCTCCACAGTCCTGAGATATGTTCTTCAGCGCGAAGATGACGAAGACCGCCGGGAACGGCTCCACAAGGCTACATCGGTAGTCGCCACACGGACCGCTGCCACAAGCGCCGTCGACAAGGTGTACGAGCTGGTCCTCCTGGACGCTTCGCGCTCGGACACGGTCGATGATGAAGAGCTGGAGATAACCAAAAGCATCTTAGCGTGCATTTTGACGGCACGCACGTCGCTCTCAGTACAGGCCCTGGCGGTTCTGATTGATATGAGGCCGAGAAGACTTCGCGGTGCTCTTGAGCGACTTCATTCGCTCGTCTATCTACCTTCGGATGACACCCAGCCAGGGCTACAAACGCTGCACGCTTCGTTCGGTGACTATTTGTTCGGCCGTGGCCCTACACACATCCGCATCGCCGCCACACTGGGCCACAACCTCCTCGCGCGCGGCTGTTTCAAGAGGATGGCTTTGAATGACCTTTGCTTCAACGTTGCGCAGAGCCGGTCGTCATTCATGCCCAACCCAAAGAGAGCGATAGATGGGATTCCTCTGTCACTAGTTTACGCGTGTCTACACTGGGCTCACCATGTTGACTCCGTATCTATTCGCTCTGCTTTCGATGTAGACATCGGTCGGACGTTTCGATCCAAGTTTCTCTTCTGGTTAGAAGTCCTCAGCGTTCTTGGCAAGAGCGGTCTTGCCTCCGGGCTTTTGAGAATTGCAGGCTCGGCGGTGAGTTGATCAGGTCTATGGGTTGCTTTTTCACTTACTTATACGATAACAGGTCAAGGAGCCCGTGGTCTCGCAGTTTCTCCGTGACGCCAACGCGTTTGTAGCGTCATCTCACGGGGCCATCAGCAGGAGTGCACCTCACATCTACCTGTCGGCGCTCCCATTTATCGCCAAAGACTCGTTAGTTTATCGTGAATTCGCTACGCTATGTACCGGTGTTATTTCTGCCACTACTGCTGGCATTGATGGCCACGGTAGTCGACTTGTAGCGACTCTCACCGGGCACACGGATGAGGTTCGCTCGGTTTCTTACTCTCCTGATGCCCTCCTTCTTGCATCTGGCGCAGATGATGGTACAGTACGGATTTGGGACCCACGAACTGGAGAAGAAGTCATGTCAGCGTTGCAGCCCGATGACGGAAGAGTATTTTCCGTTGCGTTCGCATCGAACGGCCGTTGCGTTGCCTCGGGGACAAGTGGTGGCGCGGTACATGTCTGGAGTACATTGACGGGTCGGGCAGCCCTTCCTCCTCTCCGCGGCCATTCCGGCTGGGTTGTCTTTGTGACATACTCCCCCGACAACACACTCATTGCATCTGCAGCCTACGACGATACGGTACGTCTCTGGAGCGCTGAAACTGGATTGGAAGTTTTCGTCTTCAACGGGCATACGGACTGGGTCAACGCGGTCGCCTTTTCTCCTGATGGACAGCTACTCGCCTCTGGATCCAATGACAAGACCCTCCGCTTGTGGAACGTGCATACCGGTAAAGCAGATGGGGATCCTCTCACCAACCTCGATGATGGCATTCAATGTCTAGCCTTCTCTCCTGATGGCAAATGGCTGGCTGCAGGGTCGAGAAATACTTGGGTGGTCCGAATCTGGGATCTCGCGACACGGGAGCTGACTCCGGTCATAATTATGGACCACTCGACTGTTCGATCGATGACTTTCTCGCCTGATGGGTCGATACTCGTACTGGCTGGACGCTCCACCATCCGATGCTGGGATCCTCTGACTGGACGAGAGCTGTTTCGCACATCGTTTGCTGGTCACTCAGATTGGATCTCGTCTGTCGTATTCTCTCAGGACGGCCAATTCCTTGCCTCCGCCTCCTCCGATCGCACCATTAGAATTTGGGACGCTTTTAGTCGTGTCGAGTCGACTGTTCAACCACTCCCGGGGCACGATGGGAGATTGAGTTCAGTGGCGGTTTCCCCTGATGGTAGTGTCATCGCCTCAGGGTCGTACGATCGCTCAGTTGGCCTGTGGGATGCACATACTGGCATGAGAAAATTTCAGCCACTGTTGGGTCACAGTGCTACAGTGCTGGCAATAGCCATCTCCTCAGACGGCTGCCTGATCGTCTCGGCATCGGCGGACCACACCTGTAGACTCTGGGACTTGCATACCGGCGAAGCGGTCGGCGAACCAATGCAAGGTCACGAGGATCGGGTCAATGGGGTCGCAATCTCTCCTAACAATCAGTGGGTCGCCTCGGGGTCAAGTGACAATAGTGTGCGGCTGTGGGACGTTGCGACTAGGACGATTGCCCCCTTTGGACCGATTCAATGCATCAACAGAGCGGCTTCGGTTGCTTTTTCACCTGATGGTCGGCTCTTCGCTGCCGCTGACTATGGTGGATATATTTATATCTGGTATTCTGGGACCGACCAGCCTGCACGAACGCCGCTGCAAGCAAACTCTGTAGCTCTATGCGACATTGCCTTCTCTCCTGACTCGAATCAGCTTCTGTCCGGAGCGGCCGACAGCGTTGTTCGGGTCTGGGATATTGAGGGTGGACACCAGATGTTCGTGCTCAACGGACACCTCGACATCGTCGTTTCGGTCAGGTATTCACCCGACAGTCGCTACATTGTCAGCGCTTCTGACGACAAGACAGTGCGTCTCTGGGACGCTCAGACAGGCGATCCCGTAATCATCCTATCTGGTCATGGAGATGTGGCAGAATCGGCAACTTTTACACCCGACGGGCGGATGGTCGTGTCAGGTAGCGCTGACGGGACGATTCGCGTCTGGGATGTTGAAGCTGCACTATTGCCGAACCAGCAAGTTGAACGCGACCTAATAGCTCAACTTGGCTCCGCCAGGCTGGATGAAGACGGCTGGCTTGTGGGATCGTCGGGCGAGCTGTTGTTGTGGCTACCGGTGGAATACCGCGGGCACATTCAGCTGCCGCCGTGCTCGATGCTCATCAGCTCATATCAAGTCATCCTCGAAGCTCATTACTTTCGAAACCGCTTGCATTGGGGAGACCAGTGGACAGAGTGCTGGCACCAAGGCGTACATCCCCCAATAACACCCTCTCCTTAGTACTAGTAACATATGCGTTCATGCACAATAATCTGTACGCGTTTTTTAGTTCCATAAAGTTTCCGAGGTACATGGCAGGTATAGAAACTTGCATTAAAAAGCGTCAGCAGCTCGGTAGGAAATGGGTCGAGCCTGAGTGGCGAGTCATGGACGTTTGCTGGCAGGTGCGGCAGCGCATCATCGATCATTATCTCGCTTTAGATCATATATCTGCACCTTTTCAGATGCCGTTAATTCGTCACCTCCCGCTGATCTGTCAACGTCGCCGAGTTCCGTTCGGAACGTAAGCTCCCCGCCTTGATCACTTGATCAGGTGCAGACCCAGATCTGTAACCCCATACTGCGGTAGGTACGTCATGACTCATGGCTACCAAGACCCGTCAGGGCTGGGCGTCGGCGGCACCGCCCGGCGCAGTGTTCACGGACGAAACGTCGTAGACGAGTCAGGTTTGCGAATCACTCCGCCACTTCCTTAAAACGTGTTGGGCGGTGTCCGAACGCTTTCGCACGCTCTCTCCCGAGCTCTGACAACCCACCATGTCTGCCGACGCACCTCCTCCGTTTACCAAGTCCGCCGCTACTGACCTGCCGACCTACGACGGCGCTGGCGCTGGGCCTTCACCTGTTACGCTGAGCGTGACTGTGGGCGAAAAGGGCGGTGATGTGCTTGTCTCGCTTGCCCCGCCACGCGAGCATGTGGCACCGGCCGAGAAGAAACACACAACAGACCGCGCACCAGTTGACATTGTCTGCGTGATTGATGTGTCGGGCAGCATGGACAGTGCGGCGACGATGCCGGACGAAGAAGGTACGATCCTGCGGTAGATGCCCGGGATCCACACCATTGATCATCGCGTCACAGGCAAGCAAACTGAGACCCAGTTGAGCATCCTCGACGTTGTACGCCATGCCATGCGCACTATCAAGGCCACCCTGCGCCCCGAAGATCGCCTGGCCATTGTGACGTTCACCGACAACGCAGAAGTCGTAGCACCTCTGACGTTCATGACCGACGCTGAGAAGACGACCATGGACACCAGAATCGATGCTCTTACCCCGCTCAGCAGCACGAATCTGTGGGACGGTCTCAAAGTCGCAATGGATTTGCTTAATGGCATTGAGCAAGGCCCAGCCTGGTCGTCAGCGTCGCGTCGTGCACCACGTTCGCCGCCAGGTCAACATCAGAAGAAGCCATCGACTTTCCGTAGAATTTTCGGTGGCAGTGGCAACCAGCCAGCCAGCTCTTCGAGCTCGGCAGAAAAACCTGACGAGGCTGCGGAGGCTGCAGCACAGAATCCTCCGTCTGACCGCGCAAACCGCATCGCCAGCATCATGGTATGATTATTCCCCAAGAAGCATACTAGTTGTCTCTAACGTTTTTATAGTTGCTCACGGATGGTATGCCCAACGTGTCTCCTCCAAAGGTATGTACGACGTTTGTCGCCTTGAGTGTTCGACTAACCCATTACAGGGCGAGCTCGGAGCCCTGCAAGATTACTTCGATGCTCATCCGGCCAGCTTCACCATTTCTACTTTCGGATTCGGATACAACCTCGACTCTCAGCTCCTCAGCAAGCTTGCTGCTACCGGCGGCGGTCAGTTTAACTTCATCCCAGACAGCGGCATGGTCGGCACTGTCTTCGTGCATGCCGTTGCCAACCTCATGGCAACCTACTCAGCTGTTTCCAAGGTTGCGCTCGAAATTCCTGATGGTGCCAAGGACGTACAGGTCCTCGGCGACGTCAAGCACGTCACGACGAGCTGGGGCGTACAGGTCGAACTCGGTGATATCATGTATGGCCAGTCGCGCGAGTTCGTGGTGCGCTTGCCACCAGGAAGCAGCATCTCCGGTATTGCTGCCACGGCGACCATCGCACCTTGGACAGCCGACGAAGGCACGAAGGTCGAAGTTACCGCAGCCGCCCGTACTGTTTCCGACACTCCAGACCGGGCGGAAATCAATATTCACGCCCTGCGCCTCGAGATAGCAGCGACGTTGCTTGATGCTGCATCGCGAAACGACCCAGCTCAGGACTGCATCGACCGCCTCCGCGCCATTGCCACCACCATCCGCAACGACCCCGACCTGGCAAACCACACCCACGCCATAGCGTTGACTGAGGACATTGAAGGCCAGGTTCTTCTTGCTCTAGAGAAAGGGTATGTTACTCTCCCGATAATGCGCATCCATCCTCAACTAATGCGCGCACCTCTTCATCGTAGTGAATACTTCAAGAAATGGGGCCGCCACTACCTGCCCTCGCTTGCCCGCGCACACCAGCGTCAGAAGTGCGTCAACTTCAAAGATGCCGGTCAACTCGTCTACGGCTCGGACTCGCCGCTCTTCGTCAAAGAGCGCGACGCCCTCGACGCAGCATTCGATGCCCTGCCTGCACCAAAGCCCACTCGCAGGACCTACGGTGGACGCTCGAGCGGTATTGCCGTGAGCAGCATGTCCGGAATGAACTCGCGCTACGGTCCGTGCGTGCACGGTGCCTCAAAAGTCAGCCTGGCTAGCGGCGAGATCGTCAAGGTCGAAACACTGCGTCGCGGTATGCAGGTGCAAACTGCTGCGGGCGTTCGGGCGGTGGTCGCGGTGGTCAAGACGCCTATGGACGGACAGGCGCTTCTGTGCACGTTGCCGGGAGGCTTGCAGGTGACACCGTGGCACCCGGTTCGGGTTGCTGGTACCGAGGAGTGGGTGTTCCCTGCGGATATCGTGGAAGCGAAGCTCGTTCCGTGTGACGCGGTTTACTCGCTCCTCCTCGCTCGCGCCGATGGAGACGCCGACGCCCATGCCGTTCTTATGGATGGAGAGGTTGCGGTCATTGGTCTCGGTCATGGAGTTTGCGAAGGTGTGCTTGACCACGCGTTCTTTGGCAGCTACGACGCGGTGGTTCGCAGTGTCGCCGCGCTTCCTCAGGAGGATGTCGGCGTTGCGCTCTGTGCAGGTGTCCGTCGTGGCGTCGATCATCTTATCTGCGGCTTTGTTGCAGAGAACGAGTTCGTCAATCTGGTCCAGATGATGCCCACCACAATGCCCGTGCCCGTCTCAGTCTGACGGAATGCCCAAGTCTCAGCTTGTACACCATCTGAAGTCTCGTAAAGTGTATTCTGACACCGTCAACCAAATATAACAGTTTGATTCGTTTGTTTTCCATTACCAGCCGAAAGCTTCCGTGTGCAGGTTGACCACTTCGGAATGACCGCTGAAGACCCGCCTCTGAGCGCGGCTGGCAGCGTTCGCTAGATCGGCTCTGAGGTGTTTCGGTCCGCAGCCTGCGCGAGAAACAAATGAGACGAGTGCGATTCCACGCCACTGCACGAGCTTACCAAAGAACATGATGCGTCGCCCAGACAGGAGAGGTGGGAGAACATCAGGGAGAAACGGTCTCCCATGGTGCATCTTCACAATATCCTTCATTGACGCGCTCGTCTCCACATTGAGTCCCATATCTTTCTCCATCGCGTTCAGCTCCTCGATGCTCGCGGTTTCCTTGCTCGGTGTACCGTCTCCAGAAGATAGTGCCGCCGAGGTATCGGTTATGTGGACGTCGATTACTATCTTGTCGGCGCCAGCAGTAGCGACGATCGTCCTCAACTCGTTTGCGCACCAGACTATCTGGCTAGGATGACGGATCATCCAGAGTAGATGAATCTTCTGGACTCGAGAGGTTCCAGAAGAAATGTGGCGCGATGTGTCGAGCATGTGGGGAAGACAAGCGGAAATGCCGCTGCCACCAGCGACGAACACGAGGGTGTCGTACAGTGCAGATACATCCTCGACGAGGCCGCCGTACGGACCATCCACATGGACTGACAGCGGGGCTCCGACTTCTATGTCTTGTTTTTCCTCGTTGGCCGCTATTGGAGCCTGTGGGGCGGCGGCGGCGAGTTCAAGCAGCTCGCACGTCAAGCCGGAGTGTGAGCGAACGAGGAAGACCATCTCGTGTGCGCTTGATTCCGCAGTATTTAGCGAGTTAGAGGGAAGACTCGCGATGGTGAAAGGATGTTGCTGCAACCAGCTGATGTGAGGAATGCGTAGCCAGACGTGCTGACCAGGCCGCCAGGTGAAGTCCCGCGGTGGCCGAATGACTAGCCTCGTCAGACCGCCCATCGTAAAATCGCGCTCGCCATCGCCAACAGTAACCGTCGCGGGCCAACCTTGAAGCCATGGCGTACGACGCCAGTGGATGGACTGCCACTTGCCAAATGCTCGTCCAAGGACCGAGGCGAGATATATCGCCAGTGTTGCCCAGAGGTACACCCAACTGTCGCGCAAATCTTTAGCGTGCCAGAAGCAGGTGCCGAGGTAAGCGATATACAGCGGGATGTGTAGACGGTAAAAGAGCGAGTACCAGCGATGGCGGATGTACGGAATCGAGAGAGTGCAAAGTCCGATGAGCATGCCCAGCGGTGGCGTGCCTGTGAACTATGTATGGGGCGATGAGACGAGGAAGCTCTCCGATGGAGCAAGCTAGGACACACCTCCATCCCTCCGGGCTTGTAGTACTGTTTATGCAGCTGTGCCGCGCCGCCATCACGCAGCGGCGCGATGATGAACGGTACTGTGTGCACGATCGACAGGAAGAGACACATGTAGCTGGCCCAGCGGTGGAAGATGTTGAGCTTCTCGTGACTCACGCCAGTGAGGATCGTCACGATGTTGACTTTCCCAGATAGTGCAACGATTATGGGATTGAGTGCAAAG
>Ga0247815_10001357_pt1 | contig 18764 bp, 15 predicted proteins | sample UWRJL194509B1_FD_181014 | JGI IMG/M metagenome (GOLD analysis project Ga0247815, IMG submission 181014) | Plant litter microbial communities from Arlington Agricultural Research Station in Wisconsin, United States - UWRJ-L194-509B-1 | ecosystem: Environmental > Terrestrial > Plant litter >...
ATGGCCTATATGTTGAGATACGACTCTACTCATGGTAAGTTTGACGGCACTATCGCTGTTGAAAACGGAAATTTAGTGGTAAACGGTAAAACAATCCGTATTACTGCAGAAAGAGATCCGGCAAACTTAAAATGGAATGAAGTTGGCGTTGAAACTGTAATCGAGTCAACCGGCTTATTCTTAACTCAGGCTGATGCTGAGAAACACATTACTGCAGGTGCAAAAAGAGTTGTACTTTCTGCTCCGGCTAAAGATGATTCTATCCCTACGTATGTAATGGGTGTAAATCATGATCAATTGACTGCAGATCAGACTGTAGTTTCTAACGCTTCATGTACTACCAACTGTTTGGCGCCAATCGCTAAAGTATTGAATGACAACTGGGGTATTGCTGAAGGTTTGATGAGTACTGTTCACGCTGTGACTGCAACTCAAAAAACTGTTGATGGTCCTTCTGCGAAAGACTGGAGAGGTGGCCGTGGTGGTTTCTCTAACATCATCCCTTCTGCTACAGGTGCTGCTAAAGCGGTAACTAAAGTAATTCCTGCATTGAAAGGAAAATTGACTGGTATGGCTTTCCGTGTACCGGTAGCTGACGTTTCAGTAGTTGATTTAACTGTACGTTTGGAAAAACCTGCTACCTATCAGGAAATTAAAGACGCTATGAAAGCTGCTTCAGAAGGCGCTTTGAAAGGTGTTTTGGGTTATACTGAAGATGAAGTTGTTTCTTCTGACTTTATCGGCGATGATCACGCATCTATTTTTGATGCAAATGCAGGTATCGCATTGAACGATAACTTCGTGAAAGTTGTTTCATGGTATGACAATGAGTGGGGTTATTCTTCAGCATTGGCTAAATTCGTAGAGTACTACTCGAACCTGAAATAAGCATTTCTTATTTAAATAAAAAAGGGATACTGCAAATGTGGTATCCCTTTTTTTATGTCTTGTTTTATAACTTCATCCGCTGGATGCGCACGGCATTCAAAATGGCTAAAAGTGCCACTCCTACATCTGCTATGACGGCCTCCCAGAGCGTAGCGATTCCACCTGCACCAAGGATCAATACCAGTACTTTAACGCCCATAGCCAGACCGATGTTCTGCCAGACCACACCTCTTGTTAACTTACCGATCCCGATGGCAGTCACAATTTTAGAGGGCTGATCGTTTTGGATCACGATGTCGGCCGTTTCAATAGTTGCATCGCTGCCCAGTCCACCCATGGCAATCCCTGCGTCAGCCAGTGCGACAACAGGAGCATCATTTACCCCATCACCCACAAAGGCGATCCGCCTGCCCTCTGCCTTAAACGCTTCTACTTTTTCAACTTTGTTTTCAGGAAGCAGGCCACCAAAGGCCTGGTCGATACCTAGTGTTTTAGCAACCTGGTCAACCACACTTTGTTTGTCACCACTCAGCATTACTGTCCGGATATTCATGCTGTGCAGGTCGCTTATGGTCTGCTGCGCATCATCTTTAATTTCATCTGCAATTGTGAGGTAGCCTGCATACCTGCCATCTATCGCTACTGCAACCAGGGTATCTGTATTTTCATCCAGGAGCTCATCATAGGCAATATTAAATTTTTTCAGCAGCAGTGTATTTCCGGCTAAAACAGACCGGCCATCTATCGTTCCTTTTAGCCCATGTCCAGGTACTTCTTCCACATCAGACACTGTGCTGTTTTTCAGGTCACCTGCATGTCGAACAATGGCCTGGGCGATCGGATGTGTAGATTTGCTTTCCAGTACTGCAACCACCATGAGGAATTCGTTTTCATCAATACCTGTTGCTACTACCTTTTGCACATTAAACACACCTTTAGTTAGCGTTCCTGTTTTGTCCATCACTACGGTATCCACTTTGGTCATTACATCCAGAAAGTTGGCGCCCTTAAACAGAATGCCGTTTTTAGAAGCCAAGCCTATCCCGCCGAAGTATCCCAGGGGGATAGAAACCACCAGGGCACAGGGACAGCTGATCACCAAAAATACCAATCCGCGATACAGCCAGTCTTTAAACATATAGTCTGACACGAAAGCAAACGGCAACGCCACCACCAGCAGGGCTAGTAAAAAGACAATTGGTGTATATACTTTCGCAAAGCGGGAAATGAATAACTGCGTCTGCGATTTCCGCGCTGTGGCGTCCTGCACCATTTCCAGTATTTTGCTCAGTTTACTGTCCTTAAAAATAGCGGTTACTTCTACTTCGGTCAACTGCTGCAGATTGATCATGCCAGCCAGGACAACTTCAGCTTTTGCTTTATTGTCAGGCCTGCTTTCTCCCGTTAGTGCTGCGGTATTAAAAATTGCGCGGTCAGAGATCAGGACGCCATCAAGCGCCAGCTGCTCCCCAGGTTTAAGCTGGATCGTTTCGCCGATCCCGACTTCAGCTGGTTTTACACTTAGCACAGTCCCATTTCTCAGCACGTTTACACTTTCCGGTCTGATGTCAAGCAAAGCTTTGATGCTCCTTTTGGCATTGCTTACCGCTACATCCTGAAACCACTCTCCTATTGAATAAAATACCATCACCGCCACACCTTCACTGTAAGACCCTATGGCAAATGCGCCAATCGTAGCCACGCTCATCAGGAAAAATTCGTTAAAAAAGTCTAGCCTCAATGCCTTTCTATAAGCAAGCGCCAGTACATTGTAGCCCGATAACAGATAAGCAGGGATGAAAATACAAATCTGTATCAAGTTGTTAAACCGGATGTGGAAGCCATAGTCCAGCACCAGCATGACCAGCACTACCGCAAGGGCAGTCAGTAACGCCCAGTGCTGCAGCCAGCCAGCAGAACTGCCGTCACCGTGGTCATGATCGTGATCGTCGTGATCGTCATGCCCCACATGATCGTCATGGTCTTTATGGTCCTTATTCGACTGTCCAGCCAAAGGCTGTTCTTTTTCAGATGAACAGCAGTGCTGGTGTCTATTTTCTAATTTCATATCTGCACAATTTTCAGCAATACTATCCTGTTAATGGTCATGTTCTGACGGCCCCGATGCTTTAGATTGCAAATAGAATGCCCCCTTTATCACCATCTGCACATCAGCGGAGAGTTTTTCCAATGGTCTGATCTGGATATAGCCCAGCTCAGTAATCCCTGTGGTTACCTCCACCTTTCTGAAATGTACGGTTTTTTCTGTTTGGTGTTCTTCCTGTTGTTTTTGTTTTCCTTCTTCATCATTTACCACAAACACATAAGCCCTTCCACCAGTCCGCACCACCGCATCGACAGGCACGGCATCTACCAGATCTTTGCCCACAGCAATCAATCCGGTTACGTACATTCCCGGAATCAGATTCGCACCGGGTTTTTTAATAACCGCATGGACCACCACACCCTTGCTGTCGTTTTCAAAAGACTTGTTAATTCCCTGAATTTCTCCTTCAATCTGTTCATTTTTCTGATTGGTCAACTGAAAATCAACCTGTTGCCCCAGCTTGATCCTGGAAAGGTCTTTCTCAAAAACAATCAGATCGGCGTGGATTTTTGAATTGTCGACAATGTCCATAATTGATATACCCGGTTGTGCGTACGACCCGGTCTCTGCTACGATCTTGCCGATTGTCCCGTTGATCGGTGCCTTGACCGGCACCTGAAGGGTGATCTTTCCGGCTGAAACCTGTGTCAGCGAAATTCCGTACTGTAGCAACTGGCTTTCCAATGCCTTGATCCTGGCCTGCTCTGCGTTGTAATTGGCCTCGGCCAGTTGCTGTGCTTTTCCCGTTCCTGCATTAGCTGCCTTCAACAATTGCTGCCTGTTGTACTCTGCAGTAATATAGGTAAAACCACCCTTTGCGGTCAGGTACTCCTGCTGCAAACGGATCAGTTCCTGATTTTCAACAGTGACCAATACCTGTCCTTTTCTGACCTGCTGACCCTCGATCACATTGATCTTCCTGACGATACCGCCCGACAATACATTGATCTGCGCTGCATTTTGAGGCGGCACGGCCAACTGACCACTTACCTTTACCACATCCGTCAGGTTCTTTTTTTCCATCCTGCCAATCAGGATACCCACGGCCTTCAACTGCGCATCACTCATTTCGAGTCCGTCTTCATGCGCTTCATGCTCTTCTGCAGAAGTCTCCTCTGCCTTTTCGCTGACCGATTTGCTACCAGTGTTATCGTTGCCACAAGCGGCGCACAACAGCAGCAGCATGGAATAAACCAGGCATCTAAATTTTATAGCTGTTAATTTCTTCATCTGAATTTTTTTAATCTGATTAATTCCCTTTTAAAAATTGCAATTGAATAACAGTGGCGTTCAACTGCTGCACCGTTTCCAGGTAATCGAGTTTCGTTTCCATAGCCAGGCCCATATTCTGGACAAACTCCATATAACCGACTTCACCGAGGTCATAAGATACCTGTGCGATGCGTATCTGCTCATCCGCCTGCTTTAAGCCGGTAACCGTATAATAATCCAGCATCTTGTTGTATTTTTGATACTTGCCCATTTCCTGCTGGTATTGAAGGGTCAATGCCCCTTTAGCCCGTAAGTAATCTGTTTCGGCCATTTGTACCGCCAATTTTTCATTCGCGATCTTTGCCCTTCCGGCTTTGTTGAACAAGGGAATACCGATACCCACCTGCACACCAGCAATGCGGGTACCAGGTGTATAATCCCGGTTCAGATTTGCCGGATCAAAGGACCGGATGACCCATTGCTGTCCATACCCGAGTGTAAAATCAGGCATTGCTTTGGCTTTTTCTACTCCTACCCTGGCTTTGGCCACCTCCACCTGTTGCGCATAACCACGAACCAGCAAGGTATCTGCGCCATCTGCAACTTCATTTGGCAACAGCACAGGCAGCCTTTTTTCTGAAGGAACAAACGATTCCTTTGTGTTGAGCAACTGCTGAAGGATCAACAACTGGTTCTGCATCTCCGTCTCCAATGCCTGTTTCATGGCCTGGACTTCCTGGTATTTATTTCTCGCCGTGATCAGTTCCAGGTTTGACGTTTCTCCAGCCTTATAGCGCAGTTCTGACTTACTGATAAAATTTTTATAAATGCTGTCCTGCAGACTCAACACCCTGCGACTGTCCAAACTGAATACATAATTGTAATACGCCAGCCGGGTATCGCGAATAATTTCGGCTTGCGTATGATAACCGGATCCCGCGGTCAGCTCTGTTTGCGCTTTGAGCAATTTTTTCTGATTTTTATATAAACCAGGCCAGGCGAAACTTTGCGAAATGTTGATCGAGTTGTCATTACCACCGCCACTGCTCGGGTCTTGCGATAGATTTACATTTGTCTTTCCTGGATCAAAAGCGGTACTCTCCATTGCTTTAGATTGATCCAAAGCCAATCCGGCAGACTTCAATTGCAGGTTGTTTTGTAATGCCAACTTTACCGCATCATCTGCCGAGAGGCTCCTTGTCTGGGCATGAGCTGTGCTGTTGCCTGTGCCTATGATTCCCGTCAACAGCAAAAGGCCAACTACCAGTGGTTTCATCTTTATGTTGGTTTTAGTTTTGGTAAACAACACGTATAAGCAAGGCAGGACAAATAAGGTCAGTAAAGTAGCAGACAGTAGTCCCCCTATCACGACAGTAGCCAGGGGCTTTTGAACTTCCGCACCTGCACCGCCCGACAGCGCCATAGGCAAAAAGCCCAGCGAAGCGACAGCAGCGGTCATCAATACCGGCCTCAATCGCTGGCCTGTACCGAGCAGCACGCGTTGATTTACCTCTTCGATACCCTCTTCTTTGAGGTGATTGAAATAAGAGATCAGCACAATGCCATTGAGTACTGCCACCCCAAACAGCGCAATAAATCCGACACCTGCTGAAATACTGAAAGGCATATCCCGCAGCAGCAGCGCGAACACACCACCAATGGCCGACAAAGGCACGGCCGTAAATACCAGTACCGTTTGCAACGCAGATTTGAACGTAAAATACAGTAACCCAAGGATCAGTACCAGTGCCAGAGGTACGGCAACTGCAAGCCTGCTTTTCGCTTCCTTCAGGTTCTGAAACTGACCACCATAGGTGACATAATAGCCTGGTGGAAGTTTCAAGCGCCCATCCAGCAAAGCCGAGATTTCCGCAACCGTCCGCTCCACGTCTCTTCCTTTCACATTAAAGCCTACATAAATTCTCCTTTTGCCATCTTCTCTTGAGATCTGTGCCGGGGCTTCCTTCAGTTCCACTTTAGCGACCTGGTTTAGCGGCACTTTATTGCCTGAGGGCAATGGGATGTACAAATTCTCAATGTTGGCGATGTTTTCCCGGAGACCACGCTGCAGGCGCAGCACCATATCAAAACGTTTTTCACCTTCATATACGACGCCTGCTGTGTGACCTGCAAAAGCCGTCTTTAGAATGCCGTTGATCTCGCCGATGTTTAATCCATATTGCGCAATTTTATCCCGGTCGTACTCGACCATGACCTGTGGCAATCCGGTTACCTGCTCCACAAATGGTTCACTGACCCCTTCAACCGGAGCGATCAACTTTGCCACCTGCGCTGCCTGTTGTGTCAATATTTCCAGATCCTCACCGTAAATTTTAACGGCTACATCTTGCCGCACGCCCGTCATCAGTTCGTTAAAACGCATCTGCATGGGTTGGGTGATTTCTACATTTACACCGGGCAATACAGAAAGTGCTTCCTCCATCTTTTCGGACATTTCTTCTTTGGTATGTGCCGAGGTCCAGCTTTCTTTTGGTGTCATCGACACCATCATATCTCCCCGTTCCATCGGCATTGGATCTGTCGGAATCTCCGCACTGCCGATCCGTGTCACCACCTGTTTGACTTCCGGAAACTGCCGCTTTAAAATCCGTTCTGCTTTGCCGAAAGTTTCCACCACTTGTGAAAGGGAGGTGCCCTGTGACATCGAGATCTCTACAGTCAGGTCACCTTCTTCCAATTGTGGCAGAAATTCACCACCCATGCCTGAAAACACCCATAAAGTCAAGGCAAATAAGAGCAGTGCAGCAGACACGACCAGCTTTTTAAAGCGCAGCGTACGTTCGAGCATGGGTTGATATATCTTCCTCAAGCCCTCCATCAGCCGGTCAGAAAAATTTCTCTTGTGCACTGTGTGTTTACTTAGAAAAAGGGCACTTACCATTGGCACATAGGTTAGCGATAAGATAAATGCGCCAACAATGGCAAAAACAACGGTTTGCGCCATGGGCTTGAACATCTTGCCTTCAATTCCGACTAGCGATAACAGCGGAAGGTACACGATCAGGATGATGATTTCCCCAAATGCTGCACTGGATCTGATCTTTGATGAAGCCACATAAACTTCTTCGTCCATTTGTTCCTGATCCAGCAAGGGCTGTGTTTTAAATAACTTGCTTTCCGTCAGCCTGAAAATAATTGCTTCCACAATGATTACCGCGCCATCGACAATGAGCCCGAAGTCAATCGCGCCCAAACTCATCAGGTTACCCGATACACCAAATAAGCGCATCAATGCAAAGGCAAACAACATGGCTAAAGGAATGACAGAAGCTACGATGAGGCCTGCACGCCAGTTGCCCAGCAACAGCAGCAGCACAAAGATTACAATCAGCGCCCCCTCGATCAGATTCTTCTGCACGGTGCTGATCGACCGTCCTACCAGTTCAGTACGGTCAATAAATGGCTCAATCACTACGCCTTCAGGCAAAGATTTCTGGATCTGTACAATGCGTTCTTTCACATGGGCGATCACTTCGTTAAAATTCTCGCCTTTCAGCATCAGTACAATTCCGGCAACTACCTCACCGGTTCCGTTTCTGGTAACGGCGCCATAACGTGTCGCGCTGCCAAACTGTACGGTTCCCACATCCCTGATCAGTACAGGCACGCCACCTGCATTTTTCACTACAATTTTCTCTATATCATCCAGCGAACGCACTTGTCCGATGCCCCTGATGGCGTAAGCATTGCTCTGCTGTTCGATATACGAACCCCCGGTATTCTCGTTATTGTTTTCCAGGGCCGTATAAATCTGACTGATCGTCACATTGTTGGCATTCAGTTTTTCATTGTCCAGCGCAATCTCATACTGCTTTACGTAGCCGCCCCAGCCACTTACTTCAGCGATTCCTTTGGTGCCGGCCAACTGTGTCCGTACCACCCAATCCTGCAAAGTCCGCAGATCTGTAGCACTATACTTATCTTCATAACCTTTCCTGGTATGCAAAACATATTGGTAGATCTCGCCCAAACCGGTTGTAATGGGCGCCAGTGAAGGTTGGGCCAGTCCCTTCGGAATATTGGCCTCTGCCTCCTTTAACTGGGCAGCCACCTGTTGCCTGGCCCAATAAATATCGGCATCATCTTCAAACACAACAGTAATGACTGAGATGCCCGATCTGGAAATGGAGCGCCGCTCCAGCACCCGGGGTATGTTGGCCATGGCCAGTTCTATCGGCGCAGTGATGAACTGCTCGACCTCTTGTGTACCCAGACTCGGCGCCTGGGATATAATTTGTACCTGGTTGTTGGTGATGTCCGGTACGGCATCTATCGGCAGGTGCCTGACGGAATAGATTCCCCAGATCACGAGCGCAAGCACCATTAGGCCAATAACGAGTTTATTCTTTATCGAAAATCGAATGATTTGATCTAACATATCAACGCTTAAAATGAATGATATTATATACAAGTCGTTATTGCCAAAGCGCCTCCGTCGTCGGCGACGGGTAGCTTTGCATGAGTAATGCCGGCAATAACGAAGAAAAAGTATTATACCAGTTTTGGCGGTTGAAAGATAGGCAGGCTAACTTCCAGTGATTCAGCCCCGGAATACGGGATGTAAGAAAAATTGTTGATTTTAAAAGGAACAGCTGGTGACACGATCAATTTGACCACGACTGTACTTGCACAACAAGAGCAATGGCAAAAAGGAGTACATTCATCGGCATGTGCAGGCACATCCTGATGTCCGGCAGCAATCACTAAAGTCTGTTGAATTTCCTCCTGTTCACAGGCATCAGCACAGGGCACACAATTGAGTACCAGTACCACCAAAATGCAAATGAAAGAAAGGATTTTCATCATGTTACCTGTTAAATTATTTATGGTCGTCGTTTACCTCCAGCCAATGGCCGTCAGGATCCTTGAAATAGACTTGTTTGACGCCATCGACCCGATTGGTTACGGCTTGTTTCTCACCTGCCCAATTCTCATAATCGATCTTCATGGCCTTTAGTTTTTTGGTAAAGTCATCGACCGAGGCTACACTAAAACAAAGGTGTTCATTCTTATCATGTACTGAAGCGGCTTTAGCACCAGATATGATGTGCAGGTGACCAGCCGGGCCGATAGAAAACCAGGTATGACGGCCATCGTGAAAAGGCTCAGGAATGATTTCCAGGTCAAAAACATTTTTATAAAAATCTGTAGCTACCTGCAGGTCCACTACATAGACCGCTATATGGTTCAGTACCGCAGCAGCTTTCTTTTTTTCAGTTTGGGCCATCGCTTGTTGAAAGGGATTTAAAGTAATTCCTATGATTAGCACCAATACGCTCAAAGCTTGATTTTGCAGGCGGGAAAGATTTTTAAATACAGGAACCTTCATAAAATGATTTAATTTTTCCTGAGCAATATGGTCAAAATTCTTGGGATATCAGAACGCTTGTTGTCGTCAAAATACTCATCCAGTTCCACCAGCGACAAACCGTGCTTTTTACCTGCCTGGATAAAATCCGAAACATTGTGGTTAAAACAATCTACCACTGTTTGGTTACCTTCCTCATTGTCAAAGCGGGCCTTGGTGCCACTATATTGTTTAAACGGATGCAATTCACCGACATACACATAACCGCCGGAATTCAGTGATTTGGAGACCTCATTAAAAACATAGTCAAGGTTGTCAATGTGTTCCAGTACGAGACTGAAGGTGACGAGGTCATACAGACCATCCCTAAAGTTCCAGCGTGAGGTGATGTCGGCCTGCCTAAACTGCACCCTATTGGACGTAATCTTGTCCTTCGCGCGCGCCAGCATCTGGTCAGAAAGATCTACAGCAGTAATCAGCGCTGCCCGGTTGATCAGCCATTCCGTATTCTTTCCCGTTCCGCACCCGATCTCCAGAACCTTGTTGAAAGGAATGCTTGCCAGCGAAATCCTCAGCGCCAAACCTTCCAGGTCCCTTGTTTTATTGTCATTGGTATCGTATTGTGCAGCCCAGATGTTGTAAGCCTGTTTAGTGTTCATGCTGCAAAAATAATAAAAAATGTGCAGCCTTCATTATGCGGATTATATAGGGCTATAACCTGCGAAACAAAGCTGATTGAGACAAGGGGCAGATAACTCTGCTAAATTTGCTGGGTAATTGCGGTCGGGTGAAGATATGCGTTGGACTGAGACTCGCCTTTAACATCAAAGGGCAATACCAGGCTTTTGGCATTGCCCTTTGAGGCTTTATTGGGCTATAATTAATTCTATACCCCTAATCAGGAATATTAAAAGTCTTTTTGACCAACTCATAATTATCCAGATCCTTTGGTTTGATACCCGAGATCAGCGTGCCTCCCGGTATGATCACGTAGCGGTATTGGAGTAATGTAGACAGGGCAACACTATTTGAATTGTCGGTAGTGAAACGGGTAATGACGATTCGGTTAAACAAAGGCATAAAGTTAATTGTGTTCGTTTTCCCTCCGGCAAAGCTCGTATAAGGCAGGGGAAATACACCTCCTCCATAAGAGAGATAGACAAGCACTGTTCCCGAATTCAGGATCGACGTACTCAACGTTTTTGCTGTAATGTAACCTACCTTCATTTTAGAATTGTCGACCGTGGTATCGCTGAAAGCCTTTGCATACATCCAACCCGAATACATCACGTTTGAAGATCCGGCCGGTCCTTTCAGGGATACCCCTACACCCCAGCCTGCTGCCAGTTTTGGTCCGTAGAGCGTATAACTTTCTTTGTCCAGGTAATAGTCGTTGGTGAGGCCCAGATCCGCTGCAGGTGTGCCGGAACCACTCAAAATCTTATTGCCATTGTTACCGTTTGCACCGTCCTTGCCATCTGCCCCGTTGGCTCCATTGGCGCCGTTTTGGCCTGCAGGCCCTGTTAAGCCATTAGCGCCCAACATGGAGAAACCTGCTCCCCAGCTGCCATCTGCCTTTTTAGGACCATAGAATTTGCTGGTACTAAGATCCAGGTAAAAATCGCCCACTGCACCCGTAGATGGACCAGGTGCAGAATTGCCACTCAGCACCGTACTGCCGGCCGGACCAGGAACACCGGCAGGGCCTTGTTCTCCCTCTGGCCCGATTTGTTTTTCACAGGAATAAAAAATGGTCGTGCATAAGGTGATAACCAGGCACATAACTGTCAATTTTTTTGATGATTTCATAAAGGATGATTTTAATGTTTCTTCAAATTTGAACTTGTTTTTTCAATCCTTTTGCACCAATGCAATGAACAGGTAGTTTTGGTTAGTGAACAGGCAGAAATAATGAGGCAAGCAGATTGGCCAGTAGCATCAGGTCTACTTTCTTACTGCACCAAGGAACTGTGCGCTGAATCTGCTCCAATCCACTTTAGTGCAAATGTATCAGCTTGTGCTTCTTTTGTTTCATCCTTACAGGCGTATTCAATCCTTTCCAAAAAAATATCTTTCTTGCCGTGTAATAAAATGTGTCCTGTTTCGTGAAAAAAAGTGAACCAAAAAGTTTCGCATTCAGGATCTCTTCCGTTCAACTGAATCAAAGGGGTATCGTTTATCCAATGTGTGCTCCCGCTAATAGGCGCTTTTGACAAAGAAGAAGTAACAACGAGTTTTACGCCGCTTTGGAGACACAAATCCTGCAACTTATCAAATATATCTTTTGACTGAATTTTCATTAAAGATTTTATTGCTGGTAAAGATGCTTTAAAGTCCTTCTCAGAATATTCCCTTGCTTTTAAGGACGCGGCCTGTAGTTCTCCCTGACGTAGCCAGGCAGAAATTGCATAAGGTTCAGGGATATCGGCTAATGAAATTCTAAATGCAATCTTGAGTTGTTGGTTTAGATAATAATCCTCCCAGGCGAAGTGATTAGCAAAACCAAAAAATGAAAGCAATGCAACAGTTTTTTCATAATCTGTTCTGGCAGGCTGCAGCCATTCTTTTTTCATCATTTCATTTAGTGGAAATGCTTTAGCCCATTGCATCGCAGCCTTGATTACCGCTTCATATTTTTTTCGGGATATATATTCATCGTAACTACGTTGATGATTCATCCAAAAATGGACCGGAATTTTAGTCACACTTTCAAATTGCACAGCCATGTCAGGTGTAATGGAGCTTTCACCTTTTAATAGAGCAGTGATTGTTTTTTCTGGTTTACCGGTACGTAGCGCAAACTCTTTAGGCCCCATAGCCATTTCTTCCAGCTTCTCCGATAAAGTCACGCCCGGATGAGGTCTTGATTGTGGGAAATATTGATTTTCAGTCATTATTTTTTCTTATGATAGTCAACAATTTCAATTACTTATACACCGATGATTTCCAACCAAACATATTGCCCATCTTTATTCGTAGGTATAGGTTTTTCAAAACTTGTAAAGATCAATCTGTATGGCTGATCTAAATCACAGGCCCATTGTCCCTTTCGGTTACCAGCCAGTTCATGATAATTTCCAGGAAGATTTTTGACATCTTCCAACCTAATGGCATCTTGCAATTGATTTAATCTTGTAATGATCTTAACAGCCCTAAGTTGTCCAAATTCTCTAAATAACTTCCTGTCATTATTAACCAGTTTCTGTAGTTTTTTATCTATAAAAGTAATCTTCACTGCAAATATAATTTATTTTAATTAACAGCAAGTGTTCACCAAATTATATCATCTGGTAGATACTTGCTGTCTAACCTGCATAACTTATACAACCTAGATTACATTACTATACGTCAGATCTATATTTATTTTTCGCAGTCGTTCAACGGATCTAACGTAGCCCCCGGATGGACCTTTCTTTATCAGCAGCATGGCAGGATTTTTTTGTAACTTCAGATGGTTATGAAGAAGATCTCTGTAATTGTTTTTCTAATGTTCTGTCTGACTTACTGTTCTGCACAGCAAAGAGCAGATTTCCGGTTGAAAATATCGTCTGATGGACATTCTTTTCAAAATGAAAACGGCGATCCTTTTTTCTGGCTGGGTGATACGGGTTGGCAGATGCTTGCCCGGCTGGATAAAAACGAGTTAGAACAATACCTGGAAAACCGCAGGCAAAAAGGTTTTAATGTGATCCAGGTTGTAGCACTGGACGACAGCACAGATCCGATCGGACCAAACCGTTATGGCGATAAGCCATTGATAGATAACGATCCGGATAGACCGAACGAAAAGTATTTTAGCGTGCTCGACTGGACCCTGAAACTGGCCCGGAAAAAAGGGTTGTACATCGGCCTGCTCCCAACCTGGGCAGGAAATGTGGTCAAACACTGGGGTACGCCAAAAGCGATGTTCAATGAGAAAAATGCCTATCGCTATGGCCTTTATCTGGGCAAGCGCTATAAAGATTATCCAAATGTGATCTGGATAACGGGCGGGGACCGGCCGGCTTTTAGTAGTACAGCCGACTGGCGGCCTTTGTGGCGGGCCATGATCAACGGAATTCGGGAAGGCACTGAAGGAAGAGCCCTGATCACTTATCATCCGGCCGGAGAATCTTCCTCTACAGTATTTTGGAAGGATGAAAGCACATTGGATTTTAACATGATGCAATCCGGCCACCGGATACCGGATCTTCCGGTATGGTCCTGGGTGGAGCGGGATTTCAATCTGAAACCCGCCAAACCGATCCTAGATGGAGAACCAAATTATGAAGACCATCCGGTCAACTGGAAAAAAGAAAACGGCTACTTTGATGCTTATGAGGTACGAAAGCAGTTGTACCGCAGCATATTTAGCGGTGCCGCAGGCGTTACTTACGGGCACCATGCAGTTTGGCAGTTCTACAGCGCACGTGAACAACCCATTGCCTTTCCCGACCGTTACTGGCAGGAAGCATTGGGCCGGCCTGGTGCTTTTCAGGCAGGGTATCTGGCGAAACTGATCTCTGGAAGGGTGATTGCTGGCATCTATCAGACGACCCGCATTTCAGCTCAAGATATGATCAAAGATGGTCAGGGTACGGGCGGTGCTTACATTGCTGCATGCCGGGATAAGCAAAATCTTTCTGGCATGGTTTACTTGCCAATTGGCAGGAAAATCGAAATCGACATTTCCTGGCTGTATCCTGAGATCAAAACGGCCTGGTTCAATCCCAGGAACGGTGTTCTGGTAAAAGGTTCCCGAATTACAAGAACAAAACCAACATACTCCTTTGAGCCCCCTACGCTTGGCGTTGGAAACGATTGGGTCCTTATCTTGCAAAATGCTGCCCTGCGCTAAAGAATAATGGCCCCGTTTCAGCTTCTCCCATAACTCCGATAGTGGATCTAAATTCTCAAACTCAAAATATCATGTATGGCATGCCGGGCTTCGGCAAACTGGAACTTAAATCCTGAATCCAGCAGACGTTTCGGCGCTACCCACCTGCTTTTTAAGACCAGCTCTGTTTCAGATCCGATGATCAGCATGCCTATTTCCAACAACCACTGCGGACTCGGCAATCCGAAGGGAATGCCATAGGCTTTTCTTAGTGTCTTCATAAACAGCCCGTTTTTGATTGCTATTGGTGCTGTGCAATTGAACACGCCTTCCAGCGCCGTATTTTCCAGCAGCCAAGCTGTGCTTCTGGCAACATCCTGCTCGTGAATCCAGGAAATATATTGTTCGCCGTCACCTTGCGGGCCACCCAGTCCGCACTTAACAAGGTTCAGCAGTCGTGGAAATACACTGTCGTGCCTGCCTAATACAATTCCGATTCTAAGTGCAATCTTTCGGGTTTTCGGCGTTTCGGTTTCAAAGAAAGCGGCCTCCCACTGGCGGCAAACATCAATAGAAAATCCATAGCCCATCTCTCCGTTTTGTTCGTCCTGGGCATGGTCCTCCGCATGACGGTAAATCGTGGCAGAAGCTGCATTGATCCAAAGTTTTGGCGGGTTTTGCATCTGTACAACTACCCTGTTCAGCAACCTGGCAGGAACCGTCCTTGATGCTATGATCTCAGCTTTGTTCTTTTCATTATAGCGGCAGTTTACGTTTTTCCCACAAAGATTAATGAGCAGGTCTGCACCCCACAGGGCTTTTGTCCAGTCGCCCTCCGTTTTTCCATCCCAAACCACAGTACGGGTGTTTCCCTCAGCGACGGCTGCTTTTCTGCTCAGGATGATGACCTCCACTGCCAGATCTTTATAATATTTAGCCAGTACCTGACCAAGATACCCGTTGCCACCTGCAAGCACTATTTTTCTGTATTTCATGGGATTTAGATGAAAAGAATGATTAAAAGAAATACAATCCGGTACAACACCCAACTTAAAGTTGGAATAATGCCAAGCTTCAGCAAAGCCATCCTCCGGTAGTGTTCCAGAAACATAAGTCCTGCTACACCCAGGAAATAACCGGCGTAAAATAGCGCAGGCAGATCAAGGTGGTTTGCCAATAGCATTGCTGGCAATAACAACAATGCCCCAGCGAAAGAGATTGTCATCATGTTGCCCAGATATGTCCATTTTTGATCTTTGGCCAACAAACAGATCATAATGGCCTGCCAGACGATTTGTCCGCCACAAATCAAATATTCTCTATATTGGCCGCCAACTGGCATCAGTTCTTTGAGCAGTGGCACATAAGCAGTTAGGATACAACTTGCGGCAAACCAGGTAAAAGTCAAATAAGACAGCCGATACCGGAGTTTGAAAGTCGGCTGCAGCACAGTGCTATCTTCAGCAATTGCAGCCGGAATGATCACCTTCCTGTTGTAAGAAATAAAAGCGTAGACTTTGGTCATGATCCAAATGAAGGGCTTGCAGGCGAAGAGCGTTTTGAATACCGGCATTGAGTTGCCCAGTACTTTGAACAAACTGTGAATGCCATAGGTTACCTCCCCTGATGTCCTGTCTACAAGCGCGATCTCGTTGACCGCACGCTGCTGGTCTATATAAGGACAAATCTCTGCAGGCATTTGCTGATAAGGCTGAACGCCTTGCTGTTCCAGCATTCCTGTTTTAGCGAATCCGCTGGTGTACAGTTTGCACATCGGGCAATCGGCATCGTATAGGATCATGTGGTTCTTTAAGCTTTTCATGACGTTGGGTATTTAGTTTGAACTTGCGAAGCCTGCACATCCATGCAGATTTCATAGCTCAAAGATAAAGCATATTTATCAAACTTTCAATACTTACTGAAAGTTTATTTTAAAATAGATATTTATTCACCCCTCTCGACTGCTTGAATTTCCCTACCCTTCGTCATCCGAAAGTAATACATTTCTACCGCCACATCTGTTCAACAATTTCTATCGTTTATTGAACAGAAGCGCAGGAGAAGGGAAAGAATTAGCGAGGGTGAGTGAGGTTGATGTGCAGGGGAGTTGAGCGGGATAATAATGTGAGGTAGCGTGAGTTAAAATGCACCATGTGAGCTGGATTTTGTGGAGGGGGTTTTTAAACCGGGGGTCGATCAGGCTCCCGGTTTTTTTTTGCGGGTAAATTATCGAGCAACAATGACAATGGTCTCTGTTTTTACTCCTATTGACCTCGTGTATTTTCAACGTCATTGGAACGTCCTTGGAACATGGTTGGAACGTCCTTGCAACATCCCATGGATGTTCCAACCATGCCTTGATGACGCTGTAAAATTGCTTCATGGATTGTACGTCCAGTCAGGATGGACGGACGCAATAGGAGTGTTGGAGCTATTAAAACACCTCCGCTAATATTTCGTAGGAACGCAGCCTCGCTTTATGGTCATAAATGTGTGAACTGACGATAATCTCATCAGCTTGTGTTTGCGCGATAAAGCTTTGCAGGTCCTGACTTATGGTGGCTTTGCTACCTACAAACGTGCAGGCCAGCATCTGACTCGCCTGAGCTTCTTCGTATTCGTCCCAAACATCTTCCATGTTGTCCACAGGAGGTTGCAATAGTTTCCTTTTGCCGGTGACAATTCCTTTGAACAGCTGGTAAAGCGAGGTAACCAATCGCTCAGCTTCTGCATCAGTATCTGCAGCAACCACATTGACGCAGGCCATCACATAGGGCTGAGCCAGGTAGACAGAAGGTTTAAACTCTTCTCTGTAAATCCGGATCGCGGTGAGCAGCTGTGCCGGTGCGAAATGGCTGGCAAAGGCATAAGGCAGGCCCAAGGCAGCAGCCAGATGTGCACTGTCGGTACTCGAACCCAAAATCCAGATGGGAATATCGAGCCCCTCGCCAGGGATTGCCCTTACTGCGCTGCTCCTATTTTCTGAAGAGAAATATCTTTGTAATTTGAGAATGTCTTTCGGAAAATCATTGGCTCCGCTAAAACGCTCGCCTCTGATTGCCATGGCAGTGACCTGATCAGTACCGGGCGCACGACCAAGTCCGAGGTCTATGCGTCCGGGAAACAGGGATTCCAGCGTACCAAACTGTTCGGCTATAATAAGCGGTGAATGGTTGGGCAGCATGATACCGCCTGATCCTACCCGGATGGTTTTGGTATGACTCGCGATATGTCCGATCACTACCGAAGTAGCTGAACTGGCTACACTGATCATGTTGTGGTGTTCGGCCAGCCAGTACCGGCTGAAGCCCCAATTTTCAGCATGTTGAGCCAGGTCAACACTGTTTTTAAAAGTATCTGCAGGCGTCTTGCCTTCTACAACGGTGGCTAAATCTAATACGGAGTATTTCATGTTCATATCTAAAAACACTTCAAAATTACATCCTGTTTGCAGGATTATTTGAAACCGAATGCGATATGACTTTATTCCTACCGAAATGTGATCCTAATCCGACCGTCCTGTCCACTGAGGCTACAGCTCAGCGTTTGGCTGCGTTACTTGCCAAGTTTGCCAATCAGTTCCTGCGCCTGCCCGTAACGGGTATTTTCCTGAGGAATTTTTTCCAGCCATAGGATGGCATCTTGTTTTTTATCTTCTTTTACAAAACTAAGTGCCACATAAAATGCCGCATCGTATTTGAATACCGAATCGCCCTGAAACAAATGCATGAGTAAAGTACGCGCTTCATAGGCCTGACCGGTTTCGATGAGTGTAATGGCGAAATAATAACTGAGCATCGGATTTTCCGGATTGGCGGAATACGCATTGAGCAGTACTTTCCTGGCGGCAGCAAAGTCCCCTTTATTGTACAGCTCGGCTGCCTTGCTGATCTGTGCCTGCTGGTCCGCACCTCTTTCGGCAACTGACATCTGTTTGCTGAAGGCATATTTTTCATAAAGTCCGCCCGACCATGGTGCCCAAACCAATACACCAATTAGCAGGACGGCAGCGATGCTTATGTATTTGAGGTAAGGTTTCATGACTACCACCTTTGCTGTTGGTGCGGTTTGCACCTGGTCCAGCGGGGATTGCTGCTGCTCTGTTTTAAAATACTGCTGGTTCAGTCCAGACAAAGTACCGGAGATAGCCTGATCCTGAGTATCGGGCGCAATCTTTGCCTTTAAGGTTTGATGCACTTCTTTATAGTGTGCCAGCAAGTCCTGCAATTCCATATCATTTTGAAGCTGCGCCTCAAATGCTGTTGTTTCTTCTGTATCCAGATCACCCTCCTGGTAACGGGCCACGGCTGTTAGTTTATCCTCGTTCATTGTCCTTCTGTTTTTTCCGATTGAACCATTTTTATTAGAGAAGCCATGCATTCAGACTTCTTTTTGCGCAGGTAGCCATAGGT
>Ga0247815_10001358_pt1 | contig 18756 bp, 14 predicted proteins | sample UWRJL194509B1_FD_181014 | JGI IMG/M metagenome (GOLD analysis project Ga0247815, IMG submission 181014) | Plant litter microbial communities from Arlington Agricultural Research Station in Wisconsin, United States - UWRJ-L194-509B-1 | ecosystem: Environmental > Terrestrial > Plant litter >...
TATGGTTGCCACTCCATTCCCTATAAAATTAGTAAGGGCGCGTGCCTCGCTCATAAATTTATCTACGCCAAGTAAAAAAGCTAATCCTTCTACCGGAATTTTATGTATTGCCGTAAGGGTAGATGCCAGCACTATAAAACCGCTGCCGGTAACTCCCGCAGCTCCTTTAGATGTTATCATGAGCAGGCCTATTATAGTAAGGATTTCTGTAAACGATAAATGCACATCATACAGCTGAGCCAAAAATATAACCGACATGGATAAGTATATAGATGTACCATCAAGATTAAATGAGTAGCCTGTGGGTACAACCAGCCCCACGACCGGTTTGCTGCAGCCCATGTTTTCAAGCTTTTCCATAAGGTTGGGCAATGCCGCTTCAGATGACGAAGTGCCCAGTACTATTAGTAGTTCTGCCCTTATGTATTTTACAAAGCTAAAAATGCTCATTTTGTAATACCGCAGTATTCCGCCCAGTATCACAAATATAAAAAGTGCCATAGTAATGTAAATGCACAGCATTAACTTACCCAATGGCAATAATGTATGCAGCCCAAATTTACCAACCGTGTATGCCATGCCGCCAAAAGCCCCAAGTGGTGCCAGGTACATAACCCATTTTAAAGCTTTAAAAACAATGCCCGAGCATTTGTATAAAAATCCCACAGCTTCTTCGCGTTTTTTGCTGTAGTTAAGAATGATGCCTACTATTATGGCTGCCACCAATACCTGTAAGGTTAGGTTATCCATAAAAAATTTTAACCAGCTAAAGCTTTGTGCCTGCCCCGTATATTTAGAGGAGTCCTGCATGTTAAGCCCTGTGCGATCTATCTTGCCGGGTTCTAAAACATAGGCCACGCTAACGCCAATGGCGAGTGCAAAAGTGGTAACGATCTCAAAATACAGTAACGATTTTATGCCTATACGCCCAACCTTTTTAAGGTCGCCCATACCGCTGATGCCTAAAACTATGGTAAGAAAAATAATAGGCGCTATAAATACTTTGATGATACTTATAAATGCCTTGCCTATAACTTCCATTTTTACGGCAGTGGTCGGGCTAAAATGCCCAAGTAGTATTGCGGTAATAATGGCTATAAGAACCCAGAAGGTAAGGTTGGTTACTACTTTAAATAAGGTGCTTTGCTGAGGTAAAGGGTTGCTGTCCATACCACCGAAGATAGAAAATATTATTTAGGTGCCAATTTTCTTCAATATATCTTTTGCGGCGGCAATGTATGCAGCAGAATGTTTAGATGCGTCTTCGCTTAGTATACGTTTAAGCTCGGGGTATATCCAGTCATTTTCTTTGCCTAACTGGTGTAAAGCACGCATGGAATAGGCTTTTGTGGCCACTTTACCATCGGGATCTATGAGCCAGTCAAAGCAGGCTTCGGTTATTTGCTCAACCTGTGCAGCACTTAAAAATCCGGTATGCTTTTGCCTGTGTTTAACAGCGAACATGCAAATTTTAGAAACTGACCGTAATGCCCCCTCATGCTTTATTTGATTGAGTGTGCTGCAAAACTCAGGGAGGTAATCAGCAAGCCAGTCAATTTTAGTCTCCATAACCAGTTCCAGTATCCAGCAGGCTTTGTAATGGTTGGGGTCTTTTATATTTAATGCAATGTTAACCAACTCTCCTAACAGATTTTTATCCTGTAAAACTGCCCCCGAAATCAAATCGCGAATGGGGCGGTGTGCGGTGCTTTTTGCTATCTGTTTATAAAAGTTGTCATTCATATAACTCACTCTTTACTAAACCCAAATTTACTAAAAGCAAAACGGGGCACAAGGCCCCGTTTCAAATAAAATATAAAAAGGTATTAAGGAGGATTATTGCTTAATAAACATTTGAGAAGCATTCCCTTTAGAACCACTTAGCTTAACAATATAGCTTCCGGCAGACAGGCCGGAAACAGTAACTGTGGTTAATGCAGCATCTGTTTTGCCTTCTAATAATTTTTTACCCGTAACGTCGTAAACTGCATAGCTTTCAAAACCTGTTGTTTGTGCTGCAATATTTAAAATGCTGTTTGCAGGGTTAGGATATATTGTAAATGTTTTTACAGTTGGTGCATCAATTCCTGCAATACAATCCGGGTTTAGGCTTACTACTAATGGGGTACCCGCTGTACTGTTGCTGCTGTAAGGACATATAGACGGCGAAGCAACCGCATGGTAAGACCCGGGCTCTGTAACTACATAAACCCCCTCATTAGCACCTTCGATAGGCTCGCCATCCCTGAACCACTGAATGTTTTCAGAGAACAGTTCCGGTAATGTATTGGTAATTTCGCCGCCCGGGCATAACAGGTAAACAAGATTGCCCTCTTCATTTATGCCTTCAGATGCCTCTTCGTTTAAACTGGTAAAATAGAACAGTGGTGTCCAGTTTCTAACGTTCACAAACAGTGTGTTAGACTCGTAAGTAGCATCACCCTCTGTAACCACTAATTTAAGTGTACCCTGGTCATAAGTATTTGCAGCAAACATAAAATTGTCAGCGTTGGCATCTTCAATAGCAGTGAACGCACCACCATCAAAACTTACATACCACTGGTAGCTGTCGTAAGTTATTAAACCCTCAGCAACAAAAACTGTACTTTCGGTGTCCGGGCATAACAATGTATCTCCCGCAATAACAGGGGTAAGGCTTTGTGTGGCACAATTTGGGTTAGCCTGTACACTGATAGGTAATGATGTGCTGGTGCTGTTAGGGCAAACTTCTACACCGGCAACTACGTAATATTCTCCCGGTTCTGTAATGGTATAACTAACATTTGTAGCTCCCTCTATAGCTACACCATCTTTGTACCACTGTGCAATAGTGTACGGGCTAAGAACAGTACTTGTAAGGCTGCCGCCTTCGCATATAAGGTAAATAGGGTACTCCCCGCGTATTACGTTACCATCTGTAGTAGTAGATACTAATAATGATGCCCATGCGTGGCTGTCAATTTGTATTGCGTTAGACTCTAATTCAACACCATTAAGTGTAACAACTACTTTTAAAAGGCTTTGGTCGTAAGTAAACCAGTCATACGTAAAGGAAGCCGACGTTGCGCCATTTATGGCAACATAAGGATCATCTGTAAACCAGTACTTGCTGTACCATTGGTACGTAGTGTAAGTAACATCGTTTGTTACGGTAGCTGTGCCATTAGTGTCCGGGCATAGCATTACGTCTCCTTCAATTACAGGTGCCTGCGCAAATGCCGCAAATGTAGTCGTGAAAAACAGGGACATTAGTAATAAAAATTTCATAGCGTTTTTGTTTTTATTAATTAATACTTTCTCATAGCATGAAAGCTGTGGATAAAATTAATTATAAAAACCACTATTTGTGTGCTTTATACCGTGATAAAGCGTGACAGGTAGCGTGACATTTCGTGACAACAGTTAAAAACTATAGCTTAACGATATATTGCCGTAATAATTTACCGGTAACCCCGGGTAATAATAGCGTGGCGGAGCCCCGTTAACACCCGTAGCATTTACAAGTACCATAGAAGCGTAACGGGTATCTGTGATATTATTTATGCCTGCCGAAAGATGTGTACTTAACCCCTTTAAAATTTCATGACGCCAGCCCAGTTTCGCGTTCAGCAGGCTATAGCTGTCAGAATATAATGAGTTGGCATCGTTAAGCGGAATACGGTCGGTGTAATAATAATCGGCGCTAAGGTACAATCCATAAGGTATAAGTAGGGTTACGCCACCGTTAACTTTGTTGTTAGGCACACCGGTAAGGTCTTTGCCGCTATAATTAATATCATTATTTAAAAATTCTTTAAACTCATAATGGCCTATAGATGCTGCTGCATACGGCTGAACGGAGAAACTATCGCTTATTTGCCAGTTGTAATTTATAGATACTTCAATACCCTCATGTAATGTTTCGCCGGCGTTAATACCAATATACTGGTCATCGCCCACGCGCTGCGCCACAAGCAGGTCTTTAATTTGCATACGGTAGGCCGAAAATTCTACGTAAAGGTCTTTATTGGCAAGGTAAAATTTACCGCCAACTTCAAAGTTGTAGCCGTTCTCCGGTTTTATGTTGGGGTTAATGGTGCCATCTACAGTAAGGGTTTCTTCTATAGACGGTAATGAGAAGCCGCGGCTTACCGACGCGTAAATGGTTTGGAGCGCAGATGGCTTATAAAGTAATGACAATTGCGGCGACCAGATGCCATTATAACTGTAATTTTCAGATGAACGGGTGTCCAGAGGGAAGGTGTTATCCAGATCAAACTTTGTTTTGTTATAGTTAACGCCCGCCTGCACTTCAAACTTTCGCGATAGCTGTATCCTGAATTGTGCAAAGGCGTTAATAAAATCACGGTCCTGCCCGGTACCGGTTTGCCTGTCGCCCTGTAATGTGCCGTTGCCGTTATTTTGCTGGTACAGGTTAGCGTATGTGCCGCCTTTAAAGCCGTCCTTAAAATATTCGAGCCCGGCAATAAAGTTAGATTTCATAGTACCGATGTTAAAGTCTCCAAAAAACTGTGTACGCGCGCCATAGGCAGTTGTGTGCTGGTACAATATATCAAAAGGGCGCGGTTCATAGCTGTCTTTCGCATTGATGAAAATAGAAGTCGAATTTTTAAGCCAGTCCACCGCTTGCCAGTCGTAAGCCAGTCCGCCCAGATACGATTTATATTGCTCATAGCCTTTTGCGGCTGCCCATGTAGGTGCTGCTGCGCGAGGGTTAGTATCAAAACTTGTCTTGCTGACAGAACTTGGCAAATAGGCTTTTAAGTACGTGTAGTTGCCAAAGTAGGTAAGCTTACTTTTCTCTTTACGGAACAAATCGCCTGCAAGGGTAACGCCCTCGCGGTTGTAATGGCTGTTGTCGCGGTAGCCGTCATTTTCCAGTTTATGGTAGCTAAGGTTAAGGCTGCCCTCTTTTGTATTGAGGCCATAACTCACGGTGTTTTTAACTAACCCAAACGACCCATGTGTACTGCTTACCATACCGCGGCTGCCTAAAGTTGTGGCTTGCGCTGGGGTTAGCAGTATCGCCCCGCCAAGGCCAGCGCCATACAAACTGGATAAAGGTCCTTTAATAACCTCTATATGGTCTATCATTTGCAAATCGATATCTTCTATTGTCGTTTCACTATCGCCCGATGTTAACGGGATGCTGCCGTAAAATGCCCGTATCTTGTTTGTACCATAAGGTGTGCGTGCCCCAATACCCCGAATAGAGATACGGTTGGTATTAATCCCGCCCGATTGCATAAAAACTCCCGGGAGCGTATTAAGGATAGGAGAGATGTCCGACAGGTTATTGCGTTGTATTTGTTGTGCGGTAAGTATACTAATACTTGCCGGTGCATTAAGCATGCTGTCGTTGATGTGGTAGTTGCTTATGGTAAGGGTTTGTAGTTCTGTCTTTATTTTTATACCACGTATAGTGTCTAAAAATGTACTTGACCTTAAATTTTTCTGGTAGTTGACAATCCGGATGCTGTCTTCACGAGCTTTTGAACTCTCAATTATAGATTTTTGAGTTTTTCTTGGAATTGTATCCTGTGCAAAAGATTTTCCGGTAACTAATAAAAGGAAGAATAAAAATGAAAGTAGTGTTGTTTTCATAGCAGGTTGTCTGACAGGCATGTAATAAAAATCCTGCAGGTAAAAGTACTGCAGGATTTAAAATATTAGTGTGTAAAATTCTTATTTAGTAGCGGTAACTTTCCATAAGGTGTTACCGGCATCATCATTAACAAGCAGCGAGCCATCATTCATAACGGTAACATCTACCGGGCGGCCATACGCCTTGGCATCTTTTTCATTAGCAATAAACCCTGTAAGGAAATCTTGTGGCTTGCCCGACGGTTTACCCTCTTTAAACGGTACAAAAAGCACTTTATACCCACTTAGAACCGATCTGTTCCATGAACCATGCTGGCCCACAAAAGCACCGTTTTTATATTGCGCCGGGAAAGCGTCTTTGTTGTAAAATGCAATCCCTAAAGAGGCAGTGTGCGGCCCAACAGGAACATCGGGTACAATGGCCTTGGCAACAAGTTCTTTGCCCTGTCCTTTCATGCGGGGGTCTTCAATTTGCCCATAATAGGAGTAAGGCCATCCGTAAAAACCACCGTCTTTAACACTTGTTATATAATCTGGCACCAGTTCGTCGCCCAGTTCGTCACGTTCGTTAACCGCAGTCCATAACTCTTTGTTTACAGGATTCCAGTCCATTCCTACAGGGTTACGCAGCCCGCTTGCAAAAACACGTTCGCCGGTACCGTCGGGGTTTACCTCAAGTATGTTGGCACGGCGGGTCTCTTCGGTAATGCCATGTTCGGCGACGTTGCTGCTCGACCCTACAGATATGTATATTTTAGAACCATCGGCATTGGCCAAAAGGTTACGTGTCCAGTGGTTGTTATAACCGCCTGCTGGCAGTTCTACAATTTTTTGTGCTTTGCCGGTAAGCTTCATGTCGCCCGTTTTGTACGGGTACATATAAAGGCCATCGGTATTGGCAATATAAAAATGGTCTTTAAGAACCAACATACCATACGGCTGGCTAAGTTTTTCGGCAAAAACGGCACGGGTTTCAAATTTACCGTCTTTGTCCTTATCCCTAAAAACAGTTATCTGGTCTTTGCTGGCTTTCGTGCCGCTTTCGCACACAAAAATATCGCCATTAGGGGCTATGTAGGTATTACGTGGGTTATTAAGATCGCCTGCAAATTTAGTAACGGTGAAACCTGCAGGAGCTTTTGGGGTAACGCCTTCCGGCCAGTCTTCCATACTGCTGTTCTTAGTGACAGATTCTGTTGCAAAAGGGGCTGGCAAAACAAGGTCACCAATGGCAGTTTTTACAGTAGTGCTGCCCTCTGCTTTAGCTACTTCTTTTTCTTTTTTAGTTACCTGCTGTTTGCAGGAGTTAAGCGATATAAGGCCGGTTAAGGCAAGTGCAAGTACTTTAGTTTTCATAATGGGTATTTGTAAAAAGATAATAATTATCCGAAATTACTTATTTATTGCAGTTTTACTGTGCTAACGGCCTGAATATTAAATATAATTTAACATTCATAAAATTAATGCAAAATAAACGCAGCTTTGTAAGTCGCTGTTTGCGAATTAGTATATTTGCAAATTATATTTATGCCGAACGTGATACAAATTCATGATAAACACTTTGTGCCTTTTATAACTGCTGCAGATATTGAAGCGGTAATTATACGTATGGCAAAACAAGCCGAAGCAGACTTTGCAGGAGAAGTACCTGTATTTATAGGTGTGCTTAACGGTGCTTTTATGGTACTGGCAGATTTTGCAAAACACTACACACTGCCATGTGAGGTAAGCTTTGTAAAATTAGCATCTTACGAGGGCACCAGCACTACCGGAGAAATTAAGCAGCTTATAGGGCTTAACCAAAACCTGGAGGGCAGGAGCGTAGTAATTATAGAAGATATTGTAGATACCGGCAATACTATAGAAGAACTTAAAAAAATGTTTGAGGCACAAAAGGTAAAGCAGCTTAAAATAGCTACCCTTTTCTTTAAGCCTGAAGCATATACAAAAAATATCCATCTGGATTATATAGGTTTTGAGATACCCAACAAGTTCATAGTCGGCTATGGCCTTGACTATGACGGACAGGGGCGCAACTTACCCGAAATTTATCAGTTACATCAATAATACAACACAACAACCCTGAACAAAATGATCAATATTGTACTGTTTGGAAAACCGGGCGCAGGAAAAGGCACCCAGGCCGAATTTTTAAAAACAAAATACAACCTTACACACATTTCTACCGGCGACCTTTTTCGCTTTAACCTTAAAAATGATACTCCCCTTGGCAAGCTTGCCAAAACCTATATAGATAAAGGAGAGCTTGTACCGGATGAGGTAACTATAAAAATGCTGGAAGATGAAGTGAGCAAAAACCCGGATACAGCAGGATTTTTGTTCGACGGTTTTCCGCGCACTACGGCACAGGCCGATGCGCTCGATGCTTATTTAACATCTAAAGAATGGGAAGTAACTGCTACCATTGCCCTTGAGGCTGATGATGAGGTACTGGTACAGCGCCTGCTTGAAAGAGGCAAGACCAGTGGCAGGGCAGACGACCAGGACGAAAGCCTGATACGTAACCGCTACCAGGAATATAATGAAAAAACCGCCCCGCTTATAGAATATTACAAAGCACAGGGCAAATACTTTCCGGTAAACGGAATTGGCGAAATAGCCGAAATTACAAGTCGATTAAGTTCGGTAATCGATACGCTCTAACCTAAACCCCCCATTGTGGAAATAGCCATAATATTTTTTCTTATTCTTTTAAACGGCGTGTTCTCCATGTCTGAGATCGCGTTGATATCTGCCCGTAAAAGCCGCCTTGAAACCGCAGCCAAAAAAGGCAATCCCAGTGCGCAGGCTGCGCTGGACCTGGCAAATTCGCCAAACAAATTTTTATCTACAGTACAAATAGGCATTACACTTATAGGTATTTTAACCGGTATTTATTCCGGCGATAAAGTAACCGATGATGTAAAGATATTTGTGGAAGGTTTCCCGGTTTTAAAACCGTATGCCGATAACATATCTGTAGGTATCGTAGTAGTTATACTTACGTTTTTCTCTTTGGTACTGGGCGAGCTGCTTCCTAAAAGGATAGGGCTTAATTTCCCGGAAACCATTGCAAAAATGGTGGCACTGCCCATGAAGTATATCTCTATTGTTACGGCGCCGTTTATATGGTTGCTCACATCGTCTACGGATTTTCTTTTAAAGATCTTCCGCATTCGCCCTACGGCAGATGGTAAAGTAACCGAAGAAGAGATTAAAGCTATTATTAAGGAAGGTACAGAGGGTGGCGAAGTGCAGGAAATTGAGCACGATATTATGGAGCGTGTTTTCCATATTGGCGACCGTAAAGTAAACTCACTCATGACGCACCGTAAATCGGTAACGTATCTTTCTACTACTTTTAATAAAGACAGTATTCGCGAAACCATGCTCGAAGAGCTGCATTCGGTATATCCTGTGTGCGAAGGCAACAGCCTTGACGATGTTATAGGGGTAGTACAGCTAAAAGATATTTTTGCCAATTACGAGAAAGAGAATTTTAGCCTTAAAGACATTAATATAGAGCCGGTATATCTTATAGAACATACTTCGGCGTATAAAGCACTGGAGATATTCAAAAAAACCAAAGTGCATTATGCATTGGTTACCGATGAGTATGGCGTGTTCCAGGGAATAATTACCCTTAATGATATCCTTGAAGCGCTGGTGGGCGATGCCTCTGATTTTTATGATGACGAGTTTCAGCTTGTAGCTAATGAAGATGGCACATGGCTTGTAGACGGACATTACCCGCTGCACGATTTTTTAACTTACTTTGACCTTGATGAGCTTACCACCGATTATGAGGTAACCACCGTAAGTGGACTTATAATGACGGAGCTTAGCTATATACCTAAAGAAGGCGAGAAGCTTATATGGCACCTGTTTGAGCTTGAAGTGGTAAAAATGGATGGCGTTAAAATAGATAAGGTACTTGTAAGGAGTATAAAGGAGTAATCTACAGTCGCAGTTTCGGGGTATCAATTTGTCATTCTGAGCGAAGTGCACGAAGCCGAAGAATCTCATTAATAAAGCATATTATATAACAAAATCAGCGGGCTCTAAGTCCGCTGATTTTTTATTTTAAAACTCCACTACATTCTTGCTAATATCATGGTAAAACAAAACGGTCCAGTTTTCGTCTTTGGCCTGTTGTTCCCATCTTTGGCGGTCTTCCATAGCTTTTTTACCATCATAGTCAGACTTGTAGGCAATGTGAAATTTAAGGTAGCTCTTTTGCGGCAGGTTATCGGCACCATAAAACGCAATAACGTTATCTTCCTTAAACCAAAAAGCCTGATGAAAAGGCGTGTGCCCACCGGTAACTTCATAAGTTATATACTTACCGATAGAGCCTGTGTCATCATTCATCAAAACAAGGTTGGGCAGGCTGGAAATTTCCTCTAAAATTTCCTGGTTAAAAGAGTGGCTCGCAATCTGGTCGAGGGCGTAGTGCAGTTCATTTTGCTGTAAGTAAATTTCGGCATCAGGAAAGTTCTGAATAAATGTGCCATTATCCATGTAACCTAATCCCTCTATATGGTCTTTATGTAAATGCGATAGCAGTACTTTACTAATCTGGTTAGCGTTGTACCCTGCATCTTCAATAAGTTTTACAATAACAGGTTTGCCATCTTGTAACAATCCCAAACCTGCATCTAAAAGAATTATATCATCCGGCAGCACAATCAAAAACGGGCAAATAGCCATGGTAAGTAATGCCTTATCTGCGGTTTTTAATTCTTCTTTAGTAATCCGGGTAAAATCTTTAGTAGGTGTAACGGTAAAAATGCCTTCCTGCAGTGGGATAATTGTCATGCTGATGTGTGTGTGTAGTAATAATAAAGCCGTACCGCACAAACAGTGCCATTTTGATAGTTTTAATTACATATAAAATGCCGATATGCCAATTCATAAAAATAATGTACTTTTGCAAACTGAAATGTTGCGCCTAACCCGCAGCCTTTTACATTAAATTAAAAGAAATGACAGAAGGAAATTTTGTAGATTACGTAAAAATATATGTGTCCTCAGGAAAAGGGGGCAAGGGATCTACACACTTGCACAGGGAAAAATTTATTGAAAAAGGAGGCCCCGATGGTGGCGATGGAGGCCGTGGCGGTCACGTATACCTTGTGGGTAACAAAGGGTTATGGACATTGTTTCACCTAAAATTTGCAAGACATATTAAAGCAGGCCACGGCGGCGACGGCGGTAGCGCACGCAGCACTGGTGCCGATGGTGACGATAAATACATTGAAGTTCCGTTAGGAACGGTAGTTCGCGATAAAGAGACCGACGAAATTTTATTTGAGATTACCGAAGACGGCGAGAAAAAAATTATTGCCAAAGGCGGTAAAGGTGGCCTTGGCAACTGGCACTTCAGGAGTTCTACAAACCAGACTCCTCGCTACTCGCAGCCCGGTATGCCGGCAGAAGAAAGCGATATATTGCTGGAACTTAAAGTACTTGCCGATGTAGGCCTTGTGGGTTTTCCTAATGCCGGAAAATCAACATTACTGTCGGTACTTACCTCTGCAAAGCCAAAAATTGCCGATTACCCGTTTACAACGCTTAAGCCTAACTTAGGTATCGTGTCTTACAGGGATTACCAGAGTTTTGTAATTGCCGATATACCGGGAATTATAGAAGGTGCGGCTGAAGGTAAAGGTTTAGGCCATTACTTTTTGAGGCACATTGAACGAAACTCAGTACTGATTTTCCTTATCCCGGCTGATGCTCCGGATATAGAAAAAGAGTATGAAATATTACTTGATGAACTACGCCGCTACAATCCTGAAATACTGGATAAAGAACGTGTAATTGTGATCTCTAAATGCGATATGCTGGACGATGAGCTTAAGGAAGAGATGAAAACCAATCTTGACCAGACGTTTAAAACAATCCCGTACTTAATGATATCATCTGTAGCACAACAGGGGCTTATGGAACTAAAAGATAAACTTTGGCAAATGCTGAATGTAGAAGTATAATAAAAAGCGCCGGTTGGCGCTTTTTCTATTTTATGAAGTATGTTATTCTGAGCGAAGCCTGCCTGCCGGTAGGTAGGTGCATCGAAGTCGAAGAATCTCAATAATAAAATAGAGATTTCTCCACTTCGCTGAGCTGCGGTCGAAATGGAACAGCTAGACTAATTTAAGCATTAGGTATCCTTAATACCTGTCCAGGGTATATTTTATCAGGATCTGTAAGCATGGGTTTATTGGCTTCAAAAATTACATTGTATTTTTGTACATCGCCATAATATTTACCCGCAATTTTAGAGAGCGAATCGCCGCTTGCCACTGTATGATATTTAGATGGTGGTGCACTTACCGTTACCCTCATATTATTAGTTACGGTTTCTACACCGCCCACATTACCCACAGCAAGGGCAATTTTCTCGGCTTCTTCCAGGCGGTCTACTTCACCTTCCAGCGTTACCGTTTGCCCGTTAGTAGAAAGTTTGATGTTTTTGTAGGTAAGGCCAAGCTTTTTTACAAAATTAAGCAGTTCGCTTGCCTTAAGGTTCTCTTTATCGGGTGCTGCTTGGGGTATTCCGCCAAAAAGCTGTGCACCGGCATCTGTGTTAAAAGTTACTGTACTCATAGTTTAATTTTTTGTTTGTGTCCCTAAGTTAGTCAACATAAAAATGGGCAGCATCTTACAACGCTTATATTTAATAAATCTTTATGCCTTTGTGTATTAGCACTATGCTTTATGTAAGCTAACATTGGTTAACTGTTTGTTAACTCATAATTTAAAATAAATTATCTTTGCGCCGTTAATACTTAAAGGGCAATGTAGCCCTTTAAGAGAGGCACATTACACACGAACATGAAGTTACATTTTAAGAACAGGCTTGTAGTGCTTTTAGCCAGGCTTGCAGTGGTATACATAGTTTTTATGCTGTGCAGAGTTTTATTCTATGTCTGGAATGATAAACTCATAGACCCTTTAAAACTAACAAACACCTGGAGCCTTGTAAGGGGCAGCCTTATGTTTGATACTGTATCTATTATATACATTAATCTGCCGTTTATATTTCTTTCTATGTTTCCGCTACGTGTAGCAGAGCATAAAATATGGCAAAAAATAACGCTGTTCTTTTTTATGCTGGGCAACAGCCTTGGCCTGCTTATTAATATGGCCGATGTTTTTTATTACCCCTTTAAACAGGCGCGCATAGTACTGGGCGATTTTGTATTGCTTAAGGAGGACAGCTTTGGTGCATTGCTCATTAACTTCCTTATCGATTTTTGGTACGGTATCGTGTTTTACATTATCCTGATCGCTATTTTGTGGTATGCTTATAAGGCTATTCAGCAAAAGGTGTATCCGGCAATGAGCAATAAAAAATACATCCCAATACATTTTGCTTACATGGCTGTTATGGCAATAGCGGTAATCTTTTTTGTAAGGGGTGCAACATTCTCGGCAGCATCTTTCCCTATAACCATGAACGATGCCTTTTTGTATACCGATAACCCTTCGCACACATCGCTAATGCTTAGTAACCCGTTTTGTGTGTTGCGCACTATGAGCAAATCTAAAAAAGTGCCTAACCTGCACTATATGGACGATGCCGAAGCACAAAAATTAGCACCTACCACCCATACTGTAGCACTTGGCAATCAGTTTACTTTAGACCGAAAAACCAATGTGTTCCTTATTGTGCTGGAGAGTTTTGGTAAGGCACATATCAAGAGCATGTCAGACCAGTTTAAGCCGGGACAGGAAACCAATACGCCTTTTATAGATTCGCTTGTAAACGAAAGCTATGTGTTTACCAATGCCTACCAGAGCGGGTTACGATCTATAGATGCATTGCCTGCCATCTGGGCATCCATACCCTCATTTAAAGAACACTTTTTATCATTGCCTAACTCGGTATCGTCTTACCATGGCCTGCCGCAGTGCATGGCAGAGATGGGGTATGAAACCGCCTTTTTTCACGGAGGTGTGCGTGAGTCGATGGGGTTTGTATCCTTTGGAAAAACGGCAGGCGTAAAGCAGTTTTACTCCCGCCAGGAATATGAAGCCGAAATGGGCACTGACGATTTTGATGGCAAATGGGGAATCTGGGATCATAAATTCTTCCCCTATGTACACAAAAAACTGAATGGGTTTAAAAAACCATTTTTTGGTACGGTATTTACATTATCGTCGCACCACCCTTACAGCATACCGGCAGGTTACGAAAAGCAATTTACAGAGGGTACGCTGCCCATTCACCGCACCATAAAATATGCTGATTATTCGCTTAAACAATTCTTTAAAAGCATTAAGAACGAGCCTTGGTATAACAACACGCTGTTTATTATTACTGCCGATCATGGGTCGGGATCCGATAACGACAAGTTTAATAAACAGCCTAACGAGTACGCCATTCCGCTGATATTCTTTAAGCCGGGAGACAACACTTTTAAAGGTAAAGACGACAAGGTTATGCAGCACATAGATATTATGCCCACACTGCTGGGCATGCTGGATTATAACAAGCCTTACTTTGGCTTTGGCGAAGACCATTTTGATAAAGCTTTAGCCAAAGACCATTTCGTAGTGAATTTTAGTAACAGTGCCTTCAACTTTACAACAGACGATTATTACTACCTGTTTAACGAAAAAGAGGTAATTGCCAAAACCGATTACCATACAGACCCGTTAGGTAAAAACAATTTAATAGCTAAACAAACGCCTGCCGACATAATAAATATAAAACGCTTTAAGGCGTTCCTGCAGGAATATTATGCACACGTAAACAGCCGTAACTACCTGCCGGCAAACGAGCAAAAGAAGAGGGAAGAGGTTAAGTAATTTTACTGATATAATTCTTTACGTATATCTACAAGGAGGCATTCAGCTTTAATCTTGTTGGGAAAAGGCATAAGGTCAGTTTTAGTATGTAATTGTTCTATTGATGCCAAAAGACTATCTGCCAGAACGAGTAAATCGTCATAGTCCATTTTACCTGATTTTATATTAAGCAATTCATCACGATTTGATACACGAATATTCAGGTTGCCTGTAGCAAGTATCTGTTCTGCAGATTGTAGAAGCCTTATGGTATGCATCATGTTTTTAGAGTCGTAATTTTTACCGTGCCCTATATTTACATTATATCGGTCAGTGTTACGTTTCTCTACCCAATCCCAGTATTCGCGATATTCTTTGCAGTAGATGGAATATCCATCGGCATTAAAAAACAAATAAGCTAATTCCTTTTCCCCTTTGGGTATAGATGATAATGAAATGTCATTTGATGTTTCTTTTCGTAAAATACCTTTATAACCCAACTTGTTTTCATTATCGTAAAAAACGGCATATGTACCTTTTGAATGGGTATGTTTATTAACCCGCATTGTTCCTGGTTTAAATTATTCTGAGTAAGCCATTCTGGTAAGGATATGGTTTCGTAACCGTTAAGTATGTAGCAAAAATTTAAAATGCTTTTCTTTTCTTTCGGTAGCGGGTTTAAAATTTTCTTTTTAAGTCCGCGTGCTTTTTTAATTTGGGTTGCTGCATAACCGGCAAAAGTGTCTTTACATAATTTAGATAAGAAATCGGTAAGGCGCAGCTTATCCATTAGGGGATGTTTATATATAATACAATCATTTGGTGTCGCTAATATTTCGAGGATGTTAGGGTTATTTTTTAAGAGCAGTTCGATAAAACGGCCTATCTCGTAGTAAATAATATCATTAGTTTCATTGCTTATTTGCGGGATGTAATCAAGCCCAAAATATACATCTTTAGGCAGGTAAAATATACCTTTAATATCAGTGTCAGATTTTGGAGTATCAAGCCCAAAAGATTTACTGCCGGAAATAGCTTCAAAAAGTATGAGGTTATTTTCCTTCAGGTCGTTTATTGTCATTTCTTTACTTTTTAATTTCTTCCCTAAAAAAATCTTCAAGAAGTTTATTTATCTTTTTACCTACAGGAAGCGTGGTGGCATGTTGCTGGTTATATTGTATAGTTTCTATAAGAAAATCAGTAATTAAATCTTCTTTAGGGTGCAAATATTTCTCATCCTGTCCCGCTTTGATTTCTTGTAATTGTAAAATTTTATCTTTAATATTATCAGGGGCTCCGGGTAATAAATCGGCAAAAGCTACCGGCGGGAATGAGTTGTTATCTATAATCCATTTACCTGCCAAGGCAGAACGTAGGGCGTAAAAATAACTTTTAAGCTTTACATTTTCTGCTTCGCAAACCTCAATGAAATTTTTAGTAGTCCCCAAGTAATGATGCAGTGTTGCAATGGGAGAGAAACACTGGTTAGCAAAATATTGCATTTGATTTAAAAAATCATTATCCTGATAGTATACCACCGGGGAATGAAGCCATTCGATAAGGGGCGCGTTAGATTTTGCCAACAGTTTTAAGGCCTTTGCTAAATCCCAACCCGAACCGTCCAGGTCTTCAGCCGTCATAAATTCAATAACATCCGGTTTTTCCCAAAGCGATAAATAATAGTCAGGTTCATGCTTATAAATAAACCGGATATCATAATCACTATCAGGAGAAGCGAAACCCCATGCGCGGCTGCCAGATTCTACACCGTGCAATACTTTTATATGTTTTTCCTTTTCGGTAGCCTGTAGTTTAGTTAAAATAGCAGTGATCATCAATATTATTTTTTACGAATGTACAATTTTTCAATAATTTAAATTTTTTAAAAAACGTGACATCACATTTTATCTGCACCATTATTTTATCAAATTCTTAAAATAAGGTATCTTCGCATTGCTAAAAATATAAATTTCGGCGAAAGCCCTGATAATTCTTACAGCAACACTAACTTTATTTACAACCTAAATGAAAAAACTAATTTTATTTGTAACCATGTTTGTCATGGTAATGCCTGTCAGGGCAGATGAGGGCATGTGGTTCCTTATGTTCATAGAACGCCTTAACCATCGCGACATGCAAAAAATGGGCCTTCAGCTTACGTCTGAAGAAATTTACAGCATTAACCACCACAGCCTTAAAGATGCCGTAGTGCAGTTTAACGGTGGCTGTACTGCCGAGGTTATCTCTAACAACGGCCTTGTGTTGACTAATCACCACTGTGGTTATGAGGCTATTGCCGAACTTTCTACACCGGAGGCCAATTATCTTAAAGATGGTTTTTGGGCAAAGAACCATGGCGGCGAGCTTAAGCCTAAAAGCCTTTACGTGCGTTTTTTTGTACGTATGGACGATGTGTCTAAACGTATACTTGGTAAAGTAAACGATAAAATGACCGAGGCTGAAAGGGAAAAAACCATACAGCGTGAAATTAGCCTTATAGAAAAAGAAAATAACGAAGGTGGTAAATATACAGTATCGGTACGTCCGTTCTTTCAGGGCAATGAGTATTACTATTTTGTATACCAGGATTATAAAGATGTACGCCTTGTAGGAAACCCGCCGGAAAGTGTTGGTAAATTTGGCGGCGATACCGATAACTGGGAGTGGCCACGCCATACGGGAGATTTTTCTATGTTCCGTATTTATGCCGATGCTAACGGTAACCCTGCTGAATATTCTGAAAAGAATGTTCCTTTAGTGCCTAAACACCACCTGCCTGTAAGCCTTAAGGGTGTTCAGGAGAACGACTTTGCTATGATACTGGGCTATCCCGGCCGTACTAACCGCTGGATGCCAAGCGGCGGTATAGAGCAAAATGTTAAGTATGCGTATCCTGCATGGGTAGAAGCGTCTAAACTGGGTATGGACAAGATGAAAGTGCACATGGATAAGGATGCTAAAGTGCGCCTTGAGTACGCCTCTAAATATGCACAGGTTGCCAACTACTGGAAAAACCGCCAGGGTATGATAGATGCGCTTACCAAACATAAAACAGCAGCTACCAAAGCTAAGGCTGAAGCTGATTTTAATACATGGGCTAACAAGCCTGCCAACAAAGCTAAGTATGGCGATGTTATTGCCACAATAAATAATTACTATGCTAAAACCAACGAGAAGGCACGCCACGATAATTACTTAACGGGTTTAATACGCACCAGTAATTTTGCTGTTATGCCTTATAGTATGGGCCGCGGTATAGAGGCTTATATAGACGCTGACGCTGCCAAACGTAAAGAAATGTTACCGGAGTTACAGGACGCCATTAAAGAAACGTATGCTACCATGTACCTGCCTATAGAAAAAGATGTACTTGCAGCGCAGTTGCACTTATATGCCACAAAATCTACAGGGTATGCTATTGCACCTTACGTTGCAGAAATAGGTAAACCTGTAAACTACGATTATACTGCTTTTGTAAATGATGCTTTTGCAAAAAGTTTTTATGCATCTGAAGAAAAACTGAATGCGTTTTTACAAAACCCAAACCTTGATGTTCTTAAAGCCGATCCGCTTTATAAACTGTCTGCCGACCTTATGGCTAAATACCGTTTTAAAACCGATGAGCAATTACAGCTTGATGCTGATTTTTCTAAAGCGTTCCGTTTGCTGGTTGAAGGTATGAGGGAGGCTAACCCTAACGCTAAATATTACCCTGACGCTAACAGTACACTGCGCCTTACGTATGGTAAAGTGCGCTCGCTGCCGGCAGATAAGCGTAACGATGCCAAGAAAAACTATTACACAACGCTACAGGGCGAAGTAAATAAATATAAGCCTAACGATGCTGAATTTGACCTGCCTAAAAGGCTGATAGAACTTAACGAGAAAAAAGACTTTGGCCAGTATGCTGATAAAGCGGGCTATATGCCGGTTAACTTCCTTACAGATAATGATATTACAGGTGGTAACTCGGGTTCGCCGGTGCTTAATGGTAAAGGTGAGCTTATAGGCCTTGCTTTTGATGGTAACATTGAGGCTATGGCGGGAGATGTTATTTTTGATAAAGACCTGCAGCGTACCATTAATGTTGATATTCGCTATGTGCTTTGGATAATCGACAAGTATGCCGGTGCCAAACACATTGTAGACGAAATGACAATTGTTAAATAAGACAATTAGATTTAAGATTTTTAGATATTAGATAAAAGATAATAGACTTTAAAATGACAAAACCGCCCTGATGAGGGGTGGTTTTTTTGTGTAGAGACGTATTGAATACGTCTTACAATAGTAATCATATAATGGATGAATATTTAAAAGTCTGTTTACAGATATTTACAATTTTAAAATCTATTT
>Ga0247815_10001360_pt1 | contig 18753 bp, 17 predicted proteins | sample UWRJL194509B1_FD_181014 | JGI IMG/M metagenome (GOLD analysis project Ga0247815, IMG submission 181014) | Plant litter microbial communities from Arlington Agricultural Research Station in Wisconsin, United States - UWRJ-L194-509B-1 | ecosystem: Environmental > Terrestrial > Plant litter >...
AATTCCGGTGCCTGCATAGAGCCGGCCATTCATATAAAAGTACGATAACGCAAATGATAGGATAATGGAAGGAATCAGGAGTTTAAGATAAAAATAGTATAAAGCTCTGATTGTTCGCATCTGATGCCTATTAATTGATCAAGACAATATAGGCAATTATACTACATTCAAGTTGGTCATTGTAGAGGCAATCGTTTTTTCGCAAATTTGTTTCAGTACTGAGATGTCAATGTCAGACAGTTTTTTGATATAGATACAGGCTTTGCCCATCTTAAACTTGCCCAGGCTATCGAGCAAACGTTCGTTTTCTTCGGTGGGTGAGTAGACGTATAAAGAGAATTCTGCCTTACGTGGCGAGAAACCTATCAGTGGAGCGCTACCTTGATGTCCGCTGGGATATTTATACTTGTAGCTACCGAATCCGATGATAGTCGGGCCCCACATTTTAGGTTCAAACCCCGACCATTCACTCATAAGTTCAACCAATTGAGAACTATCAGATTTTTTGAGGTCATTTTCAACATATGAATTGATAAAGTCTGTGACGCTTACTTCTGTTTCTGTTGTTTTATTTTTCGCAACCATATATTCTAAAGTTACTACTTACGACCAAGTTATCGCAGGGCTGTACGCGCCAACGAGAAGGTAATTTACGACTAATTTATTATAGCTCAAAAATGATGATTTAGATTTAAAAATTGCCCTTTCACACATTAAGAGTGATGTGAAAAAGTAAATCTTGCAGGTATGTCTATTTATCAGTGTTGCTTTTTTTGATTACTACACTTCGGCCCTGAAATTCTGGCCCATTTTATTACCAAGCGAGTAATAATGCCTGAAATTATAAATTAGCGGTGACCATTCTGACGGATTAATGTGGTTTTCATTGATCAATAAGTTATCATGTACTCTTACATTGATCACTTTCATATGCATGCAGGCAATTAAAGGCAATAATTCATTGTCGGATTCAATGATATAATGATTTTCTAAAATACATTCTAATTGTATTGGGCAATTGGAAATTGCTGGTGGCTTAACAATTTGCGCAGCCATTGGCTTAAAGTTCCCTGCGGCAAACTTATCCTTTTCGTACCTGTATCTTTCCCTTTTGTTTTCAGGCACTGGGTTCAAACCAGTTAGATTTGAAATCCTTTCTATGTTTTGATATAAATTTGCAGAAGGTAAGTTGACCACACATTCTTTGTTATTGATGAGATTCTGATATGTTTTGCTATCACAACCCAGGCCCAGCATGACGTTGTAACCCAATGCCCATGCAGAAGATATTGGCCCAATATTGGCATTTTCATCGGCGTCAACCGTGGTAATTAGCGCCACTGGCGTACCAAAATATAGTATTTTAGGTTGGATGGTCTGGAAGGCGGGCTCGTTTTTCGTATCGGTCATAGTTCAATTTTCTGTAGTATATGAAATAGACCCGGGGAAATGTATCTTAACGAATCTAAGACCTCAAATTTCTGTTTAATATATAGGTCATAGTTCATTTCAAAATGAACTATGACTACATCAATTCAGTTATATTTGAATATGGAAATTGAGCAGCTCGAACGTATTGCAGGATTGATCGGTGAACCAGCCCGTATTAAAATATTATGGGCATTGATGGATGGCAAGGCGCATACTGCTACGGAACTATCAATAGTTGCTGAAATATCTCCGCAAAGTGCAAGCATGCACTTGAACAAATTAACATCGGCTGACTTGCTAAAGGTCATTTCCCAGGGGCGACACCGCTACTATAGCATTGCAAGGGATGAGGTTGCTTATACGATGGAGGCAATGGCTAACTTAATTCCGGCTATTAATATTAAAACCGCGCAGAAAATTACAAATGACCCATTCAAATACTGTAGAAGCTGTTATGATCATGTTGCAGGGAAAGCTGGTGTAGCCATAACAGAAAAGATACTGAAAAATGGATATTTAGCGGAAATGGATGATAGCTATCAAGTTACAGATGAAGGGCGTATCTTTTTTAAAGCATTTGGCATTGATACTGAAGTGTTATCAAAGCATAAACGTGTGGTGGCCAGGCCATGTCTTGACTGGAGCGAGCGCAGGCTGCATTTAGCTGGCTCACTTGGTGCTGCGATGTTAAATAAGATGTTAACTGAACATTGGATACGAAGAGTTCAGGATTCACGCACATTAGTTTTTACCTCTATAGGTAAAAGTAGTTTGTACGACAGGCTGGGAGTGGAGATTTAATCGTCCGGATAAAGCGGAGCGAACAGAATAATTAAGAGTTGCAACCCTGTGTACGTTATTGAGTTGCAGTTACCCTTTCAGCTTTCTGTATATTAGATCCCTGGGTTAATACCAATGTATTAAAATTTCCATCTGCGTTTTTAACGAATTCTATCTGTGCATCAGTCTGTTTGAGATAAAATTTATTGATTGCTTCAGGATATACAGGCGTTTTATCGCGGTCGTCCGGTTTCATATATAACTGACCATTCTCCAATGATATTTTAAATATCGCAGTGGGCGCAAATTGATAATCTCCAACATATTTCAGTAACGTGGAGGTTGGTATTTCTATTTTATCGATGAGTTTTGAGCGGTATAGCCCTTTGAAGTCGTAGACCTGTGCTACACTATTGACGATCTCAGGAATGATCTTTCCATTATCTGAGTTGACCATCACTACAACACCATTTCCACTTTCAAAGCTACCGTAGTACTCGCTCTGGAATCCTTCATTTGAGCCGCTATGCTCAAAATATTTTGTGCCATCCAGGTTTCTAATAAAAACACCTAAGCCAACTTCGTCTTCAACTATTGGGGTAAGCATGAGTTCAGCAGTCTTTCTATTGAGTACTTTATTAGATTTCCCCTGGTGAGACAATTGTGTATTAATCACATATTTTGCAAGATCAGTAGGGGTGGTCCACAGGCCTGCAGCGGCTAATTCTGGATAGATGTGATGTTTGCCCTCTACCTCTGACCCATCTTTCCTATAGGCTGTTGCCAATTGCTTTAGCTTGTTTCTGCCTACTCCTTGTTCAAAAGTGCTATTTGTCATTCCATATGGCGATAGTACCTGGTCATGCAATAAGGTTTCATAGGATACCCCTGAAGCGTCGATGGCCATCATCTGCGAAATAGTAATACCTCCGCCAGAATATTCAAAACCGGTTCCTGGTGCCGTTATTGACTTAACTGGCGCGGAATTAGCAGGCGCTGTACCATTCAATATCTGCACAAGGTTTGGGATTGGGTTTCCTATTGCATATCCTCCAAAGCCATGTACACTGATCCCCGCATTATGCGACAACAGATTGGCGAGTGATATCTTTTTTCCTTTGGAAACTGTATCGTAAGGGAATTTCCAGGTCTTTAAAGTACTATTAATGTCAGCGTTGAGGTCTATTTTTCCATCCTGTACAAGCTTTAGCAAAGCAACCGCATTGATTGATTTACTCACCGAAGCAGCCTGAAACCTGGTTGAACTGGTGGTGGGGATTTTCAATGACTCATCAGCCCATCCGTAGCCCTTAGCCCATACTATTTGATAATTTTTAATTACAGCAATACTCACTGCTTTGACATTGTGAAATGCCATCCTTTCGCTGAGAGAACCATGATTTTCTCCCTTTATTTGGTAACGTTCTGAAAGATGTGTTTCAACTTGATATATACTATCATTGGTTTGTTTGTTGTATTTGATCTTTTGAGCACGGGCAAAGGTTACAAATAATGTCAGGCAGGAGCAAAGCAAAAAGGAATATCTCATAAAGTTGAATTAGGCCAATATCAGCTATTGGCATGCTGGTAGTATCTATATTTGTGTAACTATTTCCTCGTCTCGCTTAGATTTTCCACTTTCCCGGGACTGCATTTCAAAAACCTAAAACCATCTGGCAAGTCGCCCGTCACCTGTTTTACAACCTTCCCGTCTGGTGTGTTAAATTTGACATTGTCAAACAGTATGTTTCTGCTGTCCAGAGACGTAATAACTGATTCCGCTGAAGTTATAACCGCATTGCGAATAGTTATATCTCTGGCATCAGCGGCCGCAAATATTTTTTGGCTCTTCACATCTGCATTCTCCACCAGAAAGTTAATCACAGGCGATTCTGGGATGCCCTGAATATTTACGAACATCCGGGCATTCTCTACAATGATGTCACGGGCCACAACGTTTCTATATTTTGGGGTCAATCTGCCTACTGTGCGTGCAGGCAAACGAACAGCCTCGCCAGCAACGTATCTGGCACTGCCTAACATATCAAAATGAAAGGCCTCTTTTCTCAGGTTCATTCTAATGCGTTCATAGGTAAGGTCTTCACCACCACCACCGCGCGGCCTGCGTGTTTTGAATCGAACACCTACGTCAGTTTGATTAAACACGCAATCGTGCACGTATAAGTTACGGATCATCGCTGCGGTTTCGCTTCCACAGGTTATACCACCATGCCCTTGTTGCGCAAGGCAAAACCGCACGACTATGTTCTCAGAAGGCTTATTTACGCGTAATCCGTCTTCCCCGCGACCAGCCTTGATGGTAAAACAATCGTCACCACAGTTTAGGGTGCAGTATTCGATCAACACATTACGTGAAGATTCAATATCAATGCCGTCACCACGTGGAATGCCTACTGAATTGACAGTTACACCGCGTATAATTACCCCGTCGCAATATACAGGCACAATATTCCAGAAAGGCGTATTTGATAAGCTTATACCTTCAATGTATACTTTTTTACAATTGATAGGGGAGATAAACATCGGTAAAAACGTAGCTGAACCATTTTGGCCATCGTACACTCTTTGGGATACAGGTGTTTGTACTGGGATGGAGTCAGAATTGCCTGTCCCACGTGTGATGGAACCTCCTGCTGCTGGCCCCACCAGTTTGCCATTTCCTGACAATGCAATATTTTCTTGTCCATTGGCATATATCAAGGCTCCAAATGACATCACTTCAACACCTTCTGTGCGGGTAAAAACTACAGGCAGATAATCCTCGGCGTCTCCACTAAAATGTAGTTCTGCACCATCATCGAGATGTAGGTTAACGTTGCTTTTTAAACTGATCCTGCCTGTTTGCCAAATACCCACGGGCACTGAAACTGTTCCGCCGCCTTTGCTACTCACTTCATCTATTGCAGCCTGTATAGCTTTGGTCGATTTTATATTTTGTTTGGCGCCTTTATCGGTGATGCTGAGCCACAGTGCAGGGAACACGGGTTTCTTGAAATCTGGCATCGCAAACGGCGCTTTTACTTTTGTAATATTATGTGGCAAACGCGCTGCGCCAACTTGTGCGATTGTAGGAACAACCACTGAAACACCAGGTGTTGGTCGCGCTTGTCCTACTGCAATAATCTGTGATATAATGAAAAGTATAAGTAAATAATAACGCATATTTTTTATACAATTTATTGTGCACGGATTGCGGTCATTAGAAATCAGGATAACTCGCATTGGGTGATATCTCATATTTGGTTTAATCTGAGAAAGGTATAAATAATTAATTTAGAAATATGCTATGTAACTGTATTAACACTGTAGGCATTATATTGAACAGCTGAAGCAAAATAGCCTGGTTATTCCGCGAGTTTAACAGGGGAGAGGTCGTTTAATTCCGCGTCGGAGAACAGTGTATAATGTATTTTAAAGGTTTTATTCAAAGGAGTCTCTAAAGAAAAGCCGCCCACACCAAAGCCATCCAGCACGTCGAGGTTGAAATGCGAGAATTTCCAGTATTCAAAAAGGTCCCTGTCCACCCAGAATTCGCAACCTTCAACTTGCCCTATGCAAACATCGTTCATGCGCAAGTAATAACCGCCTTTTTCAAAACATTGCGGTTGGGTTCCTTCACAACAGCCACCAGCCTGGTAAAACATCAGTTCGCCATGATTTTCTTTCAATTCCCTTATCAGCTCAATAGCTTTTTCGGTCGCAGCTAATCTTTCAATCATTATTAAAGCATTTATTCAAATTTACGTATAAAATTAAAGCGCAAAGACACTGCTTTGCGCTTTTGAAACCGACTAAAAGAAGCCTAATTTATTTTTATCGTATGAAATGAGCATGTTTTTGGTCTGGCGATAATGTGCAAGCATCATCTTATGGTTTTCCCTGCCAATACCAGATTGTTTGTAACCACCAAACGGTGCCCCGGCAGGATAAGAATGGTACTGGTTTACCCAAACACGACCTGCCTGTATTGCACGCGGAACCTGGTACAACTGGTGGGCATCACGTGTCCATACACCGGCACCAAGGCCGTATAGGGTATCATTTGCGATCTCTATCGCCTCTTCTTCGTTTTTGAAGGTGGTAACCGCGAGCACCGGACCAAAAATCTCTTCCTGGAAAATGCGCATTTTGTTATGGCCTTTAAACAGCGTAGGCTGGATATAATAACCACCCGCAAGATCGCCTTCTAAATTGTTTACATCACCTCCAGTTAATACTTCAGCGCCTTCTTCTATACCCAGTTTGATATAAGAAGATATCTTTTCATATTGGATCCGCGAAGCCTGGGCGCCCATCATCACTGTTTTGTCCAGGGGACTTCCAACTTTGATGGCTTTTGTTCTTTCAATTACTTTGGCAATAAACCTTTCGTAGATATCTTCCTGTATGAGCAACCTTGACGGGGCAGTGCAAATTTCACCCTGGTTTACTGCAAATAACACAGCACCCTCAACCGCCTTGTCTAAAAATGCATCATCTTCATCCATTACAGAACTGAAGAAAATATTAGGCGATTTTCCACCGAGTTCAAGTGTAACCGGGATGATATTTTCTGTTGCGTACTGCATTACTAAACGTCCTGTTGGGGTAGATCCCGTAAAAGCGGCTTTGGATACTTTTGGATTGGTCACCAAAGGGCGTCCAAGTTCGGATCCAAAACCATTTACAATATTAATTACCCCTGGAGGCAGGAGGTCGCCTATAAGTTCCATCATCACCAGGATGGATGTCGGCGTGCTTTCTGCTGGTTTCAAAACCACACAATTACCTGCAGCCAAGGCTGGAGCAAGTTTCCAAACGGCCATCAGTATAGGGAAATTCCACGGAATAATTTGCGCAATTACACCAAGTGGCTCATGAACGATCAAAGATACCGTTAGGTTATCCAGTTCAGCAACGGAGCCTTCTTCGGCACGAATAACACCTGCGAAATAACGGAAATGGTCGATGGCCAGGGGTATATCTACATTGATAGTTTCTCTGATAGCTTTTCCATTATCAATGGTCTCAACCGTGGCCAGGTATTCGAGGTTATCCTCTATACGCTGGGCAATTTTGTTGAGTATATTACTTCTTTCAGTAGCCGAAGTTTTGCCCCATGTTTTAAATGCTTCATGGGCGGTGCTCACTGCCAGCTCCAGGTCTTCTTTAGAGGAATGGGCCGCTTTGGTGAATACTTTACCATCAATAGGGGAGATGTTATCAAAGTATTTCCCATTCACAGGGGGCACAAATTTACCGCCAATGTAATTGTCGTAATGAGATTTGAATTCTGGTCTTTCTACTAAATTTTCCATTTTTTTGATATTTGGTTAACACAAACCTAAGGGATACGGGATCGTTTAGATAGTAAAATCGTTTCATTCAGTAGCATTATAGTTGCAGGCTTGTATCATTCATAACAGATAAATTTTGTTATATTAGATTTGTTATCTAACCAAATCCGCTGTGTGATGCAATATAAACTGAACGACGTAAGGCTAAGTAATATTGATAATTTGCAAACCCTGGTTGAAAACCGGACCTCTTATACGCTTGAACGTTGCGAGCTCAATGTGTTTGAAACCTATAAAGAATCTTACAAAGTCCCTTTAACGTTTAACGATTTTGTGATTACGAGCATGTTGCGCGGTAAAAAAGTGATGCACTTGTTTGATGATAAAGGTTTTGAGTACATCCCTGGTCAGACGGTTATAGTGCCGCCCAACGTGACTATGAAAATTGATTTTCCTGAAGCTACGCAGCTAAATCCTACACAATGTGTTGCATTGGCCATTGAAAGCGAGCAGATTAAACATACGCTGAACTATCTGAATGAATTTTTTCCAAAGGAAGACAGCAAAGCAAAATGGATACTGAACTACGATGAATACCATTTTTATAATAACGAAGAGATTGCTTATTTGATTAACAAAGTTATCAGGATTTGTTCTGAAAGTTCTACTGAGAAAAATGCATTGGCAGATCTTATTCTAAAAGAGCTGTTGATCAGGATTATGCAAAGCCAGAATCTGAAATCCTGTGCCGACCAGCAGGTGAACATCAATCAGAATCCTTTTGCCTATGTTATTGGATATATCAAGGCCAACCTGAATGAAAAAATTAGTATCGAGCACCTGAGTAACAAGGCCTGTATGAGTAAGGCTACATTTTACAGGCTGTTTAAACGTGAACTTGGCATCAGTCCTAATGATTATATCCTGGCAGAAAAGATGAACAGAGCAAAGGTACTATTGTCTGATCCGGCAAACAAGATATCATTTATCAGTTATGAACTGGGTTTTGCAGACTCCAACTACTTTATACGTACATTTAAAAAGATAGTGGGCATAACACCGGGTGCCTATCAGGTAAGGGTTGGAAATAGCTTTGTTCACTAAGGGACAGTTAGCTCGCCAGCAGTGAATTCCATTCGATAGTGCCTGTTAACGCCTCACTACTTTATTGAACACCATTTTCCCTGTATCTGTCTCTATGCTGAGTTGTGTTGCAGTAATCAGGTATTTTCCACTTAGCTGCAACCGCTTTTTTACCGTGTCAGGCGCTGAGTTTGCTATCATCCTGATATGGCTCATTTTATATTTATTGATGTAACCCAGCATTAGTATGCGGTCTTTGGTAAAGCTGTATTCTCCATTTGCAATTATTTTATTATCTAATTTTTCAGAGACTTTGAATGTGTTATTCGCTTCAAAATACAGGCGCTTGAAAGGTGCGGAAGCATTAGTGTTTTGCCAGGTTCCATAAAATTGGGTGAGGCCCATATACTTGCTTTTTAAATTGTTGAGCAACACAAATAAGCCGATAAATGCAATTGGAATATAAAGCCACTTAATCTTACTTGTTTTATTGAACCAGTTGGGGCGTTCCTGATCCTGAAACAATGGTGGCTCTTTGTAGAAGTATTTGAAAAAAAGCGGGAATTCAGAAAAGAAAACAAACAGCGCCATGATAGTGAGGACGGTTGCCATACCCTGGGCCCCGTTAACGTTATATGCATAGTCAACCATTAGAATATTCACCATAAAGCTGAGATAAAGCACAATGCCAATCCGGGTTGTCTTTCTGAAAAAGAGGAGCAGGGAGCTGACTATCTGAGCGGCGGCGATGCACAATCCATACCAGAAAGAATAGCCATAATAATACCATGTCAATTCAAATCCGCTGAGCAATCCAACTGGTTTATCATAAGTGCTGGGTTGTGAGGTGAACTGCGTTCCCAATATTTTTGCGAAGGCATAAGAGATAATGATCGTCGCTAAAAAATAACGGCAGAATGCGTGCAGGTAGAAATGTATTTTTCTCCAATTCATGAGGCGTGTTTTTTAATAAATTTAAAGAGGCGTATACTTGGCTCATTAAATTTATTAAAAAATCATGAAAATTCCTCTTTATGTTTAATTCTTTTCATAAGAATTATTAATACACAATCACCTGCCGTAAATGTGGCGGCGCGATATTACATAAATAATTAAGCCGTGATATTGCAGATTCAATCATATTAAGGTATAAGTTGCTTTTATACACCAACCATGCACAAATAGGAGTGTAGTATCACCCTTTCCTTCGTCTAAATAATCTATTTGAACGCCCTGGTTAACCACTTTTATCTTTTCTTGCCGCTGCTTGGTCCGCGAGCTGTTTGTACAGGATGCGACAAGGCCCGCGAGAGCTACCAATGCTAAGAAGTTGAAAGCTTTCATGTCAAGACAATTAATTTCATTCAATATACATAACAAGTCAATTGCGGCAATTAATTGACTATTTTTAACAATGCCAAGAAACAGAATATTTCATTCACTGAATGGCTGGCTCCTTAAAATAGCGGTCAGAATGCAATAAAACAGCCGCCCAATAAATCGGTACGGCTGTCATTTTTATACATGGAAGGAAAAACAGTTTGTGCTAAACGTTAGGAAATCCTATTTCTTGTCCAGATACAAAATATGCGGTTCGCCGGTTTCACCAGCTTGTTTTCGGTTGGCTGCCAATTCGGGCAGGGCAAAGAATTCTTTGGCTTTGGCAACTGCTGTTTTCATATTAATTCAGGTTAGTTAGTCAAATTCAACGCTGTGAGCTTTTTAGCCTGGAGGGCAAGTAGCATTTAAACCGCGGCTATGAGTTGGATATGGGTATAACATGAAGTTGATAAAAATTTCCTGAATTTTATATGGGTATTTCTTGCTATTCTTAAAGCTGAAATAGTTGGCGTGAAGTTATTGATAAGTGGAGATTTTAAATTGGTTATTCCAATTTCGCAATTTCCAAACTGCCTTTGTATACGTATACTTTAAGTAACTTTTGTGTTTTGATAGCCTCGTGAATAACACTCATTGTAGCGTTTGCCTGGATATTATCTAAATTGATATTATATGCAGCATCAGCTGCTTTGAAATAGAGTGTACCAGTAAGTTTTTTATCGATGTCGAGCTTTATAGGGATAAGGCTGGCATAATACTAATAGCGGGAAAAATTTTCTCATGATACATGTTTTTATGCTACATAAAATAATATAAATTTTCCTTATGTATGATTTTTTAAATAAAAAATTGAAGCGGTGGTATAATTACAAGGCCTGACATGAATTGTCAAGCCTTGTGTATGTGTAAGTATGTTTATTGGGCTTTTAGCTTTACTTAACAACTGTAGCTTCAAGTTCAATTGATAACGTTTCGTACAATACTTTCACCTCGCAAAGGGTAGTGGCTTGTTTAATACCGTGTTTGGCTATCCAATCCTGCAAGACATCGAAACAGGTCCAAAGCTCGTCAGACTTAGTGGTCAGCACATTCAGACGCACAATATTCTTACATTCATACCCTGCGCCGGTAATGACCTTTTCCAGATTTTCTATTGCCAGATGTAATTGTGTTTTAACGTCGGCAGTACTTGATGTTCCATCGGCATGTACCGCTGCCTGTCCTGCACAATAAAGTGTGCCTTCAACATTTTTTACTTCAACGGATTGAACATAACTACGGCTATCTTGCCATTCCCATGGGCTGAATTCTTTTTTTTCCATATCGTTATTCTTTGCGCAAATACAATCTGCCTGTGAAAAGCAATAACATAACTTTCATCATTCAGCTGCACTGCAGTTTAAAATTGTTAATACAAAGTTGCAAAGAGTGTAAGAATTATGGGCGTGAGGTAGCGCACGAATTTCCAGTGACCTATATCACACTAAGACGACAGCCTGCTGAGCGTTTCTCTGGAAACACCAAGAAAGGTTGCAAGGTGGGTTTTCGGAACACGTTGTACCAGTGCGGGGTACAACTTTAGAAATTGTTCATACCGATCTTTGGCATTTGAAGTAAGCAAAGAAATGATACGTCTCTGTGATGAAACATGACCTGCATTGGCTTTCATTAAAAAGAAATAAGCCACCTTTTGCATACCGCTGCACAGTTTGTGGTAATCATCGAGCGTGATACACAGTACTTCGGTATCTTCAAGACATTCCAGCGAAAGCGTGGCTTTTCCTTGTGCCAGGTATGCCTGGAAATCGCTTTCCCACCAATCTTCCATCGCAAAAGCGATAATATACTGCTTTCCCGAAAGATCGGTGTGTACCAGTTTCAATAGCCCTGACACTACGTAATATGAATATTTAACGCTGTCACCTTCCTGAATTAAAAACTGATGTTTTTTATATTTTCTTATTGTAAAGTGCGACTGCACAAACTCAAATTCTTCGTTGGTTAGAGCAATCGTTTTTTCAATATGTTCCCTTAGTTTTACTTTGATATCTTCCATAGGGTCGTCCCGGCTACGCATGAGGTAATTGAACAGGGCAGTTTGTTTTGATACTGGATCAATTCATTTGTAAAAGTAGCAAAATTCTAATAGTAGCTTACCGCTATGGCAGCAAGGGTTGGCTAATTTTTCAATTTCTTCAAATGTTCTGCAGAATTGGTGTTCGATGGATCGAGTTCAACTGCGATGGTATAGTATTTAATGGCAAGGGCTTTATTGCCTGTGCTTTCATAGGTCTCAGCCAGACTATCATAGGTATTGGAACTTTTCGGAAAGAGCTCTACATTGAGCTTGAAAATTTCAAGGGCTTTGTCCCTCTGTCCTTTACCAAGTAATCGATAACCAAAACTATTTATTTCTCCTTCAGAATATTTCAGCTTAGGATTGCTCTTAAGCAGTTCTTTAGCCACGGGAATGGCCTGATCAAATCCGCTTTGATTTAACTTTATAAGCAAAGCATTGAGCGTGACCGAATAGCCAAATCCTTCTGAAGATCGCTCTGTAGCGCTGAAATAGAGTTCGTTATAGACAGCTTGTCCTATCTGATCCAGCGCATCCTGCGTTCCATTGTCACTTTCGTTGGAAAGGGCAATAAATGCGAAATCCCTTTCCGGATAAAGTACACCATAAGAGGCAAAACCAAATGTACCTCCAGAAGTCCAGATTTTCCGTTTGCCGTCGAAGTTCGTTTTAGTCCACCAGTTTAAACCTACAGCGTTACTCTGCTCGTCCCCCCAGGTAATTTGATGGCTAAGTCTCACCTTTGAATCCTTTTCTTTCAATTGATATGTCATATACTTGACCATATCTGCTAAACTAGACTTAATTGCGCCAGCACTGCCAGCATCTTCTGGAACGTCTGGCATCACCACGCCTTTGTCATTGTAGCCAATGGCTGTAATTGGTTGTAATGATACAGGAATTGATACGAATGTGCCTGACATCTGCAGTGGCCCTGTGATATATTTTTTTAGCAGGGCAGGGTAACTTTCTCCATAAATATTTTCCAGTAAAAAGCCCATTAATTCGGCTGCAGTGTTTGAATGTCCGCCTTTTAAACCTGGTTCGGTGGTTAGCTTTACCTGATGAAGATCGGCTAAAAACATTTCCCTGGTATAGGCATCATGTATTTTCTTGAACTCAAAAAGTTGTGAGTCCGGATCCTTGGTTTTAAAGGCTGGCAGTTTTTCTGGTAGATTATTAGGCAGGCCAGAGGTAAGATTAGCCAGGTGTATTAACCTGATAGGTTTTCCCTGATACTGGAGATTATCATAACTGCCTTTGAGATATTTTCTGATATCATCATTCAGGTTTACCTTTTTTTCCTCTACTGCTTGTGCGAGTAACAAGCTGGTAAACGTTTTTGTAATTGATCCTATTTCGTAAATAGTTTGGTCGTTCGGCTTGCCAGTTAGCCCTTTATGTGTGGTTCCAAAGTGATATTGATAGGTTTTGCCCTTACTGATTACACCAATGGAAAGCCCCATCCTGGCTCCGTTCTTCATAAATGAACCTGCAGCATGTTCAACTATAGTATCAATATTTTGGGCCCTGGTTATTACAGCAGGTAAGATGAACAGGAGGGTGGTTAGTAGTTTTCTCATAAAGTAGAGTTGAATAGCTGTAGTTAACTGGTGTAGTGTTTTTTAGATATTACACTTACCATTTAGTTACACAAATACAAATAATAATCATTTGTCTAGTAAATGTTCAAAAAATTGTCGACCAGAATGCATTCTGGCCACTGACTTGCGGCCTTAACTTAATATTATAGACCTTTCAACATTGATCTCCCTGAGGAACCGGGAATCGTGTGATACTACCAGAAGGGTTCCTCTGTATTCATTCAAAGCTGCGGTCAGGATTTCGATATTTTGAATATCCAGATTGTTGGTCGGTTCATCAAGAATGATCATATCAGGCGCAAGGTTAGTAATTGTGAGGCAGCAAAGCATTAGCCTCATTTTTTCACCACCGCTCAATGCACTGCATGGTTTATCCCAGTAGGTTTTATCAAATAGAAAACGGTTGAGCCTGGTCTTAACATCGTGTTCCTGCAAAACACCAGAATTGAAATGCTGTGCTTGTTCATAGACGCTCAGTTCATTATGAATTAAGGAATAATCCTGATCAATATAAACAGAGTTGAGACTTATGGTCTTCATATTTCCGGATTGTGGTTGAAGCCCGGAAAGTATCAATTTAATTAATGTGGATTTACCAGATCCATTTGGCCCCTCAATGGCAATACGTTCTCCGCTGGAAATCTGAAAGTTTAAGGCTGCTTCCCAGAGTACTTTGTCGTCATAGGCGAAATTGATACTGTTGGCGGTAATCAATACTTTGCCCAAAGGCAGTGCAGCGTTATCAAAACCCATTTTCATTTGATCGATATCTGGCTGTTCTTTACGTAAACTGCCTAATTCTTTGGAAATGGAGATCACTTTTTCTGCATGCACGCCCTTTATCTTTGAACTGCTGTTCTCGGCATTGTTTCTAAGGGTATTCATGAAAATTGTAGGAACGCCGGATTTCTCTTGTTTTCTCTTGCCCCTTGCATCAAGTTTCTGCTGCCTTTCCAGCGACTGCCTTTCGGTCTCTTTAGCTTTGCGGAGGGCTTTTTCCTGGCTTTTTAGTGCCTGGTTCAGCGCTTCAGCTTCTATCTGTTTCTGTTCTGTATAAAAGTCGTATTTGCCGCCATAGGTAGTAATACCACGTTTACTTAATTCAAAAATGGTTTCAAGCAGGTTTAGTAATATGCGGTCGTGGCTTACGATCAGCAGAGTGTTTTTTGTGGAACTGATATAATTATAGAGTATCTCCCTGCTTTCGTTGTCCAGATGGTTACTTGGTTCGTCCAGCAATACAATCTCGGGCCGGTGAATGCTGATTCCCGCCAGGAAAACTTTGGTCTTTTGTCCGCCACTAAGCGTCTGCAGTGGTTGATTCAGGTCTTGTATATTTAATTTCCAATGTGCAAAAGTTGCCTGGCATCGTTCCTCTATGGTCCAGTCGTCATTGAGTGTATCCATATTTTCATCAGTAACTTCGCCCTCGAGTATTGCATGCAGGGCATTCAGCTTATGATCTATATTTAATGCCTGGGCGATGGTGTGTTGATTAAACTGACCGAAAATTTGTGGCACATAGTAAGGCTGTGAACCGGTCGTTACAGACCCTGCAGTAGTGTGTAATTGGCCGGACAACAGTTGAAGCAGGGTAGATTTTCCTGCGCCATTATTGCCAATCAATGCAATTTTATCAGATTTGTTGATGATCAGGTTAAGATCATCAAAGAGCAAATCCTTGTTAGGATGTATATAGGTAATACCTTGAAGAATTATCATTATTCTTTCTTTAAAATGAATACTTGCGGATCCTATTTGATGTGGGTCGCTTTATTTTTTCCTGAAAGAAATGATATCCTACATGAGATTTATTGATGATGATGGACAAATATAATAAAATTTCGAAATTGCAGAAGATGCTAAATCAGCATTTTTGCTGAACTATTCTACAAAACTGGTATATTTGGGTGATTATGGGTTACGCAAAAGAAAGAGGAAAGCTTGAAAAGCTGTCCGCAAAAATTGTTGGTCTGGACATTTTTAACGAAAAGAATTTAGCCGTTCTTAATGACAGCCATGAAAAATATTCGCACACGGTTAGAATTTTAAAAAATAAAGAACCTGATGCATTCACTGAATTGTACCAAAAAGAATTGCAGGAAGTGAAAGAAGGCAAAAAAGCTGTTAAAGAAAGTGAAACGGATGAAGCCCGTCAGCTGAACTTCATTCAATATAAAGATTCGATTATTAACGCGATCGAAAAAACAATTAACGCAACTAAAAAGTTCGTTTAAACAGATACCGCCTTTTTATCAAAGATATGAGGGTATACGGGTATAATAGATGTTATCGGAATATAAGATAGGGGGCTTTGGAAACATTGCCCCCCTTTGCTTTTATGTAGAGACTGTAAACTGAAATTTACACATTTCGTTTTACGCTCCCCCTTATGTAATGAAGAATTTGTTCTTCATTTTCCGTTTGATTTTACAAGGTTTATTAATTAAATTCGGCAGAGTTAATTTCGTTCGTCTTCATTTAATTAATTGTTTCCTACATGAATATATATACCCGGTCATTTGTCTACTTCAGCGCTTGCTGCCTCATTACATTTACATCGCTTGCACAAAAAACAGCATCCAGAATGATGTATGCGGTCACTGTGAAAAATCCTGCAGCGCAATTATACCATGTAAGCCTGGCATATGACAATTCAGATAAAGACAGTGTAGAACTGAAGATGAGTGTGTGGACACCGGGGTTTTATTCTGTGCTGGATTTTGGTAAAGCGGTTCAAAATTTCAAGGTGAAAGATGCAACAGGGAAAAATATCAGCTGGAGCAAACCTTCCAAAAGCAGCTGGCGCTTTAAAAACGGGAAAAAGCCTGTTACAGTTACTTATGATGTGAAGGCTGACGTTTCTTTTGTTGGAACAAGTTTTCTGGATGCCAGCCATGGGTATATCTTGCCTGGCGGGCTGTTCATGTACGCAGATGATGAACTTAAAAAGCCGGTAACTGTAAAGGTTACCCCCGATGTAACCTGGAAGGATTTTATAGCCACCGGGCTGGATGGTGTCCCGGGTGAAAAGAACACTTTTTATGCGCCTGATTTTGACATCCTGTTTGACAGTCCTTTGTTGATGGGCAATAAAATTGAATCCTTACCTCCATTTGAAGTCAATCATATACCGCATAATTTTGTTGGCTATGACATGGGGATTGTGGACCGCAAGCAGTTTATGGCCGACTTAAAAAATATTGTCATACATGCATCTGATGTGATTGGGGAGATACCCTATGCACATTATACCTTTCTGAATATAGGATACGGGCAGGGCGGAATTGAGCATCTAAATTCAAGCTCGCTAAGCTTTCAAAGCAGGGATATTTTTGATTCGCCCGAAGCAAAAAAACAAGCCTACAGTTTCCTGGCCCATGAGTATTTTCACCATTATAACGTGAAACGCATCCGCCCTGTAGAACTTGGTCCTTTTGACTATTCAAAAGAAAACCGTACCAATATGCTTTGGGTTTCTGAAGGTTTTACTTCTTATTATGAATACCTGATCATCAGGCGGGCCAACCTGGTGAGTACCGCTGATCTCCTTGAATTCTACAGCAAGACTATTGGCGAATATGAAAATTCTCCAGGTCATCTGTACCAGTCGGCCACACAATCCAGTTATGATACATGGGCTGAAAACCCATTTGGGAAATCGGAAGAATCTGCCTACAAAACGATTTCATATTATGACAAAGGCGCTATCCTTGGTCTTATGCTGGATTTCAAGATCAGGCACGAAACGAAAAACAAGCAGTCATTGGACAGCCTGATGAAGTTGCTGTACCAGAAATACTATAAGGGCCTGAAACGCGGTTTTACAGAACAGGAATTCCAGGCAGAGGCAGAAAAGACCGCAGGGGTTCCATTGACGGAATTATTCGAATATGCGTCGACCGTGAAACCTGTAGATTACCCAAAATACGTTGCTTACGCAGGTTTGACCGTGGATACGGTAACGAGGGAGCTGCCTGGGGCATACCTGGGTATCACTTCAAGGGTAACAGGACCTGATGTGGTTATCTCAAGAGTCGCCTATGATTCTCCGGCATGGAAGGCGGGACTGCATGCAAAGTACAAGATCCTAAAAATTGATGGGAAGAAACCTGACGTTGAACAAATTAGAGCAATCCGCGGAACCAGAAAAGCTGGGGACACCATTAAATTGGATGTATTGGATAATGAGGGCAAGCGCAAAAGTGTGATGGTTACCCTTGGAACCAAGAAGGAAAAAAGTTTCGCCATGACACCGCTGGATCATCCCGATGCACTGCAAAAGGAAATCTTCGAATCCTGGTTAAGGTAAGCTGAAGGCAATGTAAGCGTCGCCTGATTTCCCTCCTGATTTGGAACCTCCGCAGGCAATTACAATATATTGGCGTCCATCTAATTCATAAATAGCAGGTGTGGACATACCGGGTGCAGGAAGTGTAGCTTCCCATATGGTCTTCCCAGTTCTTTTGTTAATTGCCCTAAGTTTTCCATCGGCCGAAGCACCGATAAAGAGTATTCCGCCAGCAGTAACCACTGGTCCGCCAAAGTTTTCCCGGCCGGTGGTTGGTATCCCTCTTTTCTTTAACTCTTCAAACTCACCAAAAGGGATCTGCCACTCAAACTTGCCAGTATTGAGGTTGATAGCGCTTAGACTGCCCCAGGGTGGACTTATTGCCGGATATCCCTCTTTGTTTAAAAATTTCGTATGGCCGAGATGATTGAACGAAGTTTTCATTTCTTTCCCAGCAATGCTGGTTTTACCTGTAAAGGCTTTGAACTGCTCGTTTTTCATCTCTAGAACATACGTTGCAATAGCCGTTTTTTCAGTTTTGCTTAGCTGGTTAAAACCAGGCATCATGCGCCGGCCAGTTGATAGTAAGGTGTTAAACTGATCTACGTTGTACTTTTTATTTGCAGCGATTAGCGATGGATAGTTGCCAGACCCTTCACGTTCTGCACCATGACAGCCCATACAGTTTTTTTGGTACAACATAGTGCCTGCCTGTAAATTATTCATTGACGCAGTGCTAGCTGCGGTGTCTTTCACCAGGTTGATGATATAGGCCATTTCATTGGCATTAACATATAAGATATTAGTTTCGGGATCGACCGCTGGTCCTCCCCATTCTGCACCACCATC
>Ga0247815_10001361_pt1 | contig 18744 bp, 10 predicted proteins | sample UWRJL194509B1_FD_181014 | JGI IMG/M metagenome (GOLD analysis project Ga0247815, IMG submission 181014) | Plant litter microbial communities from Arlington Agricultural Research Station in Wisconsin, United States - UWRJ-L194-509B-1 | ecosystem: Environmental > Terrestrial > Plant litter >...
ATGTTTTTGATTTTAAATGTTACAGAACAAAGGTATATTTGTACTTACTTTTATACAAGTACTTACCCCAAAGTGTGTGCTATGACTGCAATCAAAGAGAGCTCTACCCGTAATTTTAACAAGCAAATTTCTGCCGCTTCTTGTCCTGTGACTTATGCGATCAACAAGATCGGCGGCCATTGGAAACCGATCATCTTGTACCAGCTGATGCAGGAAGCCAAAAGGTATTCGCAATTGCGAAAGGCGATACCAGAAATTACAGAAAAAATGCTGATTCAGAACCTGAAACAATTGCAGGAGGACAACATCATTATCAGAACTGCGGAGCCGGTCGTTCCGCCATTCGTCGTCTATTCGTTGAGCGAGGCTGGCATCAAGCTGACGCCGGTATTGAACGAAATGGCCCTATGGGCACTGGAAGATATGAAAGCTTAGTTTGGTCAATAGTCTTTAACCTTTTGGATACGCATAAAAATCCACAGCAGAACGCTGTTCGATCCTGTATCCAAGGCCCTTCAGGAATGCTTCAGCTTCATTAAGCCGTATGTTTAAAAGCTTCATCCGAGTTGGGTTGTGCTCAAAAAAGATATGCTTGATCCTTTTTTCCTGGAGCAGTTGCTTTGCTCCGTATAAAACCCAGGTATCGGCACCCTCTGTATCGATTTTTAAAACAGAAATTTTCTCGATGCCATGTTCAGTTGTATAATCATCCAGGCGCTCGACAGCAACCTCTACAGAATTTTTGGTGTCACCGATGGTAAAGCCACCCCAGCCGGTCTGCTGCTTGTCTGTTGCCAGATCAAATTTTAATATCCCTTTTTCCTTACCAATTGCAATGGGGAGTACTTCTACTTGCGTCTGGAGTTCGTTTTTCCGGATGTTATTTCGGAGCGGTTCAAGGTTGAGTGGGGATGCTTCGAATGCGTAAACCCTATTGCCAGCCTTTTGTGCCGCCCATAAACAGGAAAAATACCCGTAGTTTGCGCCGACGTCAACCATTACCCCGCCTTCTTCTTTTCCAAGTCTGACCATGGTTTTAGAGAGTTCCAATTCATAATAACCATTGAATATAATGGATTGGTGACCTACGTCAGTTTTGGACAGGTCAAACTTCAGCTGCTTGTTGAATTCAACCGAAATGTTCCGGTCATTGACATTTGGAAAAAGCTTTTGTAGCCGGTAACTTACTTTTTCTCTGAGCGACAGGGGATAGATTAATCTTGTTAGCATTTGTGTTTAATTTAGCATTTAAATTTCAAATACACAGGATAAAAATCAGCAAAAATCAATATCCTCCGGCGGTATCATTTCCCCTCGGATCTGCCCCGGTTTCCAGTTTTCCATTGGGTTTAACCAAAATGGCATCTACCCGCCCGATGCCACCTCTTTCCAGGAACTTATAGCCTTTGGCGGTAAGGCGTTCTCTGGTTTCCGGACTTATTGCACCAGCTTCCACATAGACTTCATCCGGAAGCCACTGGTGGTGGAAGCGGGGAGATGTAACAGCAGATTGCATGTCCTGACCAAAAGCCAGCACGTTTAAAATGGTTTGGTAAACGGAGGTGATGATGGTAGAACCGCCTGGTGTGCCCACAACCATCAATAATTTGCCGTTTTGTTCAATGATCGTTGGCGTCATAGAACTCAGCATGCGTTTTCCAGGAGCGATTGCATTTGCTGCACCGCCGACGAGTCCGTAGGCATTGGGTGAACCTGGTTTTACAGAAAAATCATCCATTTCGTTGTTTAAAATAAACCCTGCACCTTCGGCTACAGCAAAGGATCCATAGGAGCCGTTTAACGTGGTGGTGACGGACACTGCATTTCCTTCCTGGTCCACAATGGAATAATGGGTGGTCTGCTCGCTTTCATAATGAGGAAGGGTTCCCGGTCCGACAGCCGAACTTAGCGTTGCTTTTTCAAAATTGATGTCTTTGGTCCTGCTGCGGATATAATTGGTATCCAGCAGAGCTTGTTGGGGGACTTTAAAGAAATCGGGGTCGCCCAGGTAACTGGCCCGGTCGGCATATGCCCTGCGTTCGGTTTCTACCATCACCTGCACCGTGCTGTCCGATTGAAATCCCCATTTTTCCAGCGGAAATTTTTCTGCCTGTTTCAATAAAGTTAATAAGGCGATACCTCCACTGGAAGGCGGAGGCATGGAAATGACCTGGTAATTTTTGTACCTCCCCGACACTGGTTTTCTCCAGATGGCCTTATAGGTTTTCAAGTCATTTGCGGTGATGATCCCGCTGGTATGTGCCATCGTCTTTACAATTGCAGCGGCTACAGCGCCTTCATAAAACCCGGCCCTTCCTTTGTCACGGATCAACTTTAAAGTAACCGCAAGCTCTGGTTGTAACAAGATGTCGCCGGCCTTCCACAAAGTGTCTTTTACAAAAGCGACAGGTAGCCGGTTGTATTTTAAAAACTCAGCTTTGTGCCTGTTCAGTTCTTCGGCCTGCTGAGCTGTAATTGCAAAACCTTTTTCAGCCAGGTCTATTGCGGGCTGGAGGTCTTTGGCCCAGTCCAGTTTGCCGTATTTCTGATGCGCTTTGTCCATGCCGTCTACTGTGCCCGGTACACCTGAGGCAAGGGCACCAAACAGACTTTTGTCAACAATGGGATTGCCCTCCTGATCGAGGTACATGTCCTTCGAAGCTTTTTCAGGGGCCTGCTCCCGGTAATCCAAAGCATCTATTGCGCCTTTCTTGCCCTTGTATACCATGAAGCCACCCCCGCCGATGTTGCCCGCGTTGGGGTAAACTACGGCCAGTGCAAACTGTACAGCCACAGCTGCATCAACAGCGTTGCCACCTTTTTTTAAAATGGCGACGCCCACTTTTGTGGCCTCAGGATGGGCACTGACTACCGCTGCATGGTCAAATTGCCTGGGTGACTGGGCAATGGTTGGCGCGCAGGAATTGAAGATGACAACAGAGCAGGACAGGAGGTGAAGGGTTTTGCGGATCATGGTTTAATTTAAAAAAAAATATTGCCAGAGTAGGAACTCCGGCAATAAATAAATGAAACAATATAAAATGTACCTGTTATTATAGATTTAAAGAAAGCTTGGTAAATACATAACGGCCCAGGAATCCAAACTGAGGTGCCTGATTTGGATAAAGTATGCCGGAAGTACCCTGACTGGCCAGCAGCAATTGCGCCGGGTAAACGTCAAACAGGTTGTTTGCGCCCACTGTAAGTTTCAGTGCTTTGGTAAACTGGTAACCAGTGCCGATATCGGTGATGACCCTTCCGGTTAATTCCTGTCTGTTTGCCACCACGTTTGTTGGCTGTGATACTTTGCCAAAATAGACGTTGCGTAAAAACACATTCCATTTGTCAACAGAATAATCAAACGTCAGGTTGGACTTAATGCGGGGTGTGATTTTTTCAATCAGGATCCTGCTGGCATCGTCAAGGTAAATGCTTTCTTTTCCAGCCAGGAGCGGAGATGCATGTACATTGCCCCTGATCTCTGTTTTGGTAAAAGTCGCTGCCAGATCGGTACGGAAAGTGCCTGAACCCAGGGCGGTGCTGTAACTCAATACGGCGTCTATGCCTTTGGTGCGCGTGTCTATCGCATTGGCAAAGAACCTGGCGGTGGTGGCATTAGCTGCGCGCAGCAGGGCATACAGTTCCTTGTCCTGCGCAGAAGCAGATGCTGCATTGCTGCCGCTGAACTGTCCGGTATAAATGACCCTGTTGTCGATGTCAACCAGATAACCGTCTACTGTAATCTTCAGTTTGCCCAGGTTTGAAGTGAAACCCAGACTGTAACTTTTCGAAGTTTCTTCTTTCAATTTAGGAATGCCAAGCAGTTGCGCGGCGCGACTGTCGTTGGCAAAGGTGCCAGATTCCACAAAGGATCCGTCTACATATACGGTAGAGGTAGAATTGAAATACCTTTGGTGCAGGGAAGGTGCGCGAAATCCGGTGCTCACTGCTCCGCGCAACAGAAACCAGTCAGCGAACTTATACCTTGCCGCAAGTTTGCCATTCAAAGTAGAACCAAAGTCAGAATAGTTCTCAAGCCTGGCGGCTGCATCTACCAATAGTTTCTCTGTAAAATTAAATTCGACATCGGTATAAGCGGCAATCGAGTTGCGGGACACATCAGTCAGATTGTCTTTGCTGATGCCCGGAAAACCTTGGGCACCCCCTGCATAAGCACTGCCGTTGGCAGCAAAACGGGTAGCAATGTTGCCAGTCGGACTGGGTACATAAATCGGGTTCGCCGTGGTGCCGACATTGATGGCGTTGCCATAATTTACATAAGAGCCTTCTTCTCCGGGATTGATTTTGTATTTTTCAATTCTGTTTTCTACACCAAAAGCGACGTTGATGCCGTTGAGCGGAGCTTCAAACAACCTGCTGAAGTCCAGATTGGTTGTGTTTTGAATAAAGTCGTAACCTCCCGATTCAAATGAAGTTGGTGAAGCGGCCAGCAGTGAAGCATTGAGCGTGTTTTGGGTTTTGAAGTCGATCTGGTTGCGACCATAGGTATTGCTGAAATCTGCTTTCCACAACCCTACATTCCCCCGGATTCCTGTCGCGACCGACTGGTCCAGATTGGACGTCCCAATCTGTGGTAAAAATCCGTTCGGATAAATAGAGGCGATGTTCTGCGTCAACTGACGCGGCGTGCGGTAGAAGGCGGTAGAGATTCCGTCTCTGTAATTTAACCCTCCAAAAGCATAAACCTCTGCTCCATTGGACACGGGAACAGCTGCATTGAAGAATAAGGCACCACCCCTGTTTTTCGACTGACCGATATTCGGTACGAAATCTCCCCTGCTTAGTCCCCTTCTCGCCAATTCTGCATCTGTGATGTCAGCTCCGGTAGGTGCAGGATACAATGCCGGGTTGTTGTAGTCCGTAAAAATCACGCCTCTGTAAGGAGTTGTGCGGGAGGCAAAATCACGGTAATCAAACGATCCGGACAGGTTCAGGTAGCCGCCCTTGTCTGACAAGGCCACACCATAGTTGACATTGGCCTGAATGGTTTCGCCATCAAGTCCGTCCGAATGTTTGCCGGAAAAGCCGCCGCCGGTCAGGTTGGCTGAAAGCTTGCCCACTTCGTCGTTCAACACAATGTTGATCACACCGGCGATGGCGTCAGAACCATACTGGGCTGCGGCACCATCGCGCAGAATTTCAACGCGTTTGATGCTGGCGGTAGGAATGGCATTTAAATCTGTGCCGACCGATCCTTTACCCAAACTTCCGTTGATGTTGACCAACGCAGTGGTATGCCTTCTTTTGCCGTTGACCAGTACGAGCACCTGATCCGGACCCAATCCCCTAAGGGATGCTGGGTCAATGTGGTCTGTACCGTCTACCAGACTGACTACGTTGGACGTAAAAGATGGTGCTACAAAGTTCAGGATCTGGTTGAGCGAGACCTGCGCCACGTTTTGTGTCAGTTTTTTGATGTCGACCACATCCACTGGTGCCGGGGTTTCGAGTCTGGACCGTGGGGCACTTCTGGAGCCCAGTACAACTACGCCTTCCAGGTTGTTGCCTTCAGAGGTGATTAAAGTAAAGTCCAGATCTTTAGTCTCGTTGGCCGCAACAGTGACGCTTTGCTGCGCGGCTTGGTAACCAATGTAATTCACGTAGACTACATAGGTTCCCGGAGCAGGGAGTTTGATTTCATATTTGCCCTCGGCGTTTGTACCGGCTCTTTGTTTCAAGCCGGATACCGATACCGTGGCTCCGGCGATGCTTTGGGCTGAGTCGCGGACTAAGCCCCGTATGGTTTGTGCCTGGACGGTTAGTCCGGCACCAAATAATAGAATCAACAAGTAAAATTTAATTTTCATAATCGGTGTTATTTAGATAATCTATATAGGTATTCTTAATGGAAAGGGCAGGACTTAAACGATAAGTCCTGCCTGTTGAGTAGCGCAGTTTACACGGGTACTATAGTACCGTCGGCTTCGGACGAAACCTTGCTTTAAATGCTTCCAGTTTTCCGCTGCGGACCAGGTAGCCAATGACGATTGCGATGAGCATCAGCCTGGTTATTTAACTAGTCCGGCAAAACGCTGATAAAACGCGGTTGGGCTGTTCTCATTTTTAGGCTCATATTTTCCAGCGATAATCGGCAGGTAAATCACCCTTCTGCGGCTCGATTCGCCGACTACTGATGATTGTGCTACACGGTGCCACAATCTGCCATCGTGTATGGTCAGGTCTCCTGCAGTTGGTGCAATGGCGACTTCTTGTGAATCGGCTTTGTTGTCCAGGAAATATTTTTTACGGAACAACATTTGGTAAAGACTTTGTTTGTGCGTGCCCGGCAAAATTCTCAAGCCGCCGTTCTCAGGTTTTAAGGTGCTCAAATGGATACCCACATTCAGCATCGGGTTCAGTTTCTGTCCCTGAAAGATGTCACGCAGTCCGTCGGTATGCCATCCCATTTGCGTAAACTTGCTTTCTTCGCTGTTCACGTAGTGGTTCAGCACCATACCGTCTTTCTCTTCTGTGCCCAGTCTGGCGCCCAGACCGATCAGGCCAAGCAGGGTGTCAAACCTCGGGTCCTGTGTCAACTCTTCAAACAGCGAGTGGTGCTGGTTCACGAAAGCAAAGCGTTGTACAATGGTCGATCCATCCAGGTCTTTACCATATTTGATTGGGATACCATTGACCTTTGTTTTATTGGTCGCGATCCATTGTTGCTGTACTTTATCTGCCGCGTCGATGATGTCATTTACAGTCTCCTGTTTGATGAAATCTTTAAAATGTATGAAGCCGTGCTCGTTAAAAAATGCTTGTTGTTCTGCTGTGATATGGTCACCTAAGGTGAATCTAGGATATGAAGTTGCCATGATGATTTAAATGTTACTGGTGAAATAATGGTTAAGAAATCTGCCCGCTACCGGTAAGGGTGATGTAGCGGAGGATATTGATTTTAGATTAGATCAACAACAGCAACAGCAACAACCTGCCCATTCAGATAGGGGCATTCGCATTCGGGATGCATTGGATATAAGTTGCTTAGTGGTCATTCAATAAAGTCTACTGATTTGGTAGACATTACAAATGTAGGAATAATTTGATGATTTCAAATTTATTTGAAATATTTTTTTAATCCTTGTACAGATCCGCGCTGATCCGTTCGATCCAGGCCTTTGGTAAATGCCTTGCGCCGAAGGCGGACAACTGGTTGATGAAGCCGGGAACGATCTCGGTTTTTTTTCGGAACATACCCTTGACGGCGATGACCGCTACTTCTTCAGGCAGCATGTTGAATTTTTTGGCCAGTTCGAGCAGCTTGGGTGAGTCCATCCCGGCGCGACTGGCGAAACCGGTGTCGGTAGGACCAGGCGACAAGCAACTCACTGAAACTGTGCTGTCCTGTAATTCGTGTTTGAGTGCCCGGCTGTAAGTTAGTACAAAAGATTTACTGGCGGCATAGACAGCAAGGGTAGGCATGGCCTGGTAGGCGGCAGTACTGCAGACATTTAAAATATAGGCTTGTTTTTGCTGTTTTAACCTGGGCAGCAAATGGTAACTCAGTTCAACCAGGGCATCTACATTTAGCCTCAGCATGTTGCGCTGCTCTTCCAGTTTGAGCTGATCAAAATTGCCCCAAACGCCGAACCCGGCATTGTTGACCAGTACCGAAAGGTTTGAAGTTTGTTCACCGCACCAGGCGGCGACTTTGCTGGCAGCCTCTGCCAGGGACAGGTCGCAGGACAGGTAAAAAGCTTTCACCCGGTATTTGGTTTCAATCTCCGCGGCGAGCGCTGCAAGGTCTTGTTCAGACCTGGACACCAGCAACAAATGATAGCCTTTGCCTGCCAATGCAATGGCTATTGCCCTGCCAATTCCTTTACTTGCACCGGTGACTAACGCGTACTGATTCATTTTGATAGCTATTGATTGTGCCTGCTAATATAAGGCAATTTGTTGCTGACGCTTACAAATGCGTGGAAGGCATTTGCAATTCAGTCCCTTAAATGATATCTTAAGGGCTGATAAACACACCAAATACCTGAATTCTTAAACGGAATGAAATTAAAAGCTTCTTTATTTAATGCAGTTCTCTTGTTTTTTACAAGTGCTGCTGTTGCTCAGGAAAGCAATCTGGTCAACTATGTAAATACCCTGCAAGGCACTGATTCTCACTACGGTCTTTCCTATGGCAATACGTATCCTACCATCGGGCTCCCGTTTGCGGAACATTTTTATTCTCCCCAGACCAACAAAAACGGGGATGGCTGGAAATACCAGTACCAGGCCAAAACGATCCGGGGATTTCAGCAGGTACATCAATGTAGTCCCTGGATGGGTGACTATGCGGTGTTTTCCCTGATGCCTGGTATCGGGAAATTGGTAGTCAATGAAAACGACAGGGCTTTGGCTTTCGACCATAAAAATGAGACGGCCAAACCCAATTATTATAAAGTGGCTTTTGACAACGGTATTGTTGCTGAGGTTTCCCCGGTTGAACGCGGTGCACACATGCGGTTCTCCTTTCCTTCCGGAGCAGACGCGTTCCTGGTGCTTGATGGCTATACCAAGAATGCCGAAGTTACCATACTTCCCAAAGAACGCAAGATCATTGGCTGGGTAGACAATGGCCGTTTTGTGCCGGGAAATTTTAAAAGCTATTTTGTCATGACCTTCGACCAGCCTTTTGACACTTTCGGAACCTGGGAAAACAAGAATGGTAAGGTCTCTGCAGGTCAGGCTACCGAAACAGGTGCTGGCGCGGGTGCTTATTTAAAGTTCAAAAAAGGTGCTAAAGTCCAGGTGAAACTGGCCAGTTCGTATATCAGTCCGGAGCAGGCGCAACTAAGCCTCGACCGGGAACTGGCTGTCTATAAAAACCTGGAGCAGACCAAAGCAGCTGCAACTGCGGTATGGAATAAACTATTTAACCGCGTTAAGGTAGAAGGCGGAACGGAAGCAGAACTGGCTACTTTTTACTCCTGCCTTTTTCGGGCCAACCTCTTTTCCCGTAAATTCTATGATTTGAATAAGGAGAACAAACCTTATTATTATTCTCCTTACGATGGCAAGATCCACGATGGCTATATGTATACCGACAATGGATTCTGGGATACTTTTAGGGCACAGTTTCCACTGAATAATATACTCCATCCTGAAATGCAGGGCAGATATATGGCTTCTTTATTAGATGCCCAGCAACAAAGTGGCTGGTTTCCGACCTGGTCCAATCCTGGCATGTCGGGCGTCATGGTGGGCAACCACGCGATCTCGCTGCTCTCGGATGCCTGGATGAAAGGAATCCGGACTTTTGATCCGCTAAAAGCCTTGGAGGCATATTACCACGAATCCACCAATAAAGGGCCATTCGGCGGATCCAATGGCCGGGAGGGTTGGCAGGACTATTTCACCAAGGGTTTTGTACCATTGGGCGAAGTCCATGAAAGCACTGCGAAGACACTGGAATATGCCTATGATGATTTTTGTGCCTACAACCTGGCCAAAGCAATCGGCAGTAAATACTATGAAGACATCTATGCCCGGCAAATGTTCAACTATGTAAATGTGTTTGACCCGGCGGTTGGTTTCATGAGGGGGCGACTGGGCACTGGTGACTGGATTCCCAATTTTGATCCCACCGAGTGGGGCGGCCCTTTTACAGAAGGCAATTCCTGGCAGTACAGCTGGTCCGTTTTTCACGATGTGAAAGGGCTCATTGCACTAATGGGCGGTCCGCAAAAGTTTACAGCCAAACTGGATACGTTTTTCAGCACGCATTCGAAATTCAATGTAGGGTCTTATAAACAGGAAATCCATGAAATGACGGAGATGGTCATTGCCAATATGGGACAGTATGCCCATGGCAACCAGCCGGTCATGCATGCAGCCTATTTGTACAACTATGCCAATGAGCCCTGGAAAACGCAGTCCCGCGTGCGAAAAATCATGGACAAATTGTATAACGCATCCGAAAAGGGGTATCCCGGCGATGAGGATCAGGGACAGATGAGTTCCTGGTATGTGATCAGTGCACTAGGTCTGTATAGCGTATGTCCGGGTACCGACGAATATGTGATCGGAAGTCCGGTATTTAGAAAAGCGACCATTACACTGGAGAACGGGAAGAAATTTGTGATCACTGCGGCCAATAACAACAAGCAGAATGTCTACATCCAGTCCGCCACTCTAAACGGTAAAGCCTATACGAAAAACTTCATCAGGTATGCGGATATCGCTAACGGAGGGGAACTGGCTCTGCAAATGGGGGATCAACCTGCATTGAATAGAGGGGCTACAGAAGCCGATAAACCCTTCTCTGTATCTCGCTAGGCCACATTTTCAATTATTCTTAAATTTATTTTCATTTACTGAACACCATTCAGTATGTTTGCAGTGTATTTTATCACAGCATGGGCATATCAGAAAGAAAAGAGCGGGAAAGGGAAGAGATGAAGCAGTTGATCATGGCAGCAGCATTAAAGATGTTTCTGGAAGAAGGCTATGCAAAAACTTCAATCCGCAACATAGCGGATGCGATAGAATATAGTCCGGGTACCATTTACCTTTATTATAAAGACAAGGACGAGCTGCTTTTTGAAGTACAGCGCCATGCCTATAATACCTTGCTCCAGGTTTTCAAGGAAAAGGCCAATAGTAAGGATCCCTTAGAGCGACTTGCGCAGATCTGTAAAACCTACGTCTCTTTTGGATTGGAAAATCCTGAACTGTACGACCTCATGTTCATCATCCGCGCGCCAATGAATGCCGATGAAAGTCAGCACAAAAGCAATGGCGAGGACTCTTTTAAATACCTGATAGATACTTTAGCGACTTGCATCGAACAGGATCTTGTTGTTTTTAAAGACCCAAACCTGGCCGCTCTGCAGGTCTGGGCCATGGGACACGGCTTGGTTTCACTGGACCTGCGCTGCAGATTGAAAGTAATGTCACTGGATGAAGTAACAACCCGTGAAACTTTAAATCGAAGTATAGATGAATATTTAAGCTGTATTCGAAAATAATATTTTTTTATCCCACCACTAAACACTGTTTATTATGTACACGTCATTTATTAAAATACTTTCTCTGATCTGCCTTGGGTTGATTTTGCCGGTTACGCAGACCTTTGCACAGCAAGAGGGTGAACAACTGGATGCCTATATCCATTTGGCTTTCAACAGCAACCAGGGGTTGAAACAGCAGCAGTTTGACCTGGACCGCGCCATGTATGCCCTAAAAGAAGCTAAAACACTGTACCTGCCTTCTGTTAGCATGCTGGGAGCATATACAAAATCATCAGGCGGCCGAACCATCGACATACCTGTGGGTGACCTGGTCAATCCCATTTACACGGCTTTGAATGAACTGACTGCTTCATCCAAGTTTCCGCAACTGGGCAATACTTCTGAGCAGTTGAATCCCGACAATTTTTATGATGTCAAACTGCGTACTTCAGTGCCGCTAATCAATGCAGAGATCCGGTACAACAAACTGATCAAACAGCAAATGATTACGATGCAGCAAGCTGCGGTCAATGTGTACAAACGCGCTTTGGTCAGGGATGTAAAGACTGCTTATTATCAGTACGACCAAAGTTTGCAGGGGATCGAAGCGTACCGGAGTGCCTTGTTGCTCATCAATGAAAACATCCGGGTCAATGCCAGTTTGCTGAAGAACGGCATGCGGAATGGCACGGCTTTGCTGAGGGCGCAGACGGAAAAACAAAAGATCAGTGCTGCACTGGTTACCGCTCAGAAAAATGCGGATAACGCCAAGGCTTATTTCAATTTTTTACTGAACCGGCCCCTGACAGATTCCATCCTGATTGTGTCGCAACAGGTCCTGGCCAACGAACCTGATAGTTCCACCCGCGTGGGCCAGCGCGAAGAGCTGCAGCAGATCAGGGCTGCACAGCAGGCCAATACGCTGGATTACAAATTACAGCGTTCCAGCATCATCCCCAAACTCAATACTTTTCTGGATCTGGGTTCTCAGGGTAAGGGCACAACCATCAACAGCGACACCCGCTATTACCTCTGGGGTGTCAACCTGCAGTGGGATCTGTTTACCGGAGGGAAAACCAAATACCGTGCGGCACAGTCGCAGGCCAGCCTCAATGCAACTGGTGCCAGGTTAACCGAGACTGAAAATGCCCTTGAACTGAAACTCCTGCAGACACTCAATACTTACCGCTCTGCTAAGGCGGCCGACAAAAGCGCAAGGGCAACCCTCGTACTCGCGGATAAATATTACCAGGACCAGCTCAAAGCCTACAGGGCCGGACAGTTGCTGTACCTTGAACTGATCGACGCGCAGGACCAGCTCACCAATGCGAAATTAAAGATCGCCGAAACACAGGCCGGCCTGCAGATCAGCCTGGGTGAGCTCGAACGGGAGCAGGCTACTTATCCAATTAACAACCCTTATCAATAAAAACTATAGACATGAAATATATTCATCAATTTAATCTATTGCTAGTTGTGCCGCTTTTTCTGGCTTGCCACAGCAAAGCCCCGGCGGTCAAAACCTTGGGTGCAGATACCATACCGGTGCAGGTGCTCGAACTGAACCAACAAAACGGAAATACCAACATTGCCTTATCCGGACAGTTTACCACAGATGATGAAGTCTTGCTTTCTTTTAAAACCGGCGGGATCATCAACAGGGTGTTGGTGAAAGAAGGTGATGCCATCCGCAAAGGCCAGTTGCTGGCCACTTTAAACCTCACGGAGATCAATACCCAGATGCAGCAGGCCGAACTTTCGTTAGAAAAAGCCAACCGTGACTACAAGCGGATACACAGTTTATACACCGACAGCGTAGCGACACTTGAACAACTGGAGAATACCAGAACAGCTGTACAGTTGGCTCAGAAACAAGTGGAACTGGTATCTTTCAACAGGAAGTTTTCGGAGATTCATGCACCCCAGGATGGTTTCATTCTGAAGAAACTCGCCGATGCAGGTCAGCAGGTTTCCTCTGGCGCCGCAGTGTTGCAAAGCAATGGATCTGGGACATGGATGTTGAAGGCCGGAATCAGTGACCAGGAATGGGCTGCGCTACACATCGGCGACGTGGCAAAAGTAGAGACCGCCGCGTTACCGGGCCAGTTTTTTGAAGGTAAGGTCAGCCGGAAATCCGAAGGTGCCGATGCTGCAACGGGTACTTTTACAGTGTATATCGAATTGCTTAGTAAACCTAAAAATCTAGCTGCCGGTATGTTTGGAAAGGCGACAATTCAATCTTCAGGTACCGCAAACGCAGGCTGGAAAATTCCTTATGAGGCGCTACTCGACGGCAATGGTACCGGCGGTTATGTCTTCGTCACCAATGACAATAAAACAGCGCAAAAGAAAACGGTAACCATCGCAGGAATTGAAAAGAATACAGTCACAATTAGCGACGGCCTTCAAGGGGTTAAATCACTGATTGTTTCCGGCTCTGCTTACCTGACCGACAACAGCAAGATCTCCATTCATGTACCCTTAAATCCAGGAAAATGAAGATATCAGATTATGCCGTAAAGAACAGCCAGTTTACCCTGGTCATTTTCCTGATGGTCATCGTTCTGGGGATTACGACTATGCTAAATATGCCGCGCTCGGAAGATCCGGAGATGCATGCCCCGATGTTCAACGTCATCGTGGTTTACCCGGGTACCAGTCCGAGGGACATCGAAGACCGGGTGGTCAACCCGCTGGAAAAAACGATTTCCGGTCTGGATGACATCAAACGCCTCCGTACCAGCATTTCCAATGGGGTGGCTGTGATCCGTGTTGAATACAAATACAGCAGCAATGTCGATTCCAAATACCAGGAAATCGTACGTGAGGTTAACAGCAAGCGCCCCGACCTCCCCGCCGACATATACAGCATCGAGATCCAGAAACAACAGCCTTCGGATGTCAATATTTTGCAAGTGGCCCTGATCTCGGAAAATGCGTCGACCAGTAAACTGCAATACCATGCCGAGAAACTGCAGGATGAACTGGAAAAAGTCAGGGCATTGAAGAAAGTATCGATATTTGGTATTCCTGGTCAACAGGTGCGCATCGAACTGGATCTTGAAAAGATCGCACAAATGAACCTGCCCTTATCTGCCATTACCAACAGCCTGAAAAGCGAAATGGCCAGTATTCCCGGGGGCAGCATTGACGCCTCGCGACAGACTTTCAACGTAATTACCAATGAGTACCGGACTTTGGAGGCAGTACAGAACACCGTTGTTTATTCTGCCGGTGGCAAGAACATCTTTTTAAAAAACATTGCCAAAGTGTACTATGGCTATGAGGAAGAAAAACACATCACCCGGCTCAACGGCCACCGCGCTGTGTTTGTTACCGCTGCCCAAAAAGAGGGCGAGAACATCAGTAAAACGCAGAAAGAATACCAGCCCATCCTGGACCAGTACCGTAAAACACTGCCGGCCAATATCGATATGGTGCAGCATTTTGACCAGGCCAACAACGTAAACAGACGTTTGTCAGGCCTGGGGACTGATTTCATCATCGCTATTTTACTGGTAGCAGTGACCCTCTTGCCGCTGGGTATCCGTCCAGCTATTATCGTGATGATTTCCATTCCACTATCCCTTGCCATCGGCATTGTGCTGCTGCAACTCTTTGGGTTTAACCTGAACCAGCTTAGTATTGTGGGACTGGTAGTCGCCCTCGGACTCCTGGTCGACGATAGTATCGTAGTGGTGGAAAACATTGAACGCTGGATGCTGGAAGGGCATAGTCGCCTGGAAGCGACATTGAAAGCGACCAGGCAAATTGGATTAGCTGTGGTCGGATGTACCATTACCCTCATCATCGCGTTCATGCCTTTGGTCTTCCTGCCAGAAGGTTCCGGTGATTTCATCCGCTCTTTGCCTTTGGCAGTGATCTTCTGTGTGATGGCATCGATGCTGGTATCGCTGACAATCATTCCATTTTTGTCCAGCCGCATTTTAAAAAATCACCATGGAAACCCGGAAGGAAACGTCCTGATGCGTGGATTGAAGAGACTCATTCATGGCAGTTACTCCAAATTGCTGGATAAAGCTTTAAAAAGACCCGCAATTACCATTGCCGTTGCCGTACTGCTTTTTGGCGGGGCCATCTTCCTGTTCAATATCATTGGATTCAGCTTATTTCCTGCTTCTGAAAAACCACAGTTTTTGGTCAATATCACTACGCCCAACCAGTCCAATTTGCCCTATACCGACACGGTAGCCCGGGCTATTGAAAAGGAACTGGCCAGACAGCCTGAGGTCAATTATTATTCGACGAATGTAGGCAAGGGAAATCCCAGGATTTATTACAATGTGATCCCTGAAAACGACCGGAGCGATTTCGCCCAGCTGTTTGTACAGTTGCACGACGATACCTCGCCGGACGCGAAACTGAAATTGATCCAAAAGTTGCAGCAACAATGGGCACATTACCCGGGCGCACGCATCGAAGTGAAGAATTTTGAGCAGGGCCCTCCCGTGATTGCCCCCATCGAGGTGCGCCTGTTTGGCGATAACGTAGATACCCTGCGCAGCCTGTCTGCCAAAGTAGAACAACTGCTTCGCCAGGTACCGGGCAGTATGTATGTGAATAATCCTGTGTCCTTGCTCAAAAGCGATATCCGTGTGGTGGTCAACAAGGAAAAAGCCCAGATGCTCGGCGTTTCTGCGCTCAGCATTGATCAGACCGCCAGACTGGCGATTACCGGTTTGAACATGGGTACGTTTTACAACAACGACAACAAAAACGGCTATGCGGTATTGCTTACCCGCAGCAAGTCAGGCAGGCCGACCCTGGATGCGTTCCGCAATTTATATGTCAACAATGCCCAGGGCCAATCTTTGCCGATGAGCCAGGTCGCTGACCTCAAACTGGAGGCCTCCCAGGCGGTGATCCACCACCAGGAGAAAGTGAAGGTCGTTTCTGTACAGGCCAATGTGCAGGATGGTTACCTGGTGAGCCGGGTCATTGACGATGTGGTGTTGAAGATGAACGGCCTTAAACTGCCTCTGGGTTATAGTTATGAAATGGGTGGTGAGGTCGAATCCAGGAACAATTCCTTTGGGGGCTTTATGAGCATCATTTTGGTGACGGTATTTTTATTCGTCGCCGTGCTAATCCTCTTGTTTAAGACCTTCAAAAGCACACTGATTGTGTTGTCGGTCATTCCCCTCGGTGTAGTGGGTGCTGCGGTAGCCTTGTGGCTGACCGGCAACTCGCTTTCTTTTGTCGCGATTATCGGATTGATTGCCCTTGCGGGAATAGAGGTCAAGAACACCATTCTGCTTGTTGATTTTACCAATCAGCTTCGGGCCCAGGGCAAGGGCTTACAAGAAGCCATCCGTGAGGCAGGTGAAGTGCGTTTTCTGCCCATTGTGCTCACTTCGCTAACGGCTATCGGCGGATTGATCCCGATCGCAGTCTCTACAAATCCGCTGATCGCCCCGCTGGCCATTGTATTGATTGGCGGACTGATCAGTTCCACCTTATTGTCCCGGATTGTAACGCCGATCATTTATGAACTGATTCCCCCTGCAATTGAAAAGGGCAGTGAAGATTAATCTTCATTGCCTAATTTCGCTAAATCGATTTATATTTTTATGTTTATGTATTGAATAACCAAATATGAGCCAATCTGAAAAGATTGGCTTGTTTACTGAAAACTAAACACATTAATGAAAAAGATTTTTGTTGCGGCAGTATTTTATTGTACCCTTCCCGGAGCACTTCAAGCACAAAAAAAAACAAGCCCTGCCGATCATGTAAACCCTTTTATTGGTGCCAGCACCAGTGAAAAAGCAGCTGGTTCACTGCATGGACTGGGCAAGACCTTTCCCGGAGCCACTACGCCATATGGCATGGTTCAGGTCAGCCCCAATACCATCACGGGTGGCGACAATGGCCCGGGTTACAGTTATGAACATCCGACCATTGAAGGATTTGCTTTTACGCAAATGAGTGGCATTGGCTGGTATGGTGATCTGGGCAATTTCCTGGTGATGCCTACAGTAGGGAAACTGTATACCAGTTCTGGTCCTCAGGAACATCCCGAAAATGGTTACCGCTCGGCTTATGATAAAAAATCGGAAAAAGCGGCTGCGGGCTATTATGCTGTTACCCTTTCCGAAGGCAATATTAAGGCCGAGGCCACGGCGGCAAGACGCAGCGGCATGCTCAGGTTTACTTTTCCTCAAAATAAACAGTCACGCATTCAGATCGATCTGGCCAGGCGTGTGGGCGGTACTTCTTCCTTACAATATGTAAAGGTGCTGGACGACCATACCATTGAAGGTTGGATGAAATGTACGCCGGAAGGTGGTGGTTGGGGTAATGGGGACGGGAAAGCAGATTACACCGTTTACTTCTATGCCCAGTTCAGTAAACCACTACAAAATTTTGGGGTATGGTCTGCGGATATTCCAGACGACTGGAAAAGGAAACGGGAAGAGGTGACCAGCGAGAAATACCAGCAGCGGATTGCGGAAGCCGCTGTTTTGCCTGGAATAAAGGAAAAATCCGGTAAACACCTGGGCTTTTTTACTGAATTTGAAACAAAAGAGGGAGAGCAGGTACTGCTGAAGTCCGGAATTTCTTTTGTGAGTATTGCAGGGGCAAAAAACAACCTGGAGACTGACATCAAAGGCTGGGATTTTGACCAGGTTAAGACTGCCGCCAAAGCGTTGTGGAATGCCTCACTCTCCAAAGTAAAAGTTGAAGGAGGTACTGAAGAAGAAAAGACCGTGTTTTATACGGCGATGTACCATACGCAAATCGATCCCCGTACTTTTTCTGATACGGATGGAAATTATACAGGTGGCGATGGTTTGATCCACCAAGCAAAGGGCTTTACCAAAAGGACCATATTTAGCGGCTGGGATGTGTTCAGGAGCCAGATGCCATTGCAGACCATCATCAATCCTGCATTGGTCAATGACATGCTGAACTCTTTGATCACCCTGGCCGATGAGAAAAAACTGGACTACCTGGAGCGTTGGGAATTCCTGAATGCCTACAGCGGTTGCATGATCGGCAATCCTGCAGTTTCCGTGATGGCCGATGCCTATGCTAAAGGTATCCGGAATTTTGATGTGAACAAGGGCTACCAACTGGCTGTCAACAGTGTCGAAAAGTTTGGCAATGGGGAGAAGGGGAATGCCGGTGGCATTTCCAGTACGCTGGAATATGCTTATTTCGAATGGTGTGTGTCCGAAATGGCCAAAGCGCTGAATAAACCGGCCGATCAGCAAAAGTACCTGGCGCGCTCTAAGTCTTACAAAAACATCTGGGATGCGGAAAAAGGCTGGTTCAGGCCAAAGAATGAGGATGGAACCTGGGAAGCCTGGCCAAAAGAAGGCAGGTTGACTCAGGGCTATGGTTCTGTCGAGTCCAATCCGTATCAGCAGGGCTGGTTTGTGCCCCAGGATATCGACGGCATGGTCCAACTGATGGGTGGTAAGGAAAAGACACTGGCTGATCTGACCAATTTTTTTGATAAGGTCCCGGAGGATATGATGTGGAACGACTATTATAACCAGGCCAATGAGCCGGTGCACCATGTGCCGTTTCTGTTCAATAAGCTTGGTGCGCCCTGGCTGACCCAGAAATGGACACGTGCCATTTGCAGTAAGGCCTATCACAATTCTGTAATCGGACTGGTGGGGAATGAAGATGTCGGACAGATGTCGGCTTGGTATGTACTTGCGGCCAGCGGTTTGCATCCCATTACGCCTGGTAGTACACGGTACGAACTGACCAGTCCTGTCTTCAATAAAATTGTGCTTCCACT
>Ga0247815_10001362_pt1 | contig 18734 bp, 13 predicted proteins | sample UWRJL194509B1_FD_181014 | JGI IMG/M metagenome (GOLD analysis project Ga0247815, IMG submission 181014) | Plant litter microbial communities from Arlington Agricultural Research Station in Wisconsin, United States - UWRJ-L194-509B-1 | ecosystem: Environmental > Terrestrial > Plant litter >...
CGGTGGCACGGAGCAGCAGGCTCACGATCTGCCGCAGCTGCGGCTTCTCGAGCTTGCGGAACAGCACGATCTCATCGATGCGGTTGAGGAACTCGGGACGCATCGCCTCACGGAGCTTGCCCATGACGCGGTCGCGCAGGTCCTTCTCCGAGGAGAAGCCGTTGCCGGAATCGCTCTGCACGAAGCCGAGGGCTCCGCCGCGGCTGGCGAGGAACTCGCTGCCGAGGTTCGAGGTCATGATGATCACGGTGTTGCGGAAGTCCACGGTACGACCCTGGCCATCCGTCAGCCGCCCGTCGTCCAGCACCTGCAGCAGCAGGTTGAAGACGTCGGGGTGGGCCTTCTCGATCTCATCGAACAGAATCACGGAGTACGGGTTGCGACGCACGCGCTCGGTGAGCTGACCAGCCTCGTCGTAGCCGACGTATCCGGGAGGGGAACCAACCAGACGGCTGACGGTGTGACGCTCGCCGAACTCGCTCATGTCGAAGCGCAGCATGGCCTTCTCGTCGCCGAACAGAGAACCCGCGAGGGTCTTCGCCAGCTCGGTCTTGCCGACACCGGTCGGTCCGAGGAAGAGGAAGCTGCCGACGGGCCGTTGCTGGTCGCCGAGTCCGGTGCGGTTGCGCCGCACGGCCTTGGCAACGACGGTGACCGCGTCGTCCTGACCGATCACACGCTCGTGCAGCTCGGACTCGAGCTTCGCCAGGCGTGAACGGTCGGCTTCGGTGAGCCGGTTTGCGGGGATGCCGGTGGCTCGCGAGATCACGGCGGCGATCTCCTTCTCATCGACTACCGCAGACACGGTGGTCTGACCGCTGGATGCCGCGGCAGACAGCTTCTCCTGCACCGCGGTGATCTCGTCCCGAAGGTCGGAGGCCTCCTCGTAGTGCTCGGCGGCGACGGCGGAGTTCTTACGGGACTCCAGAATCGCCAGTTCCTGCAGCAGAGCGGAGGTGTCGATCTTCGAACCGAGCGAGAGGCGCAGACGCGCACCCGCCTGGTCGATCAGGTCGATCGCCTTGTCGGGCAGGAAGCGGTCGCTCACGTACCGCGCAGACAGCTCGACGGCGGCACGGATGGCCTCGTCGGTGTAGCGCACGGCGTGGTGCTCTTCATACGCTCCGCGGAGTCCGCTCAGGATGAGCACGGCATCTTCGATGCTGGGCTCGCCGACCTGCACGGGCTGGAAGCGACGCTCGAGCGCCGGGTCCTTCTCGATGGCGCGGTACTCCTTGATGGTGGTTGCTCCGACGACGTGCAGTTCACCGCGCGCAAGGCGAGGCTTGAGGATGTTGCCGGCGTCCATGCCACCCTCGCCGACGCCTCCGGCGCCGACCACGGTGTGCAGCTCGTCGATGAACACGATCAGGTTCGCCTTGTTGGCGGAGATCTCGTCCATCAGAGTGGTGAGCCGCTCTTCGAAGTCCCCACGGAAGCGGGTGCCGGAGAGCATGGCGGGCAGGTCGAGCGACACGACGCGCTTACCCAGCAGCTGCTGGGGAACGCCGCCGTCGACGATCGCCTGAGCCAGGCCCTCGACGATGGCGGTCTTGCCCACGCCGGCCTCACCGATGAGAACGGGGTTGTTCTTGGTGCGGCGGGAGAGGATCTCGATGGTCTGCTCGATCTCGTCGGCGCGGCCGATGACCGGGTCGAGTTCGCCATTGCGGGCGCGCTCGGTGAGGTCCATGCCGTACTTGTCGAGAGTCGGGGTGTCGGATTCGGCCTGTGCAGCCTGGCCGGCGGCGGTCGGCGCGCTGGAACCGTCGGGCGTGACGGACTCGCGCATGTGACCCTGAAGCGCCTCGGGGGTGACGCCGGCGGCAGACAGCACCTGACCGGCAGGAGCCTCCTGACCGATGACGATCGCGAAGAACAGGTGCTCGAGGTCGACGTACGTCGAGCCCGACGAGCGGGCCACCTGGTAGGCGTGCAGCAGGGCACGCTGGCTGGACTGCGTGAAGACGGGGGCGCCATCGACGCGGTCCGAGGTGGCCTCGGGAAGGCGCTGCTCGGCGGCGGCAGAGATGGCAGCCGGGTCTGCTCCCAGGCCGGTGATGGCGCTGGCGGCGGGCTCCTGCGTGGCGATCACGCGGAGGATGTGAAGGGCGTCGAGCTCGCGGTGACCGAGCTGCATTGCGTAACGGCCTGCTTCACCGAGCAGCTCGCGGGTGCGACGGCTCATGAAGCGGGAAATGTCGATGGAACGCTCGGACTGCGCCGCGCGTTCGCCCTGGATGTACCGGGCGAGGAACTCGTCGAACGGGTTCGCGCCGGTCTCTTCGGGGTCTGAGTTGATAGGCAAGTGAACCTCCTACGGAAACTTGAGTGCCTGTGACTCAATACAACGCAGGGGGTGGTGAATCATTCCCTCATGCCGAATATTCTCCGCTCTAAGCGGATTTCTATCGAATATTATTCGACGGCAGGGCCGCTAGACGTTGTCTCCACCGGTCTCGTCGGCGCTGTCCTGGGCCACGCCGTTGTCACCGCTCCAGCTCCACTCCGTCACGGCGGGGATGTCGACGCCGAACTCGCGGGTGTACGCGCGGGCCTCGACCCGGGCATCCTGCATGTCCTGCCGCAGGCCGGCCTGACGCTCGGCCAGCCCCGGCACGCGGTCGAGCGTGTCGATGACCAGCTGATAGCGGTCGAGGTTGTTCAGCATCAACATGTCGAAGGGAGTGGTGGTCGTGCCCTCCTCGATGAAGCCACGAACGTGCACGTTGGCGTTGCCCGCCCGCTTGTAGATGAGGCGGTGGATGAGCCAGGGGTACCCGTGGTAGGCGAAGATCACCGGCTTGTCGGTGGTGAAGATCGCGTCGTACTCGCGGTCGCTCATGCCGTGCGGATGCTCGGTCTCGTTCTGCAGGCGCATCAGATCGACGACATTGACCACGCGCACGCGCAGCTCCGGAATGCGGTCTTTCAGGATGCTGACGGCCGCGAGCATCTCGAGCGTCGGAACGTCACCGGCCGACGCCATCACCACGTCCGGCTGCTCACCGGCAACCTCGCTGCCCGCCCACTGGAACAGGCCGAGCCCGCGGGTGCAGTGGTCGATGGCCTGGTCCATGGTCAGCCAGTTCGGCGCCGGCTGCTTGCCCGCAACCACGACGTTGACGTAATCGGTGGTGCGCAGGCAGTGATCGTAGGTCGACAGCAGCGTGTTCGCGTCGAACGGCAGGTACACCCGCACGATGCTCGCCTTCTTGTTCACGACATGGTCGATGAACCCTGGGTCCTGGTGCGAGAAGCCGTTGTGGTCCTGCCGCCAGACGTGCGACGAGAGCAGGTAGTTGAGCGAGGCGATCGGGCGACGCCACGGGACCTCTTTCGCCGACTCCAGCCACTTGGCGTGCTGGTTGAACATCGAGTCGACGATGTGGATGAAGGCTTCGTAGGAGTTGATCAGTCCGTGTCGACCGGTGAGCAGGTACCCCTCCAGCCAGCCCTCGCACTGGTGCTCGCTGAGCATCTCCATCACCCGGCCGGCCTTCGCGAGGTGGTTGTCGAGCTCGTCTATCGGCCAGTTCTCGGCGTCCCACTGCTTGTTCGTCACCTCGAACACCGCCTGCAGCCGGTTGGACGCCGTCTCGTCCGGACCGAAGATGCGGAAGTTGTGCGGGTTCTTCACGATGACGTCGCGCAGCCAGCCGCCGAGCACCGCCGTCGCCTCCACCGACGTCTCCCCCGGGCTCGGAACATCCTGCGCATAGTCACGGAAGTCGGGGAGGTCGAGCGGCTTCCGCAGCATCCCTCCGTTGGCGACGGGATTAGCGCTCATGCGGCGGTCACCGTCCGGCGCGAGCGCAGTCGCCTCGTAGACCGGCGCTCCCGCCTCGTCGAACAGCTCTTCCGGCTTGTACGACCGCATCCACTTCTCGAGCAGCTCGGTGTGGGCGGGGGTGTCCTTCGCGTTGGCGAGCGGCACCTGGTGCGAGCGCCAGTTGTTCTCGGCCGGATGCCCGTCGATCTCCTTGGGGCAGGTCCAGCCCTTGGGCGAACGGAAGATGATCATCGGCCAGGCCGGACGATCCGTGAGAGTGCCGGCCGCGGCATCCGCCTTGATCTGGGCGATCTGATTGAGCACGGTATCGAGGGTGGCGGCGAAGCGCTTGTGCACCTCGATCGGGTCCTCGTCGTCGAAGCCGCCGGAGACGACGTACGGGGTGTGGCCGTACCCGCGCATGAGTTGCAGCAGCTCCTCCTCGGGGATGCGCGCGAGCACGGTCGGGTTGGCGATCTTGTAGCCGTTGAGGTGCAAGATCGGCAGCACGACACCATCGGTGAGCGGGTCGACGAACTTGTTCGAGTGCCAGGCGGTGGCCAGCGGTCCGGTCTCCGCCTCGCCGTCGCCGATCACGGTGGCGACGAGCAGATCCGGGTTGTCGAACGCGGCACCGTAGGCGTGCGAGAGGGAGTAGCCGAGCTCGCCACCCTCGTTGATCGACCCGGGGACGTTCGGTGCGGCATGAGAGGGGATGCCGCCGGGGAACGAGAACTGGCGGAATAGCTTGCGCACGCCGTCTTCGGTCTGCGGAATCTGCGGGTACAGCTCGCTGTAGGTGCCGTCGAGGTAGGAGTTGGCGACCATCCCCGGCCCGCCGTGTCCCGGTCCGGTGATGTAGATCGTGTCGAGGTCGCGCTCGCGGATGGCGCGGTTCAGTTGCGCATAGATGAAGTTGAGGCCCGGGGTGGTGCCCCAGTGTCCGAGAAGACGGGACTTGATGTCATCCGTCATCAGCGGCCTCCGCAGCAGCGGGTTGTCGAGCAGGTAGATCTGTCCGATGGAGAGGTAGTTGGCCGCTCGCCACCAGTGGTTGAGGCGCTGCAGTGTTTCGGCGGAGAGGTCTTTCGATTCGACGTGCTTCCACGGGGTCATGGTCTGATCCAACCCCAGTCGGCCCCGCATTGCTATGGCCTGGTGGTTGAGTAGCGCACGAGCGTAGCGAGTCCGCGTATCGAAACCGGTGCGGGTTGGTCTCGATACGCGTCCTCGCGTGGACGCTCGGGCGCTACTCGACCAGCGTTTTACGGCAGCAGGTGCCCCGCCGCCGTGAACAGGCGGTACCACTCCTGCCGGGTCAGCGGGATCTCCGAGCCCGCCGCCGACTCGATCACACGCTCCGGCTTGGTGGTGCCGAGCACGACCTGCATGTTCGCGGGATGCCGGGTGATCCAGGCCACCGCGATACCGGTGGGCGTGACGTCGTACTTCGCGGCGAGATCGTCGAGCGCGTCGTTCAGCTCGGCGAAGTTCTCGCGGTCGCCGAGGAACACTCCGTCGAAGAAACCCTTCTGGAACGGCGACCAGGCCTGCAGCGTGATGTCTTTCAGACGCGCGTAGTCGAGGATGCCGAGGTCGCGATCGATCGACTGGTCGAGACCTGCCATGTTGGCTGCAACGCCCTGCGCGATCAGCGGCGCGTGCGTGATGCTCAGCTGCACCTGGTTGAAGGGAAGCGGCTGGGTCACCGAGCGCTTGAGCAGCTCCACCTGGCCGGGCGTCTGGTTGGAGACACCGAAGTTGCGCACCTTGCCCGAGCTCTGCAGCTCGTCGAAGGCGGCGGCGATCTCGTCCGGCTCCATCAGGGTGTCGGGGCGGTGCAGCAACAGGATGTCGAGGTACGGCGTGTTCAGCGCCTTCAGCGATCCGTCGACGGACTCGAGGATGTGCTCCTTCGAGAAGTCCCAGTAGCCGTCACGAATGCCGACCTTCGACTGGATGATCACGGACTCGCGCTCGGCGTCGCTGAAGCTGATGGCCTCACCGAAGCGCTGTTCGCAGCCGTGGGTCTTGCCTCCGTACACATCTGCGTGATCGAAGAAGTTGATGCCGGAATCGATGGCGGTGCCGACCAGGGTCTGGACTTCCTTATCGTCCAGATCGGCGATCCGCATGAGCCCGAGGATGACGTTCGACGCCTCGAGGGTGGTCTGGGGTGGGGTGAAGATCTTCATTGTCCTATCATGCCCGCGGCCACCGACCGGGGGCCGAGATCGATGCGCGATCCGCGTCATAGTTTCGCAGTGAAAGCATCTCTTCCCCATGAGGGTTCGATGTCAGCGGTTGTGGCATCGCCCGAATCAAGGAGGATTCATGAAGCTCACACGCCCCACAATCGGCCGACTCACCCGCACCCATTCCGGACGCATCGTGCTGGCGGCGGTCCCGGTGGCAATCGCCGCAACACTGCTGATGGGCGGCGTGGCACAGGGCGCCGTCCCCGTCTCGTTCTCGGTCTCCGGCAGCCAGTTCCAGATCGGTGCCTCGAAATTGGAGGGCACCGGATTCTCGCAATACGCGGGGGTCGCCACGGATACCGCCGGAAAAGACCATCAGGCCGCCATCGCCAACATCGCGTCGGCTACTCTCTCCGACCTCTGCCAGTCGGTCGTCACCGACACCCCGCTCGGCAAGATGGGCGTGCTCATCACCGCGGGAGGCGGCGGCAAGCCCGCATCGGCGAGCGATCTCCAGATCGGGATGACCGACCTCAAGGGTGATTCGAGCTTCAGCAACATCCGTATAGGTGTCGACGCGTCGACCGTGAAGACCGCCGCGAAGGGCCAGGCGGGCGACTTCGCACAGGATGCCGACGGCCTCACCATCACGAATCTGCAGCAGACCGCGTGGTCGACGCAGGCCTCCGTGTTCACCCTGACCGGGATGCACCTCGAGCTCACCGACGGAAAGACGTGCTTCTGATGGCGGCCTTCGCGAACTGGTTCCGCACCCGGCCCGCGATCGGCGGTCTGCTGGTCGTGTTGTCGGGTGTGGAGCTGTTCTTCTCCGGACAGCTCGACATCGGCACCATTCACGTGCAGCTCGGCATCGAGGGACTACAGGCGACGATCGTGCCGATCGCCTTGATCGCTCTCGGGGTGCTGGTCGTGCTCATGCCGGTGCACCGCATCTTCTACGGGGTGCTCGCGCTCGCGCTCTCCGTGTACTCGCTGATCGGGGTGAACCTTGGCGGTTTCATCATCGGCATGCTGCTCGGTGCGGTCGGCGGTGTGCTGGTCGTGGCGTGGATGCCGAAGCGGCTCGCGGCGGACCAGGACGAGCACACGCTTGCGGACCAGGACGAGCCCGTCGTCGTGGTCGACGAGGCGACTCGCCCTTTAGCGCGGGGCCGGCGCTGACCGGCATGCGGTCCCGATCCACGGCGGCGATCGCGGGCGTCCTCGTTCTCGCCCTGAGCGGCATCGGTGCGGCTCGAGCCGAGCCGGCAGCGCTGTGTCTGCCGATCATCATGCCGTGCGCGGCTCCCAGCCCGAGCCCGTCGCCCACCCCGACGTCCTCGAGCACTCCTCCGAAGGCTCCTGGCATTTCGGTTCCGATTCCACTGGTCGGGGTGACGCCGGGACAGTCGTCGGATCCCGTCGTGCCCGGAGAGATGCCACCGCCGACGGCGGTTCCGGATGACGCCGCTCCGACCTTCACGCTCCCCGCCGCCACGCTGGGTGGGTCCACGATCACGATCTCCGGACTCCACGGGATCGCTGTCGTCACCGTTCCGCTCGCGGACGGGAGCCGCGCGACGGCGCTGAGAGTCAGCGCCGACGACGTCGTGGTCACCGACTTCGTGCTCGACGTGCGCAAGGCGACCGGACCCGCGCTGGTCAGCACGTCATCCCGGATGGAACTCCGCGGTGCCGTGCAGGTGTACCTGGATTCGGCGACGGCGACGCTCGGTGACGGTACCGCGCTGACCTTCGGCGCGGACACCCCTCCCCCGGGCAATGAGTTGCCGCCCGAGCTGTTGCGCGTCAGCCTCGGTTTGGTCGGCGTCACCGCCGACTCGATCTCGTTCGCCGATTCGCACCAGCAGCTGAAGGAGTGACCGGCTGCTAGTGCCCCAGACCTAGCGCGAAGTTCTCCACGACGGCGGAGAACCCGACGACGGCGAGGATGACCGTGGCGGGGATGCCGACCAGCACGACCAGCACGGTCAGCGAACCGCGCACACGGTGTGTCTCGTAGCGCCGCTCGGCGTCGCGTGCGGAGAGACGGGGGCTGTCGTCATCCGTCGCCCGGGCCGCGAGGTCGCGGAAGCCCGTGCTGCTCGTGGTGCTCGTAGTGCTCGTGCTTGCTGTTTTGATCGCCATGCCGTACCCCCGGTATCAACGCTAGGCCGGGGGAACCGAGCATCGCACTACCCCAGTGCGGGGCAGTGCGATGCTCGTGGCGGAGGTGCTACCTGATGGCCTTCGTCAGATCGCTCACCTTGGCGCGGTAGACGCCGTCGTTTCTGGTTCCTGCGAAGAGCCACGCGCCGTCGGGGCTCGACGCCATGGAGAGGATCGATGTCGTACCGATGCCTGCCGAGACGTTGCTCCAGGTGCGGCCGCCGTCTGTGCTGGCGAGCACGCCTCGACCATCGATCGGCAGCTGGTTCGGAACGAACCGCATCGATCCGGCGAACAGCACTGTCGTGCGCTTACCGCCATGGCCCTTCTCGACCGCTCCGCCGGTGAACGATCCGATGTAGGTGTCTGCTCCGAGGTCTTCCTTCTCGAAGGTCTTGCCGCCATTGCTGCTGCGCCACAGCCCGCGACCTCCGGCCAGCACGGCCTTGGGGTTCAGCGGGTCGACCCAGACCGACTGCAGATCGCCCGAGAACACCGCCGTCAGGCTGCGCCCGTCGTTATCGGTTCGGAACAGCCCCTCGTCGGCCGCCAGCCAGATGCGCCCCGTCGAACTCGGGTCGAACTGGACGCCCCGGATGGTCGCCTGCGGGGTGCTGATCGTGTCCCAGTGCTCCCAGTTGTCATGGGTCACCAGGATTCCGTGGTCTGCGCGCAGGATGTAGGAGGCGACGGCGGTTCCCCCGACCGTCGGACTCGCCTTGAGGTCGGTGATCAGGGCGCCCGCCCACTGCGGCCCGACGGCTGACCAGGTTGTGCCGACATCCGTGCTCCGCTCGAGACTGGAGTGATAGTCGCGGTCGATGCTGACCCGCACGAAAGTGTCCTTCGCCCGGGCATCCTGGACGACATCCGATGTGCCGTAGTCGTTGTAGCCCTCGGTTCCCGTGGTTCCCCACTCCATCACGTCCGATGGCAGCGTGTCCGCGGTCGGCAGGGCCTTCGAGAGCACCCCGTCCTTGTCGGCGAGGAACAGTCTGGCCTTGCCCTTCGCGGGGCTCGCTACCAGCAGATCGGCGGCACTGTTGCCCGCGAGACCGATCCGCTCGAGGTGATCGCCTCGATCGGTCGAGGAGTACAGGCCGGCGTTCTCGAGCGGAAGGAGGAACGACGTTGCGCGATCCGGCCAGGCGGTGGCCTGGGATGGCAACGAACGCAGCGGCGTGGCGATGGTCTTCCACGTCTTTCCTCGGTCGCTCGACCGCGAGTAGTGGTCGTATCCGAACGAATACAGGTCGTCACGGATGACCTCGACGCCGGTGTAATACTCTTCCGGGTCGACCGTGCTCCCAGTCCAGGTGGTGCCGTCGGTCGAGGTCTCGATCGACCCCTGGGCGCTCACCGCAAGGAAGTTCTTGCCCGCGCTCAGACCCGAGTATCCCCACTGCGTGGTGGTAACGATCTTCGGCATCGACGGGTGCCGACCGAAGATGTCGTCCATGCGGTACACCTTGTCGAAGTCGACGATGTAGAGCGAACCCTTGAAGATCTCGAGACCTGTCGGCAGGGGTGTGTTGTACTCGGTCGCCGGCCATTCGAACGGAATCGATCGCCAGTTCTTGCCGCCATCCGCGCTGACCTCGATCCCGTCCGCGGTCGTCGCCACCAGGCCCTGGCCCGATCCGGTCACCGCGCTGAAATCCTTGTCCGGCAGGGGGAGCCTCTTCCACGTCGCGCCGAGGTCACCGGTGTAGAGCAGCTGGCCCTTGTAGGTCGGGTCGAACAGCGCTCCCGGCAGAGCTCCCTGCAGGAAGTACCAGAACCCCTTGCCGTTGGCGGGGTCTGCGATGGCCGTGCCGACGCCGTCGACGACCGGCACAGACTGCACGTGCGTCCAGGTCTTGCCGTGGTCGGTCGTGACGTACGGCCGCACAGAGCGATCGCTGACCTCGATGGCCACGCCGGGGCTCTTGGTCGAGACGACCAATCGCTGAGCGTGACTGGACCGCCCCACCTGCTTCCAGGCGTCGCTGCCCGTGGGGGCGACCACCTCCAGCGTGCTGGTGCCACGGATGCGGGAACCCCCTACGGTCGAGTTCGCCTCGACGGTGTAGACCCCCGGCTCGGTCGAGAGGACATGGGCCTGGTAGGAGCCCGCGAAGAGAGGCGTCGCCGTCGTGCCCGTCGTCTTCACCGTGAACGGTCGCCCGTGCGGCGGCGTCACCGTCAGAACGGGGGCCGAGTCGAGCGGGCTGAAGGTCGAGACCATGACGGTCGCGTCGCCGGTGGATACCACCGGACCGGTGCTCAACGACAGGTGACGAGACGCCTGCAGGTAGGGCACCCGAAGCGTGCTGCCATCGCTGAGCTGCGCTTCGATCTCGCCCGAGAGCTCGGAATCAGCGCCGTCGGTCTTGGCCACTGCTCGCGCGGTGACCGTCGCAGAGCCGCCGGCGGGGATCCGCAGGGACTTCGTCGACAGCGTCAGAGTTCCTCGACTCAGCTCCGAGGGCTGCGCCGCGAGACGAGCGGTCAGAGCCTTCGCGGTGGTGTTCGTGACCTCGAACGTCAGCGATGCCGCCGGCTTGACGACATCCGCCTGCCCGAAAGCGAGAGTGGCAGGGCTGGCGAGAACCGACGCTGCCGACGGAGCCGCGGCAGTCACACGGCCGGCGCCCTGCACGGCGGGAGATACGGTCGCTGCGCTGCTCTGGAGCTTTGCCGCACTGCCGATCATGAGCTCCCGAAGCGCTGTCGATCCGAGTGACGGATGCGCGGCGAGAGCCAGTGCGGCCGCCCCAGCGACGAACGGGGTTGCCATCGACGTGCCAGAAAGCCGGTACGCGTTGCCGGGAACGCCGAGGTAGGCCGGAACCGTGGAACGGATATCGAACCCGGGCGCGACGACCTCGGGCTTGATCGCCCCGGACGGCACCTGACCACGCGAACTGAAGCTGGCGATCGTGTCGGTGGCATCTTCGGATGCGATGCGGACTCTCGCCGTGCCGTTCTCGATGGCAGCCGCGATCGCGTCGTGCTCACTGCCTCGCATGGATACTGCGACAAGGGTGTCGAGGCGGTTGTCGTCGCCGCTCGCAAGCGCGCCACTCCCGCTGGCTCGGGCGACCGTCTCACCGCTGAGAGGCGCCCCCTCCGGCGCATCGAAGACCGTGGGAGCGTCACCGATGTTGCCCGTATTGCGCTCGTCGAGCGCGCTGATCTCGTAGACGATCGACCCGACTGCTCCATGGCTCTCCGCCCGTTCCGCAGTGCGGCGATCGAATTCCTGGACGTCGTCTTGACGCTTCTCCTGATAGACCACGACCGCTCCGTGCACGTCGCCTGCGTGCGCGAAGTCCTCCTCGGAACCCTCACCGACATCGACCAGGCGCGCGGTGAAGGATTTGGCGGGAGGGTTGGCACTGAACCCCACGCGCGAGGTGACCAGCGCGCGCTGTGACGGGCTCACGAGAGTCATCGACGGTGTTCGCAGTTCAGTGACCGATGCACCGACAGTCAGCACCTTGCCGGCGATTCCGGGCGTGCCGATCGTGTTCTCGGACGGGCCGGAGTTGCCGGCCGCGGCGACGATGAGCACGCCGCTGTCACTGACTGTGTCTGCAGCGAGCGTCATCGGGTCGTCCAGGCCGCCGTCACCGCCGAGGCTCATGTTGATGATGTCGGCCGGGTGTGGACCAGAGAGATCGGCCGCTGCCTCCATGCCGAGGATGATGTCGCTCGAGAAGCCGGAGCCGGAGCCATCCATGACCTTGTACGCGGTCAGCTGCGCGCCCGGAGCGACACCGGTGACCGAGTCCACCCCACTGCCGCCGATGATGCCCGCGACGTGGGTGCCGTGGTAGTGGTCATCCATCGGGTCGGCATCGCCATTCACGAAGTCGTATCCGCCGACGACCTTGTGTCCGTCGCCGAACCCAGCGCCGAGGTCGGGAAGTGTGTAGTCCACACCCGTGTCGAGAATGGCGACGGTCGTGCCGGCGCCCGGCAGCTCAGGGGCCGGGGTCGGTGCGGGTGTCTCTGACGGTTTCGGCTTCGACTTCGGCGAACTGCTCGGCGTGGGCGCGACGGTGGGTGTCGGAGTCGCGGATGTCGTCGGCTCCGGTGTTGCGGAGGCGGCGGGCGCTGACGGGGTCGCGGTGGGTTTCGCGGACTTGGGGTCGTCTTCGAGCAGGTGCACGACAGAGTCGACACTGACCCGCTTCACACCAGGCACGGCTCGGAGCTTCTCCAGCTGCGTCCCGTCGATCTTCGTGATCACTGCGTTGAGCGCCCCGGTGACGTGCTTGTCGTCGGAGTGCACGATTCCACGGCTCTTCGCCCGATCCAGGACGACGTTTTGCTCGGCCTTCACTGACGCCGCGAGTTGCCGGTAATCGTCGGCGGCACTGATCGACGCGTCTCCGCGGCGAAGATCGGATGCTTTGCGCTCTCCGATGCGCGTGAGGGCCGACGATCCGTCGAGTTCGACGATCACCGTTTCCTGGTTGCCGGCCGCGACTGCCGAGGTGGGGCCCGCGGCGAGACCGCTGCCGATTGCGAGGGACGCAGCGACGATACCGGCGAGCACCCGTGGGCGCGAAAGGGGGGAACTAGACATGGACTCTCCGCGTTCTGTGTCGCCGGCTCCGGCGACTTCCGGCCATTCTGGTGCCCCGTTCGGGGGTGGAGGTTGGCCTCGCGCTGACAATGACCACAGGCTGACAGAATGTTAAACACGGCCGAAACATGGCGCTTGCCGTCCAGGTTTGCTCGACTTAGCCTCGAATGACGGAGGCATCGTGGCCAAACTGATCTACTCGAGCATCACCTCGCTGGACGGATACGTTGCCGACGACAGCGGCGACTTCACCTGGGGCCGACCCGATCTGGAGGTCCACACCTTCATCAACGACCTGCAGCGGCCGATCCGTACCTTCCTTTTCGGGCGGCGCATGTATGAGGTCATGTCCGCCTGGGAGACCATGACATCCGACTCCCCCGAGATGACGGACTTCGCCGCGCAGTGGCATGCGGCCGAGAAGGTCGTCTACTCCCGCACGCTCGACCACGTCTCGACGGCGCACACCAGCATCCGTCACGACTTCGACTCGGCCGAGGTCTCTGATCTCCTCCGCCTCTCTGACCACGACCTGCTGATCGGCGGGCCGGCGATCGCGGCCGAAGCGTTGCGAGCCGGGTTGGTCGACGAGATCCACCAGTTCGTCTACCCGGTGATCGTCGGCGGCGGCACCGCGTTTCTGCCGAACGGCCTGCGAACCGCGCTCAGCCTGGTCGACGAGCGACGATTCGGGGCGAGCGGCGTGGTGTATCTGCGGTACGACATCACCCGCTGAGCATCACCGATACGGCCGGAAGAACTCCCGCAGCTCCCGTGCATACAGCTCCGGCTGCTCGATCGGGGCGAAGTGCCCGCCGCGCTCGGGATACGTCACCCGAGCCAGATTGGTGCTGCGCTCGAGCCACGCCCGAGGCGGTCGCACGATATCGCCCGGAAAGAGTGAGAAGCCTGACGGCACCTCGACCCGACGCGCGAGTTGCTCGGGCGCGATGCCTGCATTGGCTCGGTACATCCGCATCGACGAACCGATCGTGTCGGTCAGCCAATAGATCATGACGTTGGTGAGGATCTCGTCACGCGTGAACGGAAATCCGTCGCTCCACGAGCGCATCTTCTCGACGATCCAGGCCGCCAGACCCGCGGGGGAATCGTTCAGCCCGACGGCCGCCGTCTGCGGCTTGGTGCGATGCACGGCGGCATATGCGCCCTCGGACAGGTTCCACGCCTGGGCACCGCTGAGCCAGTCGCGCTCCTCGGGTGTGAGGTCGGCCGGGTCGAGGGATGGGGCCGGCAGCCCGGCATCCATCCGGTGAACGGCGACGACGTGCGCCGGATCATCGAGCGCCAGGTAGCGGCTCACATGGCTGCCCAGATCACCGCCGGCCGCCCCGTAGCGCGAGTAGCCCAGCGACGACATCAGGTGAGACCAGAGTCCGGCCACATCGACCGAGTTCAGCGGCGCAGCCGGGCGGTCCGAGTAACCGTAGCCCGGCATATCGGGCACGATCACGTCGAACGCGTCGGCCGGATCAGCGCCGTGCGCGCCCGGGTCGGTGAGCAGAGGGATCACCGCCGAATAGCGCCAGAACGAGTCGGGCCACCCATGGCTCAGCACGATCGGCAGCGCCCCAGTCGTCGCCGCTCGCTGGTGGACGAAGTGGATTCTGTGGCCGCCGACCGAAGCGCGAAACCTCGGCAGATGGTTCAGTTCGGCCTCCTGCGCGGGCCAGTCGAAGCCGTCGGCCCAGTAGTCGACCAGGTCGCGGAGGTAGTCGATATCGGTGCCCATCGCCCACCCGGCATCCGTCGGCACATCGGGCCAGCGCGTCGCTCGCAGCCGTGCGCGCAGATCGTCGAGCACGGCGGAAGGGGTGTGCGCGACGAACGGCTCGACCATCCTCAGACCGTAGACCGGGCGACCGACATCCGCTGCGCTAGTCGATCGCCCTCGCCTCGGCGATCAGCGCCCACATACGAGCGAAGGCACCGATGATGCTCGCGACGATCACCACCCCGGCCACCAGCACGACTGCCTCCACCACCCACTGCCACCATTCCACCGTCGCCCAGAGCTGCACCCGCAGCGCGATCCAAGTGACGAAGAGCACCGCGGCTGGCAATGACATGAAGGCCGAGCGCATGCCGATGACGAAGTTGAACGCGCCGCGATGCTGCAGGCGGTCGAAGGCCTCGAAGGAGAAGACGCCGCGGGGATGCTGCGGGTCGAGTCGTGCCGTCGATCCGCCGAGTACGCGCAGCCTTGGCTCCAACTGCTTCTGGATGTAGATGCGGCGCAGCTCGGTCACGCTGCCGAGATGGATCAGGTTGACCGGCAGGCAGAGCAGCACCAGGAAGCCGACGCTCACCAGTGTCGGCAGCAGCACCGGGTAGGTCGTGAGGTGGAGGGAGAAAAAGGCGGCCATGCCCGCGATGATCGCGCCGATCGCGGTGAAGAACACGACGTACAGATAGTTCTCGCTGCGACCGCGGTCGACGATCTCTTGCTGGCGCTGAGACAGGTCGGCGAGCAGGACCTGCAATTCGCGATCCTCTGCGGCAGTGCGGGCGGCGTTGCGGCGCTGAAAGAACATCGGGGTCCCGTCGGGTCGGATCCTGTGCTGCGTGAGGTCTGTCTAGCAGCGACGCGGGCGACACACAAGCAATTGCCCGTCCGCCTGACGGTGCAGAATACGGGGATGACGCTCGATCCCCGCCTCGCCCGCCGTACCCATGAGGACCGGCCGCTCGGTTCCGCCGACTCGGAGTACCGCATCGACCTCGAGCGCATCGCCATCTCGCCGTATTTCTCGCGCCTGTCTGCGGTGACGCAGGTGCTGTCGCAGAGCGACTCCACCCAGATGGTGCACAACCGGATGACGCACTCGATGAAGGTCGCCTCCGTCGCCTGGACCATCGCCGCGGGCCTCAACAGCCGCGCCGAGTTCGTCGACACCATCGCCGCGCTGGGTGGTTGCGACCCGCTCGTCGCCCAGGCCGGCGGGTGGGCGCACGACATCGGGCATCCGCCGTTCGGTCACAGTGGAGAGCACGCACTCGACCGGCTCGCCAAAGACCATTTCGGGCTCAGCGAAGGCTTCGAGGGCAACGCCCAGACGTTCCGCACGCTGGTCGAGCTCGACGTCAACGACGCCGCGAGCACCGGGCTGAACCTCACCGCCGCGGTGCGTGCCTCGGTTCTGAAGTACCCGTGGGCGCGCCGGGTGGTGCGCCCCACCAGCGACTTCCCGCTCGGTGCCCGGCCCGGCGCCGACGGCTTCGGCCCGGCCAAACTCTCCGCCTACGTGCTCAATGTGCCGGAGCTCGAGAGCGTGCGCTCCGCCTATCCGACGCTCGCACCGTGGAAGCAGACCCTCGAATGCTCCGTGATGGATCTCGCCGACGACATCACCTATTCACTCCACGATCTCGACGACTTCTACCGCGTCGGCGTGCTCTCCTACGCCGATGTCGAACGCGAGTTCGGCGGCTGGTTGAGCACGCGCGGTGCCGACGGCGGGCCGGGAGCCGGGCTCGAGGCGTTGCGGCTCAAGATCCAGCGCGACGACTCCTGGATCGCCGACGACGATCGGTTCGAACTGGCCGTGCAACGCGTCCGAGACGACCTGGTCGAGGGCGTGCTCACCGTGCCGTTCGACGGTTCACTGGCGGCGCAACGCAACCTCTCGTCGTTCGTGTCGACCTGGCTTTCGCACCTCCAGCAGTCGGTGGTGGTGACGGATGACCCTCCGGCCCGCTCCGGCTACGTGCGCCTCGAACCGCAGGCGTGGCACGAGATCCGCATCCTCAAGTTCGTGCACCAGCACTTCGTCCTCCGCCGCCCCGAGCTCGGTCTGTACCGCTCGGGGCAGGAGTTCGTGCTCACCACCATCGTGCGGACGCTCGACCTCTGGCTGCAGGACCGCACCGCAGGGCCCCGCGTTCCCGCTCGGCTTCTCGACCTCATCGAGTTGGCCCGGCACGGCTACGACCGCACCCTGCGCGACCGCCCCGAACTGCTCGAGGGGCAGACCAGCCGCGCCGATCTGGACCGGATGTCGCGGGCTCGCGGCATCTTCGACTACGTCGCATCCCTCACCGACGCGCAGGCGCAGACCATGGCGCGCACGATCACGGGTCACCCCGTGCTGAACTGGGGCAGCATCTAGCTCTGTGGGGTTCCTTCGGCGAGCAGGGCGAGACGCTCCGCGGAGCTTGTGCCGGCTTCTGCGTGGTAGAGGTGCAGGTGCTGCCCTCCCGTATCGGGGATGTCGAACCGCTGTCGTCCCAGATCGAGTCGGCCGACGATCGGATGCATGAAGTGGCTGTCACCGCCGGGGCGGTAACCCACCGGGGCGCGCGCCCAGAGCTCCTGAAATTCGGCGCTCCGCTCCGACAGCCGGCCAACGAGTTCGATCAGGCGATCATCGTCGGGGTTCACTCCGGCCACCTGGCGCAGCCCGCCGACCACGCTCACCGCGGCGGCATCCCAGTCGAGGTGAAACATTCGGTTGGCCGGGTCCAGAAAGAGTTCGTAGAGCAGATTGCGTCCGGGCACGAAATTGTCCGAGAGACTCCGGGCGAGCGCGTTGGACGCGAGGCAATCGAGGTACCGGTCGACCACGTATCCGGGCACGGACAGCTGGTCGAGCAGGGAGGACATCCCCACAGGGAGCCGGTCGGCGTCGTCGGGCGCCGAGTGGCCGTCAGCTCGGGCGAGAGCGTGCAGGTGAGCTGCCGACGCCTCATCCAAACGGAGCACGCGCGCCAACGAGATCAGCACCTGGTTCGACGGGGGGTCGACGCGGCCCTGTTCGATTCGCAGGTAGTAGTCGGCGCTGATGCCCGCGAGGGACGCGACCTCCTCGCGGCGCAGGCCGGGCACTCGGCGGCGGACACCTTCAGAGAGCCCAACTTCCGATGGATGCAGCTCTGCTCGCCGGGCTCGGAGGAACTCGCCGAGCGCCGCGCTACCCGGCATCGGACCAACCGGAGACTGGGTCTGGCGTTCCCAGGAAAACCAGCCGACTGGCTGAGCGGACCGGGGCGGCGCACGCTGAGCACATGACTACAACACTAATCACCGGTGCCAACAAGGGTCTTGGCTTCGAAACGGCACGACAGCTCATCGCTGCTGGCCACACCGTGTACATCGGCGCGAGAAACGCTGACCGCGGCCGGCTCGCTGCTGAGCAACTGGGAGCTCGGTTCGTCACGCTCGACGTCACCGATGACGCATCCGTCGCCGCCGCGGTCGATGCCATCGACGCCGAGGGCGGATTGGATGTCCTGATCAACAACGCAGGCATCGAGGGGCGAACAGAGGGCAACGGCATCGTCGACGCGGCGCAGGTGACGGCTGGCTCGATGCGCGAGATCTTCGACACCAACGTCTTCGGCACGGTGAGGGTGATCCACGCATTCCTTCCGCTTCTCACCCGATCGGCCTCTCCCGTCATGGTGAACGTGAGCAGTGGACTCGCGTCCCTCAGCCAGGTCGCCTCGCCCGACTCCCCCACCTACTTCTATCCCGGCGTCTCGTATCCCGCGTCCAAGGCCGCGGTGAACATGCTGACCATCCAGCTCGCGAAGCAATTTCCAACGATGCGGATCAACGCCGTCGAGCCCGGGTTCACCAAGACCGACCTCAACGGACAGACCGGCACCCAGACGGTCGACGAAGGCGCGGCGATCATCGTGCGGATGGCCCAGGTCGCACCCGACGGACCCACCGGTCAGTTCGTCTCCTCGCACGGCATCGTTCCGTGGTGATGACCCGATGCCCCGCCTTCGTCAACGACTCAGCAGCCCGCGTCGCGTCGAATCCTTCAGCGACGCGGTGTTCGCCATCTCCGCCACACTTCTCGTGCTCGACCTGGGGATCCCGCGTGATCACTATCTGACGCGAATCCTCGCCGACTGGCCCGGCTTCGTCGCCTACCTGGCTGCGTTCCTGACGATCGCGAGCATCTGGTTGCATCACCACACCCTGTTCTCCCGCATCCACCGCATCGACGCTGGTCTCGTCGTCACGAACCTTGGCCTGCTCCTGGGCGTCGCT
>Ga0247815_10001363_pt1 | contig 18729 bp, 7 predicted proteins | sample UWRJL194509B1_FD_181014 | JGI IMG/M metagenome (GOLD analysis project Ga0247815, IMG submission 181014) | Plant litter microbial communities from Arlington Agricultural Research Station in Wisconsin, United States - UWRJ-L194-509B-1 | ecosystem: Environmental > Terrestrial > Plant litter >...
TTATAACAGCTGCAGATTTAGTAGCCAATCTTGATTCAGCAGGATCAGTAGTGGGCGGAAATACCTCTCAAACCCTTATCAATGTTTTTGATAATGATACCAAAAACGCAACAAAACTAAATCCATCGGATGTAAAACTAACACCGGGAACAGATCCAAAAGGATACCTGACAATCGATGCTAACGGAAACGCAGTTTTAGGGGCGAATGCTCCGGCAGGAAATTACGAATTAACGTATGAAATCTGTGAGCTTTTAAACCCAACCAACTGCAGTTCAAATAAGATAGAAGTTACGGTAACTGCTCCGGCAATCCTTGCAGTAAAAGAAAACTTAGGCCCAATCAACGGAAGTACAGGCGGAACAACAACCTCGCTTATTGCTTCGGATAAATTAAACGGAGTTCAGGCCGTAATTGGAACTAATCCTGGAGAAGTTACCTTAACAGGAACCGCTCCAACAGGATTAACAGTTAATGCTGACGGAACTGTAACGGTAAGTGCAGGAGTAAAAGCAGGAAGCTACGATGTAGAATATACGATTTGTGATAATAATAATCCTGGAACCAATTGTTCAACAGCAACTTCAACAGTTGTTATAACAGCTGCAGATTTAGTAGCCAATCTTGATTCAGCAGGATCAGTAGTGGGCGGAAATACCTCTCAAACCCTTATCAATGTTTTTGATAATGATACCAAAAACGCAACAAAACTAAATCCATCAGATGTAAAACTGACTCCGGGAACCGATCCAAAAGGATACCTGACAATTGACGGGAACGGAAATGCAGTTTTAGGGGCGAATGCACCAGCAGGAAATTACGAATTAACGTATGAAATCTGTGAAGTTTTAAACCCAGGAAATTGCAGTTCAAATAAGATAGAAGTTACGGTAACCGCTCCGGCAATCCTTGCAGTAAAAGAAAACCTGGGGCCAATAAACGGAAGTACAGGCGGAACAACAACCTCGCTTATTGCTTCGGATAAATTAAACGGAGTTCAGGCAGTAATTGGAACTAATCCTGGAGAAGTGACCTTAAAAGGAACAGCTCCAACAGGATTTACAGTTAATGCTGACGGAACTGTAACAGTAAGTGCAGGAGTAAAAGCAGGAAGCTACGATGTAGAATATACGATCTGTGATAATAATAATCCTGGAACCAATTGTTCAACAACAACGTCAACAGTTGTTGTAACAGCTGCAGATTTAGTAGCCAATTTAGATTCAGCAGGATCAGTGGTGGGCGGGAATACCTCTCAAACCCTTATCAATGTTTTTGAGAATGATACCAAAAACGGAACAAAACTAAATCCGTCGGATGTAAAACTAACACCTGGAACGGATCCAAAAGGATACCTTACAATCGATACCAACGGTAATGCAGTTTTAGGGGCGAATGCTCCGGCAGGAAATTATGAATTAACGTATGAAATCTGCGAAGTTTTAAACCCAACCAACTGCAGTTCAAATAAAATAGAAGTTACGGTAACCGCTCCGGCAATCCTTGCAGTAAAAGAAAACTTAGGACCAATCAACGGAAGCACAGGCGGAACAACAACCTCGCTTATTGCTTCGGATAAATTAAATGGAGTTCAGGCCGTAATCGGAACTAATCATGGAGAAGTGACCTTAACAGGAACAGCTCCAAAAGGATTAACAGTTAATGCTGACGGAACTGTAACAGTAAGTGCAGGCGTAAAAGCAGGAAGCTACGATGTAGAATATACGATTTGTGATAATAATAATCCTGGAACCAATTGTTCAACAGCAACGTCAACAGTTACTGTAACAGCTGCAGATTTAGTAGCCAATCTTGATTCAGCAGGATCAGTAGTGGGCGGAAATACATCTCAAACCCTTGTCAATGTTTTTGATAATGATACTAAAAACGGAACAAAATTAAATCCATCGGATGTAAAACTAACTCCTGGAACAGATCCAAAAGGATACCTGACAATTGATGTCAACGGAAATGCAGTTTTAGGGGCGAATGCACCGGCAGGAAATTATGAATTAACATATGAAATCTGTGAAGTTTTAAACCCAACAAATTGCAGTTCAAATAAAATAGAAGTTACGGTAACCGCTCCGGCAATCCTTGCAGTAAAAGAAAACCTGGGACCAATCAACGGAAGTACAGGCGGAACAACAACCTCGCTTATTGCTTCGGATAAATTAAATGGAGTTCAGGCAGTAATCGGAGTAAATCCTGGAGAAGTGACCTTAACGGGAACAGGTCCAACAGGATTAACAGTTAATGCTGACGGAACTGTAACGGTAAGTGCAGGAGTAAAAGCAGGAAGTTATGATGTAGAATATACGATCTGTGATAATAATAATCCTGCAACCAATTGTTCAACAGCAACGTCAACAGTTGTTGTAACAGTTGCAGATTTAGTAGCCAATCTTGATTCAGCAGGATCAGTAGTGGGCGGAAATACATCTCAAACCCTTATTAATGTTTTTGAGAATGATACTAAAAACGGAACAAAACTAAATCCGTCGGATGTAAAACTAACTCCTGGAACAGATCCAAAAGGATACCTGACAATTGATGTCAACGGAAACGCAGTTTTAGGGGCGAATGCACCAGCAGGAAATTACGAATTAACGTATGAAATCTGTGAAGTTTTAAACCCAACCAACTGCAGTTCAAATAAAATAGAAGTTACGGTAAAACCAGCAGCTTTACAAGCAAATAATGATAATGCAGGAACTGTAGATAGTAGTAAAGGACAAAGCTCAACAACAAGTATATTTGATAATGATACCTTAAACGGATCAAAGGTTAATCCTGCAGATCTTGTTTTAACAATTGTTGTTGCAAATCCTAATTTAATTTTAAAAACAGATGGTACTATCGAAGTAAAACCGGGAACGGCAACAGGAACTTATGAATTAACATATCAAATTTGTGAAGCTTTAAATCCAACTACTAATTGCAGCCAGGCAATTGCAAAAATTTCAGTAGTGAATAATCCGCCAATAACACCATTAATACAAATCATTGCTAATAATGATGGTGTAGTAAATGTTGACGGAATAAATGGTGCTCTTGAGTTTATCAATGTTTTAGATAATGATTTAATAAAAGGATTACCAGTAAATCCTTTAGAGATTATACTTTCAAATACACCAAATCCATATTTTGAATTCAATTCAGACGGAACTGTAAGTGTAAAACCAAATACACCTGGCGGAAGTTATTCATTAACATATCAGGTTTGCGAAAAATCGAATCCAACCAATTGTGCTTCGGCAATATTGAGCGTTTTTGTAGAAGTTCCTTCTATTGCAATCATAAAAACAGCAGTATTTAATGATGAAAACGGTAGCGGATTTGCTAATGCAGGAGAAACGATTACTTATAAATTTAAAGTAACCAATACCGGTAATGTTCCATTAACGGGCGTTATGATCTCAGATCCATTACCGGGTGTAGTGGTTTCAGGACAAGCGATTAATTTAAATGCAAACGAATCCGACGAACATAATTTTACGGCTACTTACAAAATTACACAAAACGATATCAATAAAGGAAGTGTAAGCAATCAGGCAAGTGTTCAGGCACGAAGTGCAAAAGGAGTTGTTGTTGATGATTTGTCAGATGATGAAAACGAAACGGGAGACAAACCTACAGTGTTAGGCTTAAATGGTTGCGTAATAAAAGTCTTTAACGCATTCTCTCCAAACGGAGATGATATAAATAGCAGATTTTATATTCGAGGTTTAGAGTGTTATCCTGACAATACCGTAGAAATTTACAATCGTTGGGGCGTTTTAGTGTATGATATCAATAATTACAACAATGACGACCGTGCTTTTAAAGGTTTCTCTGAAGGACGTACAACCGTAAAACAATCTGAAGGATTGCCAGTAGGAACCTATTTCTATATTCTGAAATACAAAGACAGCGGCTCGAATCCGCATGAGCTTTCAGGTTATTTATATATCAACAAGTAAAAAAATATAAGCGGCCTGATGATTATTCAGGTCGTTTTTAAAGCCTTTTTAAATGAAAAAGATAATTTTAATTTTCATGTTTTTCACGGTTGTGTGTTCAGCGCAGCAAGATTCTCAGTATACACAATACATGTACAATACTATTGCGATAAATCCCGCATATGCAGGTTCCCGCGGGGCGTTAAGTGTTTTCGGATTGTATCGTACACAATGGGTTGGGCTTGATGGAGCGCCTGAAACCAGTACTTTCTCTGTAAATACACCATTAAATAATAGCAATTTAGGATTAGGAGTTTCTTTAGTAAACGATAAAATTGGCCCAACTAACGAAAATACGTTATCAGCAGATTTGTCTTATACAGTTCCAACATCAGAAACCTATAAACTTTCCTTTGGTATAAAAGCCACAGCGAATCTTTTTAATTTAGATATGAATAAATTAGATCCTGAAACTCAGGGGGATCTTCAATTTCAAAATTTAGATAATAAAATTACACCTAATATAGGAGCAGGTGTTTATTGGCATTCAGATAAAGCATATGTAGGATTGTCTGTACCTAATTTTATCGAAACCAAAAGATACGATAATGATGACACCGCAATTTTCAAAGATAAAATAAACTACTACTTCATGGCAGGTTATGTCTTTAATTTAGATCGTTTAGAATATATAAAATTCAAGCCGGCGTTATTAACAAAAATGGTTCAGGGAGCACCTTTACAGGTTGATGTTTCAGGTAACTTTATGTTCAATGATAAATTTGTAATAGGTCTTGCATACCGTTGGAGCGCATCATTAAGTGCAATGGCAGGTTTTCAGGTAACAGACGGTTTATACATAGGATACGGATACGATCATGAAACAACTAATTTAAGAAAGTACAATTCAGGATCACATGAAATTTTCCTTCGTTTTGAGTTCTTTAATAATTATAATAAGATGATATCTCCAAGATTCTTCTAATTAAATACCTAACTATGAGAATTAAAAGTCTAAACCTGACCGTTTTATTTTTATGTTTTTTCTTCAAAATAAATGCGCAAGCACCCGTACCAACTTCCGAAGAAATAAAGTACTCTGCAGATAAAAATTATGAAGAGTACGCGTATGCCGATGCCATAAAAGGTTATGAAGAACTTATTTATAAAGGTACGACAGATGAAAAAATATTAAGACGATTAGGAAATTCCTATTATTTTATTGGTGAACTAAGGGACGCCTTAAAGTGGTATGACCAATTGTTTAAAGTAAACAAAGTTCAGGAACCGGAGTACTTATACAGATATGCCCAATGTTTTAAGTCCGTTGGAAACTATCATAGAGCAGATGAAGTTTTAGCAAAATTTAATGAAAAAGCAACTTCAGAAAAAAGAGCAGATTTAATCAGAAACGATAAAAATTATTTAGAAGATATAAAATTTAATTCGGGTCGATTTGATATTGCCGATGCCGGAATGAATTCTTCTTATTCTGATTATGGAAGTGCTGTTTATGATAATAAACTCGTTTTTACTTCGGCTCGGGATACGGGAGGGGTTGCTAAAAATAATTTTAAATGGACCAATAAATCATTTTCCAGATTATACATCGTCGAATTAATGCCCGACGGCAATGTTAGCGAACCAAAAAAATTTAGAAGCAAAGAAAATGGAAAATATAATGAATCAACGCCCATTTTCACAAAAGATGGTAGAACCATGTATTTTACCCGAAATAATTTTACAGACGGAAAAAGAGGAGCAAACGACAAACAGGTAACACTGCTAAAATTATACAGCTCAGAATTAATAGATGGTAAGTGGAAAAATATAAAAGAACTTCCTTTCAATAGTGATCAATACAGCAATGCACATCCTGCATTGAGTGTGGATGAAAAAACGTTGTATTTTGCTTCAGATATGCCAGGAACATTAGGGCAATCTGATTTGTATAAAGTAAGTATAAACGGAAATGGTACTTATGGAAGTCCGGTAAATTTAGGTCCTTCTATCAATACAGAGGGAAGAGAAACATTCCCATTTATTTCTGAAGAAAATGAACTTTATTTTGCTTCAGACGGACGTCCGGGTTTAGGGGGACTTGATGTTTTTGTTTCAAAAATTCAGGAAGATCAAACTTTTGATGAAGTTCAAAACGTTGGGGAGCCTGTAAATAGTAAACAAGACGATTTTGCCTTTGTAATTGATAGTAAAAAAAGAAATGGATTTTTCTCTTCAAACAGAGTTACTGGTAATGGTTTAGATGATGTTTATCGATTTACTGAAACTAAAAGACTAATTTGCGAACAAGAGTTATCAGGAACTGTGACAGACTCAGAAACAAATGAAATTCTTTCTAATGTAACTTTAATTTTCTTTGATGAAACCAGACAAAATGCTCAGCAAGTTGTTACAGATGAAAAAGGAAACTATGTTTTTTCGAAGGTAAAATGTGGAAAAAAATATTTTATAAAGACATCAAAAACGGATTATGAAATAAAAGAAATTCCATTGTCGATTAAAAAAGAAAATGGAAAAACGATTTTACCAATTTCAATAGAAAAGAAAGCGATTCCGTTAGTAGCGAAAACTATAATGATCAAAACAGTATCTGTTAAATCTGTAAAAATGAAACCTATTGCGGTTGGAACAGATTTGGCAAAAATACTTAATATCCCAATGAACTTTTTCGATTTAGGCAAAGCTACAATCAGAAAAACATCAGAACCACAATTGCAGAAAATTGTAGATGTATTAAAACAATACCCAACATTAGCGTTAGATATTCGCTCGCATACAGATAGTCGACAATCTGATTCCAGTAATATGATTTTATCAGAGAAACGAGCGCAATCGACTAAAAACTGGTTAATTAGTAAAGGAATTGATGGTAATAGATTATCAGCAAAAGGATTTGGAGAAACACAATTAGTCAATAAATGTGCAGATGGTGTTAAATGTACAGAACAACAGCATCAACAAAACAGACGAAGTGAATTTATTATTACTAATTTATAATTAATTCATAAAAAAATAAAAAAGGTCTTTTCTTAATTTCAGAAAAGAACTTTTTTATTTAGAATAAATCTATAATTGCTTAAAAACCTGCGTTTTTCGTAAAATAGTATTAAAATTCATTCATTTTTTTAAAGTAAAATTTCTTTAATTTAAAATTTAACTTATTATGTTTAAAATGAATTGGTTAAGTTTTAAAAAATCGATTTCGTTGTTGTGTGTGTTCATTTTTTTCTAACTTTATAGATCTAAAATTTTTCAGATATGACTGTAAATCAAATACTAAACGCAAAAGGAAAAAAAGTTTATTCAGTTCTTTCAACAACAACGGTTTATGAAGCCTTAAAAGTGATGGGAGAGAAAAACATAGGTGCCATTCTGATTATCGATGACACCGATTTAAAAGGAATATTGTCTGAAAGGGATTATGCTCGAAAAATTGTTTTGAAAGACAAGTCATCAAAAGAGACTTTTGTTCATGAAATTATGGAGAGCAACGTTTTTTCGGTTAAACTTTCAGATAATTTAGAAAATTGTATGGAATTAATGAGTACTAAAAGAATCCGCCATTTGCCCGTTTTGGAAGACGGAATTGTAGTAGGAATAATTTCTATTAGCGACGTTGTGAAAGCAATTATTGAAATTCAAAAAGATACTATAAACCACTTAAACTCTTATATTTCTCAGTAGTAGAAATTCAAAAAACAAGCTTTATTAAATAGTCCAAACAATAGTGGACTATTTTTTTGGTGTCTCTAAATGTTATTTTAAGAAAAGAAAACTTTAAAAATACGCCATTTTAAACCAAGACTTATATCTTTGTAAGCTAGAATAAAAGCTAAAAATAATGAACAAAGAGAGTAAAAGAAGAGAAGCGTTACTGTATCACTCAGAACCAACTCCAGGAAAAATTCAAGTAGTTCCAACAAAAAAATACGCAACCCAAAGAGACTTGTCTTTGGCTTATTCGCCAGGAGTTGCAGAACCATGTTTAGAAATTGCAGCAAACGTAGACGACGTTTACAAATATACAGCAAAAGGAAATTTAGTTGCCGTGATCTCAAACGGTACAGCTGTTTTAGGACTTGGGGATATTGGCCCGGAAGCTTCTAAACCAGTAATGGAAGGAAAAGGTTTGTTGTTTAAAATATTCTCTGATATTGATGTTTTTGATATTGAAATCGGAACAAAAGATATCGAAGAATTTATTCAGACCGTAAAAAATATTGCTCCAACTTTTGGAGGAATTAATCTTGAAGATATCAAAGCGCCGGAATCTTTCGAAATCGAAAGAAGACTGGTAGAAGAGTTGGATATTCCTGTAATGCACGATGATCAGCACGGTACGGCAATTATCTCTTCGGCAGCTTTGATCAATGCACTTGAGCTTGCAGGTAAAAAAGCAGAAGATGTAAAAGTGGTAGTTTCGGGCGCAGGTTCGGCAGCGATCGCTTGCACTGATTTATATGTTTTACTGGGCGTAAAAGTAGAGAACATTAAAATGTTTAATAGTAAAGGACTTTTAACAAAAGACAATCCTTCACTATCAGAATTGCAGTTAAAATATGCTGTAAACGGTCCTAAAGTTGAGTTGGCCGAAGCCGTAAAAGGTGCAGACGTTTTCATCGGATTATCATCAGGAGATATTCTGACACCAGAAATGTTATTGACAATGAAAGACAGTCCGATTGTTTTTGCAATGGCAAATCCAAATCCGGAAATTGATTATAATTTAGCTACAGAAACTCGTAAAGATGTTATTATGGCTACAGGACGTTCAGACTTTCCTAATCAGGTAAATAACGTTTTAGGTTTTCCATATATTTTTAGAGGAGCTTTGGATGTCAGAGCTACTAAAATTAACGAAGCCATGAAAATGGCTGCTGTAAAAGCATTAGCAATATTAGCAAAAGAACCAGTTCCGGAGCAGGTAAATGTGGCTTATGGCGCAACAAAACTAGGTTTTGGAAGAGACTATATTATTCCTAAGCCATTTGATCCAAGATTGATTACTATCGTAGCACCTGCTGTTGCAAAAGCAGCGATGGAATCTGGAGTGGCGAAAAATCCTATTACAGACTGGGCAGCTTATGAAGATGTGCTTCGCGAACGTATGGGTAATGATAATAAAATGGTTCGTTTGATTACGAATCGTGCTAAAATGGATCCTAAGAGAATCGTTTTTGCAGAGGCAGATCAATTAAATGTTTTAAAAGCAGCTCAGATTGTTTATGAGGACGGAATTGGTTTTCCAATTTTATTAGGAAACAAAGAAGTAATCTTAGAACTTAAAGCTGAATTAGGTTTTGATGCTGAATTAGAGATTATTGACCCTAAAACAAACGAAGAAGAAGCAAGAAGAAACAGATTTGCAAATTCATATTGGACAACAAGAGAAAGAAGAGGTGTTTCACTACTTGACTCTCAGAAGTTCATGCGTGAAAGAAACTATTTTGCAGCAATGATGGTAAATGAAGGTGAAGCAGATGCTTTGGTAACGGGTCATACAAGAAGTTATCCAAGTGTTGTAAAACCAATGTTACAACTAATTGATAAAGCACAAGGAGCTTCTCTTGTTGCAACTGCAAATATGATGTTGACTTCTCGTGGGCCAATGTTTTTATCAGATACAGCCATTAATATCGATCCATCAGCAGAGGATTTAATTAATATCGCTATTATGACCGCGAAAACAGCTAAAATGTTTGGCGTAGAACCTGTTATTGCAATGGTTTCATTCTCAAACTTTGGTTCATCTACAAGTCAGAGTGCTTCAAAAGTGAGAGAAGCAGTAGCCTATTTACATAAAAATCATCCCGATTTGATTGTTGATGGAGAAATTCAGGCAGATTTTGCTTTAAATCAGGAAATGCTTGCAGAGAAATTTCCTTTCTCTAAATTAGCAGGTAAAAAAGTAAATACCTTGATTTTCCCTAACTTAGAATCGGCTAATATTACTTATAAATTGCTAAAAGAGTTGTACAAAGTAAACTCAATTGGACCAATTATGATGGGAATGGGCAAGCCGGTTCACATTTTTCAATTAGGAGCAAGTGTCGAAGAGATGGTGAATATGGCAGCAATTGCGGTTATTGACGCTCAGGAAAAAGAAAATAAAAAAAATAAATTAGCGAAATAGTATAAATAATAAGGATCGAATAATATTGTCGTATTTTTATTGCATTTTTATTATATTTGACCCTAAGAAATTATACTATGATAGCACATTTACAAGGGAAGTTAGTTGAGAAAAATCCTACCGAAGTCGTAATCGATTGTGGAGGTGTTGGGTATCAGGTAAATATATCCTTACATACCTTTTCATTAATTCCTAATGTAGAAAATATAAAACTGTATACGCATCTTCAAATCAAAGAAGATGCGCATACTTTATTTGGTTTTGTAGAGAAATCAGAAAGAGAAATATTCAGAATGTTATTGTCTGTTTCGGGAATTGGAGCCAATATTGCAAGAACAATGTTATCTTCAATTGAGCCAAGACAAATTATTAACGCAATTGCCTCTGGAGATGTGGGTACAATACAGTCAATAAAAGGTATTGGAAACAAAACAGCACAAAGAGTTATCCTTGATTTAAAGGAAAAAGTGTTAAAGTTGTACGATTTAGATGAAGTTTCGGTAGTTCAAAACAATACAAATCGAGATGAAGCGTTATCTGCTTTGGAAGTTTTAGGTTTTGTTAGAAAAACTTCCGAAAAAGTAGTGGAGAAAATTGTAAAAGAAGATCCGGAAGCTACTGTAGAAACAATCATTAAGAAAGCGTTAAAAAGCCTTTAAACTCAATTTATATAAACGAATTGTATGCGTAAAATTTGTATTCTTTTACTGTTTTTGTCTTGCGGTAATGTTTTGCGTGCGCAAGTAAATCCAGCGGTTAAAGATACAACGAAAACTCAATTCTCTGTTGGGAAAGTAGAGCTGCAAGATCCACCAAGCGTAATTTCTGCCTATAAATATGATCCTGTTACAGATCGTTATATTTATACCAACTCCGTTGATGGCTTTTCAATTAATTACCCTATTATATTAACTCCTCAGGAATACGAAAACTTAGTTCTTAAAGAATCCAGGAGAGATTATTTCAGAAAAAAAGCAGATGCAATTGATGGTAAAAAAGCCGGAAGTGACGCTGCCAAAAAAGATTTATTACCCCGATATTATATTAATTCGAGTCTTTTCGAAAGTGTCTTCGGTAGTAATACAATCGATGTAAAGCCAACAGGATCAGTAGAAATGGACCTTGGTGTTCGATATACCAAACAAGATAACCCTTCTTTTTCTCCAAGAAACAGATCAAGCCTTACGTTCGATTTTGATCAGCGAATAAGCATGAGTTTAATGGGGAAAGTAGGAACCAGATTAGAGGTAAATGCCAACTATGATACCCAGTCTACATTTGCTTTTCAAAACCTTTTCAAACTGGCCTATACACCAGATGAAGATGATATTATCCAAAAAGTAGAAGTTGGTAACGTTAGTATGCCGCTAAATAGTACACTGATTCGTGGTGCTCAAAGTTTGTTTGGGGTTAAGGCTCAGCTGCAATTTGGTAAGACAACAGTAACAGGTGTTTTCTCAGAACAGAAGTCGCAAACAAAGAGTATAGTTGCAGAAGGTGGCGGAACAGTACAAAACTTTGATTTATATGCTTTAGATTACGATAATGACAGGCACTTTTTCTTGTCACAATATTTTAGAAACAAATACGATGCTTCGTTAGTTAAGTATCCATTTATAGACAGCCGTGTTCAGATTACAAGAATAGAGGTTTGGGTGACCAATAAACAAAACAGAGTAAGCACCAACAACAATAACTTAAGAAATATTATAGCGCTTCAGGATTTAGGTGAAGGGCAAATGACCGGTATTCCTGATAATGAAATTGTTGTAGTGACTCCTACAACGGGCTTTTTTAATAATCCTATAGATTCACCAACAGATAATAGAAATAACAAATACGATCCTGCGACAATTGGTCAGCCAGGAGCTTTTTTAAATTCGAATATTAGAGAAATTGTAACGGCAAAATCCGGATTCAATAACGCTAATACCAGCGAAGCTACAGATTATTCTGTACTTGAAAATGCCAGAAAGCTTACAACAAACGAATTTACCTTTAATGCACAATTAGGATATATCTCCTTACAACAGCGTCTTGCAAATGATGAAATCCTGGCTGTAGCATTCGAGTATACTATAGGAGGCAAAGTGTATCAGGTAGGGGAATTTGGTAGTGATGGAGTTGACGGAACTGTAGTAACAGGAAACAACAATGCAAATCAGGCTATTATTACACAAAGTTTGGTTTTAAAAATGCTGAAAAGTAATTTGACAAATGTTCAAAATCCAGTTTGGAACCTGATGATGAAAAACGTGTATCAAATTCCTCAGGCTTATCAAATCAAACAAGATGACTTTAGGTTAAACATCCTTTATACAGATCCTTCCCCTATAAATTATATAACACCAGTTCAGGGAAGTTCTTTTCCAACAAACCCAACAGCAGATAACAAAGTCGATCAGACACCATTATTGAATGTGTTTAACTTAGATCGATTAAACTATAATAACGATCCGCAAACCGGCGGAGATGGTTTCTTCGATTATATACCAGGCGTAACAGTAGACGTACAAAACGGACGAATTATTTTTACCACCAAAGAGCCGTTTGGAGAACTTATATTTAAAAAATTGCAAAATTCAGGATCTGGCGAAAGTTATAATGATCCTACTACATACAACGCAAATCAACAGAAATACGTGTTTAGAAACATGTATAAAAACACACAGTCAGGAGCTTTACAGGATAGTGATAAAAATAAATTCCTTTTAAGAGGAAAATACAAATCATCAGGAAGCAATGGTATTCCAATTGGGGCATTCAACGTTCCTCAGGGTTCTGTTGTCGTAATGGCTGCCGGTAGAAGACTGGTAGAAGGTATCGATTACAGTGTCGATTATCAATTAGGCCGTGTTCAGATATTAGATCCTTCGCTTCAGGCCTCGAATACACCAATTGAAGTTTCGTTAGAGAACAATTCAATTTTCGGACAACAAACACGAAGATTTATGGGATTCAATATCGAACACAAAATTTCTGAAAATTTTGTTATTGGCGGAACCTTTTTAAAAATGACAGAAAAACCATTCACTCAAAAATCGAGTTATGGTCAGGAATCTGTAAACAATACTATTTTTGGATTTAATGGAAATTATTCAACCGAAGTTCCTTTTTTAACCCGATTAGTAAATAAACTACCAAATATTGATACTGATGTTCCTTCGAATCTTTCGATAAGAGGAGAAGTTGCTTTTTTAAGACCTGATGCGCCAAAAGCAAGTGATTTTGAAGGTGAAGCAACAATATATGTTGATGATTTCGAAGGCTCGCAATCTACCATCGATATGCGTTCTGCTTATGCATGGAGTTTAGCTTCGACGCCATTTGTGAACTCTATAAACGACAATACCTTCAATGCAAGTTCAAACGCTTTAGATTACGGTTTTAAACGTGCAAAATTATCCTGGTACACCATTGATCCTATTTTTTATTCTTCAAAACCATCAGGTATCTCAAATGATGATTTATCATTAAATACAACAAGAAGGGTTTATAGCAAAGAATTGTATCCAAATACAGATATTGCTCAGGGACAAATTCAGGTAATCAATACACTTGATTTAACCTATTATCCATCAGATAGAGGACCTTATAATAATAATCCAAATTTTGCTACAAGCCCTGCAAGTTCAAATTTTGGAGGTATTATGCGTGCTTTAAATTCAACCAATTTTGAACAGGGAAATGTCGAATATATTCAGTTTTGGGTTTTAGATCCATATGTTGGAAATGCAGAAGCACCAGCCAGTAATTCAGGTAAAATTTATTTTAACTTAGGTGAGATTTCTGAAGACGTATTAAAAGACGGAAGAAAACAATATGAGAATGGTTTAGGGCCAGGTCAGATAATGGTAAATCCGAGACCGCTTTGGGGAGATGTTCCGGCATCACAATCATTAATTTATGCGTTTGATACCAATGCTGAAAATCGTAGAAATCAGGATGTTGGTTTAGATGGTTTGCCAAGTTCAAGAGAGGGTGAGGTTTATAATAATTATGCGGGAGAAGCAGATCCGGCTGCAGATGATTATACCTATTATTTAAATACTCAGGGAGGTGTTCTTGATCGTTATAAAAATTATAACGGAACTGAAGGTAACTCGGCAGTAAGTATTGATGATCCAAATAGAGGATCGACTACCTTACCGGATGTTGAGGATATTAACCGTGACAATACCATGAGCACGATTAATGCTTATTACGAATATAGTATCGATTTGAAGCCCGGAATGCAAGTAGGGCAAAATTATATTACAGATATCCGTGATGTAAGTAATATCGAATTACCAAACGGTTCAACAACTACAGCAAGATGGATTCAGTTTAAAATTCCGGTTGCTCAGCCTCAAAATACAATTGGTAATATTACAGATTTCAGATCTGTGCGATTCATGCGTATGTTTATGACTGGTTTTAGCAGCCAGATGACCGTTCGTTTTGGAGCTTTAGATTTAGTAAGAGGAGAGTGGAGAAGATATACAGGATCATTAGATGCAAATGATACTGACCCAACAAATGATGGTACTGAGTTTGATGTTTCGGCAGTTAATATTCAGGAAAACAGCACAAAATGCCCTGTAAATTATGTGGTTCCTCCGGGAGTTCAGAGAGAGCAGTTATACAATAATAATACGATTATCAATCAAAACGAACAAGCACTGGCATTGCGTATTGGTGGAGCTGGTTTGCAATATCAGGATTCGAGAGCAGTTTTTAAAAATGTAAGTGTTGACATGCGTCAGTACAAAAAATTAAAAATGTTTTTACATGCTGAATCTTTACCAAACGAAAATACTTTGGAAGATGATGAAATGATTGGTTTCATTCGTTTTGGAAATGACTTTACACAAAACTTTTATCAGGTCGAAATTCCATTAAAAGTAACCAGAACCGGAGGTTCTTGTGCTATTAATCCTGATCAGGTATGGCTTGAAGATAATAATATTGATCTGGCGCTTGATTTATTGACCAAAATGAAAATTAAGGCCATGACTATTGATATCAATTCAGGAAAAAGAGATATTAATGGAATTTATTATCCTGATAATGACCCGGATGTTGCAGGCGGAGATGGAGATGGAAAGCTTACATTGGGTATAAAAGGAAATCCTAACTTTGGTTTGGTTCGAAATTTAATGGTCGGTGTAAAAAGTAAAACAGATCATAAAGGACTAAAAGGAGAAGTATGGTTTAATGAACTTCGTTTAGCTGATCTGGAAAACAAAGGAGGTATGGCTGCAATATTGAATATTGATACCAATATGGCCGACTTTGCAACAGTTTCTGCTACTGGTAAAAAGAGTACGATTGGTTTTGGATCTTTAGAACAAGGTGCAAACGAAAGAGATCGTGAAGATATTCAGCAATATAATATTGTGACCAATATTAATTTGGGGAAATTATTACCTCCAAAATGGGGAATAAACCTTCCGTTTAATTATGCTATTGGTGAAGAAGTAATTACACCTGAATATGATCCGTTTAATCAGGATATAAAGCTGGATCAGTTATTAAGAGAAACTACTGATGCCGCAGAAAGAGAAAATATCAGAACCCGTGCAGTTGATTACACAAAACGCAGAAGTATCAATTTTATTGGAGTAAGAAAAGACAGAGCGCCGGAACAAAAACCGCATGTTTATGATGTTGAGAATTTTACCTTCTCGCAATCATACAATCAGGTAGAGCGTCATGATTATGAAGTAGAAAGTTATCTTGATGAGCAATCGAATACTGCTGTAAACTATGCTTATACTTTTCAGCCTAAAGAAGTAGTTCCTTTCAAGAAAACCAGCTTCATGAAAAAAAGCGAGTATTGGAAACTGTTAAGTGATTTTAATTTTAATTACCTGCCTTCTAATATTACTTTTAATACCAATATTTTAAGACAAAGTAACCGTCAGCAGTTTAGAGAAGTCGAAGTGCAGGGCATTGGTCTCGATCCGTTGTACAGAAGAAACTTTGCATTTAATTATCAATATGGTTTTGGTTATAATTTGACAAAATCATTAAAAATAAATTATACCGCTGCATCAAATAATATCGTACGAAACTTTTTGAATGATGATAATACCCCAAAAGAGGATTTTAATATTTGGGACGATTATCTGGATATTGGAACTCCAAATCAACACTTACAGCAATTAGTGCTGAATTATGAAATTCCGATTAATAAAATTCCTGTTTTTAGTTTCGTAAAAGCATCTTATTCGTATACGGCCGATTATAACTGGCAGCGTTCGTCGACTGCGTTTTCTGAATATGAAGAGCAAAATTCGGATGGATCATTCTCTACTTATAACTTAGGGAATACCATTCAAAATGCGAATTCAAATACGCTTACGACAACTTTAAGCATGAATACGCTGTACAAATATTTAGGATTAACGCCAGGATCGAAATCAGCTGCAAAACCAAAACCAACAGCACCGCCAAAACCGGGAGAGAAAATTGTAAATACAGCAAAACCTGTAACAAGCAGTAGTCCGTTTTATGATGGTATGATTGGTATTTTGACCAGTATAAAAAACATTCAGGTTAACTATACTAAAAATAGCGGAACTGTTTTACCGGGTTATACGCCGGGTGTAGGTTTCTTTGGTACATCAAGACCAACGTTAGGATTTATTTTTGGAAGCCAGGATGATGTGCGTTATGAAGCCGCCAAAAGAGGATGGCTGACCGATTATCAGGATTTTAATCAAAGTTTTACTCAGGTAACCAATAAGCTTTTAAAAGTTACAGCAAATATTGATTTGCTGCCGGATTTAAAAGTAGATTTGGCTATGGATCGTGCTTATTCTGAAAACACATCTGAGCAATATAGCGTTGTAAATGGACAATACATGCCTTTATCTCCTTATACTTATGGTATGTTCTCTATTTCGACTGTATTAATTAAAACAGCATTCTCGACAAGCAGCGCAACTGAATCTTCAGCATTTGATGATTTTAGAGACAACCGTTTGGTTATTGCGAACCGTTTGGCAGAAGAACGCTATGGTTCCGGAGCTGCGATTCCGAGATATGGAGATGTAAATAATCCTGTTCCGGCAGAAACGGATGCGAATTATAAGATATATGTGTCCAATCTGGGGTATCCAATAGGGTATACAAAAAGTAATCAGGCTGTTTTACTTCCAGCATTTTTAGCTGCTTATTCAGGAGGAGATGCTTCAAATAGTTCGACCAGTATTTTTAAAAATTTCCCTATTCCAAACTGGAGTATAAAATATAACGGTTTGATGCGTTATAAATATTTTAAAGATAAGTTTAAGCGTTTTTCATTGCAGCACAATTACCGTGCATCGTATACGATAAATCAGTTCAGGTCTAATTTTGATTATACCGAAAAACCGAACGGGCAAGATGTTAATACCAATTTCTTTAATAAAACCATCATGTCAAATGTCAATTTGGTAGAGCAGTTTAGTCCGCTTATCAGAGTAGATTTTGAGCTGAAAAGTTCTTTAAGAATACTTACCGAAATCAAAAAAGACAGAGCTTTATCAATGAGTTTTGATAATAATTTATTGACAGAAGTAAAAGGAATGGAATATATAGTAGGTATGGGATATCGTTTTAAAGATGTTATTTTCTCCTCAAGACTGGCTGACAGTCCAACCGGAATTATCAAAAGTGACATTAATATCAAGGCCGATTTTTCTCTTAGAAAAAATGAAACTTTGGTACGTTATTTAGATTATGACAACAATCAATTAGCGGCAGGACAGAATATATGGGCATTGAAACTTACTGCAGATTATTCGTTCAGTAAAAATCTGACGGCCATATTCTATTACGATCACTCGTTCTCAAAAGCAGTAATTTCGACATCATTTCCTTTAACGAACATTAGATCAGGGTTTACACTTCGATATAATTTTGGAAATTAATTTTTTTAGTTTCTAAACTGGATTTCATTAGAAGATTATTACATTTGTGGCTTAATTATTAAATTATCAATTTTCAAACATAGTATTATGAGCATACCAGCAAATTTAAAGTACACAAAAGATCACGAATGGGTTAGCATCGAAGGAGATGTTGCAACTGTAGGAATTACTCATTTTGCACAAAAAGAGTTAGGAGATATCGTGTATGTTGAAGTAGAAACTTTAGATCAGACACTTGATAAAGATGAGGTTTTTGGAACAGTTGAAGCTGTAAAAACAGTATCTGATTTATTTTTACCTTTAACAGGAGAAATTATTGCTTTTAATGACAGCCTGGAAAGTGCACCTGAAACGGTAAACTCTGATCCTTACGGAGCTGGATGGATGATTAAAATAAAAATTGCTGATGCATCAGAAATAGATTCATTATTATCTGACGAAGCTTACAAACAACTTATCGGTGCCTAAACAATTCCTGCTGCTCTGGGCAATATTATGCTCAGGTATTATTACTTATTTTTGTTTAACGGATTCAAGTAATATCCCTGCTGTAAGTTTCCCGAGTATAGATAAAATTGTACATTTTTGTTTTCATTTTGGATTTACAATCTCATGGATTTTGTTCTTCAAAAAAGAACTTAAAGGGAAAGCTCCTGATGATTATAAAGCTTATCTGATTTCGTTTATATTTTCTGTTTTTTTTGGAATTACAATCGAAATCCTGCAAGGTGTTTTT
>Ga0247815_10001364_pt1 | contig 18722 bp, 23 predicted proteins | sample UWRJL194509B1_FD_181014 | JGI IMG/M metagenome (GOLD analysis project Ga0247815, IMG submission 181014) | Plant litter microbial communities from Arlington Agricultural Research Station in Wisconsin, United States - UWRJ-L194-509B-1 | ecosystem: Environmental > Terrestrial > Plant litter >...
CCCGGCGAAATCCACATCCGTGCGTTGTTCCGCGGCGTCGATCTTCTCTCCTCACTTGTTTAGAGGTCTGAGAGAAGTTTGCAATATCCAACTCTGATCTCGGGCACTGTCGCTTATCGTGGGGCTCAAAGTCACAGCACGCGCATGCCCAGTGCTGCCGTGACCCCTCCCCCGCTCACCTCCTCTCTACCTCCGCCCATTCGTCCGTTCCCTGCTAAAGCGACGCTATGGCTGAGACGGACATTACCGCGGCGTGGCACCTGCTGGAGATCATGGCCATTGCTCAGGCAGTGCTGATGGCACTGTTTGGTACGTCTTTCAGACTGTCCACTTGAGAGTCATTCCGGAGACGTATCTCATCGTCTATACAGGAGTGTACTTTGCCCTGTTCGTACTCGCGATGTGGGCGAATCATGGTCGTAGCGATATCTCTTCGCGTCGACTCAAGACGGTGACGATTGTTCTCTTCGTCAACATGGTCATCTTCGTCCTTGTCCGGTCTCTGCAGTTCTCCCGTGCTCGCGTGTTGCATCCTCCGGAACGCGAGTTCTTCAACTGGGGTATTCCACTCACGGTGATCGGAAACATTCAAACCACAACCATTGGTATGCTAGCCGACGGTCTCTTGGCGTGGCGGTTCTATGTCCTGTATGACCAGCAACGGTGGGCTCTCTGGGTCCCAATGTTCTTCGTCATCATCAACGCATGCGAGTATTACAATCACAAGACTCTCATATCGAGATTACTGACCGCGTTACGACAGTGCTTTGTTACTCGGCGGATGCTCAACATTTCGCTGCATACTTCAACTACGACTACTACCAGAACACGCTACTGGAAGTTACGCTCTCAGTCACCATCGCATGGGGCTGGGTCATGATGGCCACCAACACCGTGCTTACAGCTGGCATCATCACCAAGATCATGTACGTTTGCGATCGGCTTTGTCCGTGCTGGGTTCGTCTAACAACAATTGATCTCCGCAGCATGGTAGCACGTGACAGTGGCACTCTGCGCACCTACAACACGGCCATTCGCGCGGTAATCGAGAGCTCTCTGGTTACGTGGATTGGGCTTTGCACATATGAAATCTCCAGTCTGGCCCCCCAGGGCAAAGTCACCGTGCGTATCTCCTCTGATGGGGCGCTGTATCTGTCATGTAATATTGACGTCGTGTGCAGAGCCACCTTGATGTCGGCTTTGTGCTGCTTCTCGTCCTGCCTGTGTTCTTCGTACGTCCTCCGAGTTGCACTACCCACACTGCTCCTCTGACTAAACTCAATTCTTTCTCTAATAGGGCATCTCTCAATGTCTTATTGTTGCCCGCATTGCCCTTTCCAACGAGTTTGGAAGCAAGACTCGCAAGAGCACGCGTGACGGCACGTTCTCCGGCGCTGGCACCTCCAGTGCTGGGTACTCGTTCGCGACTGCGCCGACACCCAGCGCGAACTTCAAGAGCGTCTCATTTAATCAACAGCAGTCTACGACGTTTGGCACGGCACACTCGACAAGGACGAGCGATGATGACGTTACAGGGATAAAGCCCGCTGAGGATGAACGCGATGTGTACGAGCTGGAAATGGGCCGTTCGCGGATTGGGCGGGCGTTGTAAGCTTATTCTCGCAGACCTTGCACTCAGAGAGAGCCGGAGGGATCTATATGATATGATCATGCGTTATTTAGAGCACTTGACGCCCACCCGGACCGAGCTCTTCCTAGGAGACTCGTTGTACACTACCCTTGCGTTCTTCGTGACCCACACTCCTTTATTTACACATGCGTTTTTGCAGAAACAAAAACACAGAAAGAAGTATGTGGCAAGACACCGTGGACTTAAGGCTTGACAATGGATAGTTGCTGTGTGGCGTGACAGGATCATCCGTTCGCATGTTGCCGTCTCGCATCTTTACCTCCTGTCCTCGTTACCCGCCACCTTTGCTTCCTCTGGACTGCGTTTTGCCATGCACCATGGCTTCCTCTCGCTTCTCTCACTTCCACTCGTTTTCTTAGTCTTGCAACAGCAGGTCGGATTGGTTCAGGCTTTCCCGGCGGCATTGAATTGGACAATATTCGCCGATCAACCAACGCGCATCGGTTTAAACCTTACAAGTGACGATGAAGGCCGTCGTTGGGCTTACTTGAGATTATATCTGTCGATGGTGCTTCCATGTTTGGAAACAAGTCCAGAGCTCTGCCAGACCGGCGCGCCGACTTGTGCGTGCTTTTCGTTCTCGTTCGTTGTTGTATCGCTTCAGATCAATGGCTGGGCGATTATTTATCCCGGATAGTGCATGGTACTGAATGACTGAGTTGCTCATAGGTATCGTACGAGATTGTGTGGCTACAAATGTCACCGGCTTCACGATTGCGGAGGGCATCCCGGCAAACATCGGCCCAAGCGGACTTTTCTACAGCCTTGCATACGAGTTAATGGACGAGCCGCACTACATATCGAATGTCTTTGACGAGAACAAGTCAGCACTCCGGTGCGTGTCTTCCATCTATGGCCCACGGCAAAGCCAAATGTCAGCTTATACGTGCTCATTGACGTTTTTCCAGCTATGGTAACGGCTGGTATTCTTCCACACTTGTTGGTGGAACCAGCGAATGGACGCCGTATGAACTAGGTGGACACGCGATGTGGGACTACCCAGATACTCCACCTTGCGTCGCCTACGATTGCGCACGCAAGTGTGCTGCCAAGATCGGCCTCAAACCCGGGTCCTGGGAGCGCAACGCAGACATGGACGCGTGTATGGCCAAGTGCGATGGGATCGACAGGGTGGACGAGTGCGTGAGGCAGAACGATCCGAGCTTTGATGGCCTTGTGTGGAACCAGGAGGTAGACGACGGGCTCAACAATGGCGGCTATGTTGACCCGAGGAAAGCAACAAGAACATTAGGACCGACATCGACGTCGGAACCTGCATCGATCAGGACTGGCACAGAGGTGACACCATCAGATGGTGTGGCGAGCAGGGTCTTCGCGCCAGGTTTGCTTGGTGTAGCCCTCATAGCATGGGCGGTCGTTTGAAGGAGGACACTTATAGACTGGTTTGATTTATTGCTACAGATTGCCATCGTGTTGTGGACGCTGGGTTGATCGCCGCCCAAGTGGTCTTAGCTAAGATGTTGGCTGAATACGATCGTCCTGAGGCTCCGCCGACGAAACCAGACACTAAAGAGATTTGATTGAAGTGGCAGAGCTGCAATGTGGCGACAAATACAACAGATGATCGAGCGATGTTTATACGGTGCGGCGGTCGGTCATGACGCGCACGATGCATCCCGTACCCGCAATCTCTGTCACCTGTGCAAGCGATCAACCTCGACAAGATCACCATAACAACCCCCAGACATACCTTCTCGTGCCAGGCTAGAAGAACAGATCCAGACACGTCGCTCGCTCCTGGTACCGCCATGCCCTTGTACAGATACTTCATAAGCGTGTCGTGAGACTCTGAAGGCAACGCCTTGACGAGGCCCGAGATGTCTGTTGCTTTGGTGGAGTTGAGAATGAGGAGCAGCGATTGGAGAGTGAGAGTCTGCGGCGAGAATTTGGACGGCGGTGAGATCGACTGCGCGGCGAGTTCCAGGCTGTGAGCGCAGCACGCACCTTGGAGTCGTCAACGTTTGGCCCATATGGCGCATTCTCGAGTACAGTTGTTAATGCACCAAGCGTATCTCCTCTATATTAAATCACGTCAGTAGCTGATCTGAGAGGTCGTGCGCAAGTTGTCGTTACTTTGAGAGAGATGCGCGGACGGCGGTTTGGCGTGCGCGAGCATCTGCCAGGACTTGTGCAGGCTCACGAGGGTCTGCCTCGTACAACTCCGAGTCAGCTAGCGCGTCCTCGTCATACTGGTCAATGTCGATCGAACGCCAGTTGGTGCTCATCGTTGCGGAAAGAGGCTGAGGGGCGAAGCCGGCACTGGCCGGTCGCATTCGTTACTTGACTTGAGCTCTCCTATACAACATGTCAGACGTAGAGGCTGAGCGCGCCGCAAAGGCTGCTCGCGCCAAAGCAATGGTATATCGCGTCGTTTCAATTGCTATCAAATCGTTAACTTTGTCTATTGCAGCTCAAGAAGCGACAGCAGGCCAAGGCAGTAGGCGGTCCTGCGGGAACACCTACACGCGCTGGCGTAACCAGCCCGACTGGCTCGGCCCCACCATCCGAAGTCCCAGACAACCACTCAGAGGCTGATACCGATGCTCCGTAAGTGCTCTTGCAATTCCCGCCCAGATACGCTCAGGCTCACACACGGTACCCTGCAGGCCGACACGCAAGAACACGGCAACACCTTCCAAACTTCAGTCGCCTATCCTTTCCCCAGAACCCGCCTGCGAAACCCCTGCCAACGATGACTCTGAACTTCGCAGTCTGCTTCGCGTTCAGCAGCAGTCTGTCACTCAACTCACGTCGGAGAGGTCTGCGCTCGCGGCCTCGGTTGAACGCGCACAGGCCGGTTCGTCGTGCCGAGTATCTTACCTCGTCATTATTGACTCACAATGATCCCAGACGCCAAGAAGGCAGCGGGAGAGCTTACACAGACACGCGAACAACTGCGCACACACCAGAAGACCATTGATGGCCTCAACGCCGACAAGAATACACTGAACACGTCGCTTGCACGGCTGCAGGCAGTTGAGGCAGGTTCGTTCGCATATCATTTAATTCAGCATTACGATATTCCCTAACACGTTATGCAGACGCGTCATCATCGAAAGACGCGTTGGCGCGGGCAGAAGAGCGGTTACGGTCACAGCAGCAGACCATTGACAGCCTCACCGCCGACAAGTCCAACCTAACGTCGTCTATTTCCGCACTTCAGAAGATCGAGACAGGTTAGTAGCACTACTAGACGTGGAACCCCTTCTGATACTGCAAACAGAGGCAAGGTCGACGAAAGAAGCCCTGTCGCGTTCACAGGAGCAGTTGCGTACTCAGCAGCAGAGCATCGAAGCTTTGACGGCCGACAAGACGAAGCTTTCCGCTTCTGTCAGTGCCCTTCAGAAGGTTGAGGCAGGTGCGTATCTCATGCAAGCGCGTTTAATCATATGTTGACCCCTGTCGCAGAGGCGAAGGCGACCAAGGCCGAACTCTCGCAAGCTCAGGAGAAGTTGCGCTCTCAACAGACGGCCGTCGACGGCCTCAACACGGAGAAATCGACACTGGCTGCCAATCTCAAGGCACTCGAGCGAGGTGCGCACGGCCAGACCCCCTTCCTTCTCGATCACTAACGGACTTGACAGACACAAAGACGACCAAAGACCTTTACTCGCGCTCGCAAGAACAACTAAAGGCTGCGCAGCAGAGCGTCACGCAACTCGAATCCGAGAAGACGTCGCTCTCTGCGTCTCTCGAGAAGCTGAAATCTGTTGAAGCTGGTTCGTAATTTGTGATTGTACAAATCTGTTGAACTAACTATATGGGCAACAGGCCTGCAACAAACGACCGCAGAACTTGACAAGGCTCAGGAGCAGATTCGCTCGCAGGGACAGACAATCAACCTGCTCGTATCAGAGAAGACTGCGCTCACAGCAGCTGTTGAGAGACTTGAAGCTGTGGAAGAGGGTGAGTAGTCTGAAAGATCCGTGAAACGCGCTCTGAAAGTTGTGACAGAGGCGCAGCAAGTTAAGGACGAACTGTCTCAGTCTCAGCAGCTGGTGCAAACGCTGACAGCGCGCGCGACCGGCGCGGAAAGTGAACTCGAAGGTCTGCGGGCAGACCTCGAGACCGCAAGTACACGTGAGAAAGAAATGGCCGAGAAGCTCCGCGAGCAGGTCCGTTGTTTTGAACCATATCTTCGGTTCAGCTGCTGACCTTTTCGCAGGAGCTTCAACTTGACGCGAACAAACGCGCTGCATCCGACCTACGCTCACAGCTCAACCAGACTCAGCGTAGACTACAAGACCTCGAAGAGCAGATCCAAGCGGATGACCGTGTTGAGAACTTGGAAAAGAGTCTGCAGGGTGCGGTGGATAGAGCTGAATCTCTTGAGACGGCACTGGCGAAGCTGCGGCAGACGCACGGGCAGATCAAGAGCGAGCGCGACATATTCGAGAAGGATCTCGAAGCGCGCACGGCGGCGGAGAGCGATATCAGGGGCAAACACCAGACGCTTGAAGCAAAGCTCGGGGAGATTGAGACTTCGCTCAAAGACGTGACGGCCGAACGCGATACGGCAACCAAGGAGCGGGATGGTCTGGCGGCACAGTTGAAAGCTATCCAAGGTTCATCGAGCGAGTTGCAGCAGTCCGCTTCGAAGAACGCCGGAGATCTCGCCGAGGCACAGCGGACTGTGCAGACGCTGCAGTCCGAGGTTTCCGGTCTTCGTCGTCAGGTTGAAGATTCGGAACGCACAGGGCGAAGCCTACAGACGGAGAACGTTGCCCTTGTTGCGCAGCTCGAAGAGATGCGTCCCAAGATCGTCGAGCTCACAGGTCAGAAACTGGAATTGGGCGAACGCGCCGATTCGCAGCAACGCAAGATCCGCGGGCAGGACGAGCAGATTGCTGCGCTTGAAGCGAAGGAGGCGGAACTACGATCACAGCTGGCGACTACGGAGGACGAGCTGGCTACGGTCAAGGCTTCTTCATCGGCGCAGCAGGCAGGCGCGGTGAACGAGAAGGCAGAACTCGACAAGGCGTATTCAGAGCTACAGAAGGAGCTCGCTAGTGCGCAAAAGGGCAGTCGCGAGCTTGATTCGGAGCGTTCCACGCATCGAGCGTCGGCGATTCGCGCACAGCAGGAGGTACAACAGCTCAAGGAACGGTTGACGGCCAGTACTCGCGACATGATTGTGGCCCAGACTGAGCTGGAAGGAACGCGGCGGGCGCGTGAAGAGCTTCGCGAGCATATGCAGAGTGCACAAACGGACGTCGAGGCGCTGCGGATGGAGCTTCTCACCCGGGACGACGAGATCACCAAGCTTCGAACTGCTGCTCAAAGGCGAAACAGCACATCCCCACCGGGGCCTTCACATACACTCGACTCCGAGATACTCGGGGCATTGCGCACGCAGCACGCGATGGATATGTCGGAGGCGCATGCGACTGTTCGAGCACTGGAGACTAAGGCGTTTGAAGCGCAGGCTCAGGCGCACGCGATGCAGAAACGCATATCGACGCTCGAGGATGAGCTTGCTCATGCTAAACTTGCGGTACACCAGTATCAGCAGCAGTTCGAAGATGAGACCGTTGTGCCACGCTCGGGTACTCCGCTCTCTGGAGGTGATAAGTCGTCTGCCCCGCCGAGAACCAGCTTCGATAGTGGCGCACGCGAGCGCGACAGGCCTGCAGTCGTCCGTTCTGCCATTGCACTGGACGAATCTCTCACACCCGAAACTCGACACAAGCGTAGGGTGTCGCTCAGTATGCTCAAAGCCCGCATTGACTCCGAGAGGGCGAGGCAACACATCGGTCTCAGCGGCACATCCCCTGGCGTTCTGACGCGAAATTTGTCGAACCTGTCGTCGTTGGCGGAGCAAAACGAGGAACCATTGCCACCGGACGCGCAGGAAGATTCCTACGTGCATGTGCCAGGTGACAGGCGACCGCATTTCCTGGACGATTCGCACGTATTTTGGTGCAATAGTTGTAGGGGTGACATCGTCATATTGTAATTTCCTTTTCGCGCTGTCAGATGTTCAACTCTATTGTTCTTTTTGTGCTTGTATGACCACAATTCAACGCGTAGAATTTATCACCTCCAGGCGTCATTACTACTGCTTAAGTTGTCCAATCAATCCATCCGCAAACTTAGATGCTCATTAGACCTGCCGTGTTGGCGCCAAAGGCACGTTTAGTGCGGTCTCGATACTGGTGTATGCGAAATTGTGCAGTGGCAACTGAGTTAAGGAAGTGTGGCCGCCGGTGAATCCCGACACGCGACTCAGCCTCCGATTTCTGTTCACAACTTTATGTCTGGCCAACCGAACGAGTTTGTGCGTTGGTTCGAGCCACTTAACGACAAAGTAAGGCTTCATTGGATTATGCTAATAGAGTCTCACTAATTATGCTCTAGCCGAACCCGAATCGCGCTCTGGCGATACTCGAGCGTGTCGCGTCGTTGGTGAAGCCGATCATGCGTAAACACGACTGGAGCCTTCCAGTCCTCGCCGAGTTCTTTCCTCAGAATGCAAACCTTCTTGGTGTGTCATTTGTTTTGTTATTAGGGCGTGGTTGAAAAATTTACGCGTTTCCCAGGCATGAGTGCGTGGCGTCTTATGTTGCGCGTTCCTGCACATCTTCAGCTGACGCGTTCATATCGAACAGACCGTAACGGCGGCGAGAAGATATTACTAAGACTTCGCCCTCACCACGATGACTCTGCTTTTCTGCCTGAAGAGGACGTGGTTGGCACAATGCTTCATGAGGTGTGTCCGATGAGTTACGCCACACTTATGGCTGACAGGCGATGACACCGAACACTCTCCACCAGCTGACGCACAACGTACATGGCCCACATGATGAGAAGGCGAGCATTCTATTCATATCATTTTATCAGACACCATCTGATTTACTGATTCGCCCCAATAGTTCTACAAATTGCTTGGTCAGCTGGAGGATGAATTTGATGAACTCCAGCGCAACGGCTATGCTGGCGAAGGCTTTCATACTCCCGGCGCCAGGCTGGGTACTGGCGTGTCACATGATCTCCCTCCGCATCTTGCACGGCAAAAGGCCTTGCAATCCGCTGAGAAACGACGTGCGTTGGGACTTGGTTCTCAGCCCAATAGACTTGGCGGCGGGCTTCGGGCAGCCGACCGTACGAAGAGTCTACGTGAGCTCGTGGCAGAAGTGCGTGTGATAGCCAAAAGCGCATTTGAGTGCGACTCTGATCGGTATTACAGGCGGCCGAGCGTAGAGCACGTGATGCAAAGGCATGCGGGGCAGAGACCAGCGAGGTAGAGATTGAAGTTCAACGCGCAGCGGACCACTCCATATCCATTGCTGCCCCCAGTCCTCATACTTCGACTCCACAATTCAGACGAGACGACATTATCCGCGGTTCGGAGGCTGATGCACCGACGGCTGCTCCGGTGTCTAGCCAATCGAAGAGGTCGCAACCTCCAAGCATACAGCCTACAGGCGCCTCGTCCTCTGGCCCCATCCGCACCGCTCGACACGGTGCTCGTACTGGGCCCGTGCTACAGCGACCACCACCGCGCTCTCAACCACCGCCACCGCCGTCGCGTCACCCACAGTCGGACCCTGAATCCGAATGGTCCTGCCCAGCATGTACACTGCTGAACCGCCCGCTCGCTCTTCAGTGTGATGCTTGCCAGTCCATCCGGCCAAGCTCTACGTTTAACTCCCGCAACAGGCATCCCGACGAGAATGCCGGCGAGAGTTCGAGGCATGGTTGGATTTGCGTGAGCTGTGGTTGCGGTGGCACATCACACGAGTTCTGGTCCTGCAAATTTTGCGGTGAAGTCCGTCCATTTTCTTAAATTGTATACACCTGTATGCGGTATCATCTCCTAGGCCTGTTTCTTCGAAATGTAGTGTACAACAGCTAATACTGACAGTGCCTCTTGCACAGCGTGGAGCAACGCTATCTTACATTATCTCGTTGCTGAACTTCCCGATTGTAGAGACGTCGCCTTGAATCGCGGCGGACCTGACGAAGCCTTACCGAAAGGTACCCGCCGTACAGTCGGTGGCACAGCCAATGGGGCAGGTATCACCAACTGCTTTCCCACCGAAGTTGCAATTGCAGGCGGTCGACGAATTTGCACTGCCGCTGCTCGTACCACATGCGAAACCACAGAGGCCATCCCGCCCGCTGCTCGCTGTGCATTCACGGGCAGAGCTGTGTCTTGCGCGGGAGAAAGAGCCTTGCATGCTTTTGGTGCAACATTGGGGTCAGACTCGGGCTCGTAGGCTGGATCACGAATGAACATGAGCCCAGCCTCATTATCAGAGTCGAGGGATAACCGGTCAAAAAATCGTGATCGCACCTCCACCGATGAGTCGGTAGGCTGAGGTAGAGAAGGGGAGGTTTGTCGCAGTCGCTTCCTCGGGCGTGGGTTGGAAGCCTCTGCACTGCTGCCAACACGTTTTACTGTGTTACTCGGCAGTGTCGATTGATCTGAGGATCGAGCAGAAACCGCAGAGGGCAACACAGCAGCCCCAGGGCCCCCCGTGTGATGCATCCCTCGCAACACAAGAGAAGTCAAATCCGCCGGTGCACTATGAGTGCGATCTATAGTGAACGACGAAGTACTGGCTGGGACACCTCCGTTTGTTGCGCCGGCGCCGTCGGCAAATACAGCAGAAAGTCGTCTGCGTCGTTCTTGTATAGCTGCCAGTTCACGCTCGCGTTGTGATCCGTGAATAATCGGAGCCAGACCTGTGACATTCGCTGTCTGAACCCCGTCATTATTGAAGGTCAAGACCTCGACGGCCTCGCGCTGCACCGGGTTCGACGGCGGAAGCTGGACGTCGTATCGCTGTCTCGTCCCTCTTCTTTCGTCACCAAAATCACGAGTCAGCGTGTCCAGGTTGGCAGGGGCCGGAGTGGCGGCCGAAGAATGCCTCTGTGCGGCTTGTGGCGGGCGTCGTGATGGTGTTTGAATAAAGTCCAGACTATTAATGTGAACAAGCGGTTCGGAAATGTCCACCAGCGAACGAGCGGCCATCAGGGCCGTCCGAGGGTTGAAAAGTTTATCGGCTTGGTCAAAGGTCGGTTTCATGAAACCAGGAAGCCGCATCCCCGCAAAGCATCGGGACTCGCGCGCGTCTGCAAGTATCAGCATCAGGACAGCAAATACGAGTAATCTAAAGGTTGGAATACATACCTATTACCTCCAGCTTCGGCCATTTCTTCGTTGCCTCCCCAATGGTCTTTTCGTCGATACTCTTGCAACCTTTCAGAAATAAACCGCGTAGCTCTCTCCCGAAACTCTCCGACCATATGAGCTTGCGCAAGCCATAGCCAGTGATGCCGATATTTCGACCAAGGTCGAGAACCACGAGACGAGTTAGAGAACGAATAGCCAGAACATTGCTGTCGTCCAACGCGCCAGGATGTTTCGACAGGTCGAGCACGACAAGGTGCAGCGCATTGAGTGTCGACACGTAGGGGTCCGAAAGCGGAAGATGGCATGTGGTCATGCTTTGTGGGAGAGTGTAGAGCAATGCCAAGACAGCCCACAGTCGTGGATCTGCGTCGAGCTCATCCTTGTCAACGTGCGCATTATCCGGCGCAGCCAGAAGGGCCTCGAGTAAGCCGGGCTGAGGCAATACACGCTGCTGTAGACCATCCACCTCGATATCGAAGTTGGTGATATTACGCGCGAGCTGGATGAGTGCTAGCGCAGCAAGCGACGAACCATGCTGTGGCTGGGGTAGTGGGCGACGAGGCGGCGCATTCAATTTGGTTAACATGTGCATAGAGACGGCGCCCTCCTCTGTTTGCGCGCGAGAGATTCCAGCCCGCGGCCGAACTAGAATACGTTGCGCCATTGGATGCACGTGAGAGGTAGAGAGGCGGAGTCGAACTGCCAACGAAACTCCGACGAGCAATTGAGAAGCACAGTTGTGAACTTTTCATGTATGATACAATCGACTTGCAGGCTCGTAAAAACCGTAAGGAAATGAAATGGATGGACATGATTGGTGAAGAACAAAGGCTGCAGGCGTACCAGCGGTCTCGTTGGCCCTACGCCTTCAGATCGCTATCGTGATGGCGAACCTCGGGTTTTTCGTCCAGATCTCCGCTGTGCGTGTGAACGGCGAATTGGTCGACCTTTGTCGACTTGAAGCGCCACGCAGGAACCCGGTGCTCGAACAGCAGGTCCAACTCGCCATAAGAACGATTCTTCGTTTCGGGCAAACGCAAGACGAGGTAGATGGTGGTGAGAAGGGAGATGACGCCCCAGAAAATTCCGCTCTTCGGTCCCCAGTTCTGTTCAAATTGTTAGAGATCCTGTACGATCAATATGGACGGAGCAGGGATGTGTAACTTACCCATGCGGACTCGACGAGCATCCTCGGGGTGATAATTTGGCAACTGAGAAGACCAGCGTAAATGATTTCGCTCTATAGCATCTAGACACCTGGGAAGAAGGTGCTCACATGATGTTCATCGTCTGGTACGCGATGCGCGAGAGCGCGACCGACTTCTGGCGGAGACGGGTCGACGACATTTCGGCTGTGCGGCGCACAAAGCATCAGTCAAAGTAGTCATAGGTGACAGTGGGTCCATTCTTGAGGACTTACCAATGATGGTGTAACACACCGGGCCGAGTGTGCAGTTGTAGACAAAGTTGAGAGCGATCAGGAGACCACCAGAGCCGCGGCTCACGGCCTTGGTCTGCTCCGCGTAGCCCAAACCACCGATGATCCATACAGTTGCCGACATGGCCGCCATGCCGCCGATGTAAAGCGTGCGACGGCCGAGGAAAGATATCTACGTTCGTATGCATGTGAGAACCGGTTGGCTGTGACCCTGCGAACCCGACGTACCAACGCCCATGACGCGATTGTACCAATGACGAACTGAGCATTAAGCACCATGTTCAGGGAGAACGCCAAATTCGTATCAATTCCAGCCTGTTGCAGGAATTGTACGCCGGAGCCGATAAGGTTCTGACCGCTGAGCAGCTGGCCAGCGAACACCATCATGACGATCTCAGTGCGCCGCCTATCGACACCCTTGAAGCAGTCCAAGTACGTGGTACCCGCAGAGATCTGTTTCTCCATCTACACTCCCACTCATCAGTACCCGTCTTTAGAGGGGCAGCTCACGAAGACACGTACGGCGTTGGTGTGAACCATCATGGAGACCTGGTGCTGGACCTGCTCCTCGCTGAAATGCTCCCGCGTAGTCAACCGACGGATAGCGACTGCCGCATCATCGAGTCTACCCTGACGAACGAGCCACCACGGGCTCGTAGGAGCGTTGTAGACAATGAGGAAGAGCGGAATGACCCAGACCCATTGAATGATGAACGGAATCTGCGGTGAAGACCGTGTGAGTTGACTGGCGCTCTCGAAGATGCGGCTGGTCTATTGAGACACACCTTCCAGGCCCAATCGGACGTCTCGGGCAGTTTGAGAGTCGCTTTTACGACACCAGACGAGAGCAGAATGCCTACACCCCAGCACAACTTCAAATAATCGTGGTCAGCGCCGCAAGACTGACAGGCTGGACGCGACTCACATTGACATAGGCCGTGAGGTAGCCGCGCAACTGAATTGGGCAGACTTCGCTCGCATAGGCTACACGCGGTTCGTGTTAGTGGGTTCAGGTTGTAGATCTCGCCGCATGGTTCACTCACCAGTTGTCAAAGTTTGGAAAACTGGTGGAAATATCGTTCAACACCATGTACTCTCGCGAAACATGAGCGAGGTTCAGAACGCACCACCCCAGGGAATACCGCAAAGGACTGTAATGAAAAATCAAGGGGCTCGGTCAGAGGACCATAGCAGTCGTACGTGCGGTGCGTGCCCACCTTCGCCGATCACAAGCATAGTCAAGGACTGAGCTGTGGAGAATCACCGGTATAAGGTCGAGGTCCATCCGGCAGCTGAGACGCACGCACCGAATACGGTGAGGAAGATGAAGGACGTGAGAGCGACTAAGGAATGTTGGTCAGGCGACGCCCACAACCCCTAGAAACAGGACCCTCTCACCGATCGAAGTCAACATGACCACCTGACAGCAACAGGGAAACGTTGAGATGGTGGTGGCAGAGGAGTTACAGCTCGTTGCGTACCTTCGGGCCGTACTTGTCCGCTGCCCAGCCGTTGACGAGGAGACCAAGGATGCCGCCTGCAGAGGAGCCAGCACCTAGAGCCGACTACGCACATAAGATCAGCTCAGGAACTCTCCACAACCGAGATGAAGGGCTGACCTGCCAAGGAGCAGGAATCTCGCGGCCTGTCACGTGACGTCGTCAGCGCTGTGCGAATGTCTGAGATGGCCGGGAATGTGCGCGTACCATCCGGAGCAGCAGGATTCACGACACCGAAACGACGCTTGAAAGCCGGATGACCGTTGAACGAGCCGATGACAACGACACTGCAGAGCGCGGAGACAGAAAGTCAGTCGCAGCCACTTCCAAAGCTGGTGGAGCCAATGAGCGCTCATGCGCGAACGCACTCGTATCCTTCCATAATGAGGGCACCAGACAGAGCCATTGACCAGAAAATGGCCTTTGAGCTTAATGTCAGCCGTAAATTATGAGGCTATTGTGGCGGCGCGACGAACCTTCTTGTGGGTCTTCCAGGCGCCACGAAGCGTCATCTTGTGCTCCGTCGCGTCGGCGTCCGCTGCATCGTTGATGGTCTTGAGGTTAAGCTCCCTCACGAGCTGGTCGTTATCGGCGACGACGACGTCTGCGCCGGCATGGCGAACGGTGGCCATTGCGATCGGGCTTGGCCTGGTACGGTGTCTGGCTCACTGGCTTCACAAGCGAGGCGACCGATCGCGCAGTTGGGAGCCCTGTCCAGTTTATATAACACGTCGGGGACGCTGTATGCATGGTTGCATGTGACGGTATAGGGTGGCGGCGAAACCGAGGGTAATCCACGGTACGGGGTGGCGGCCCGCTTCTTCCTGCGATACCCCTGGTTCTACTATTCAAAATAGATCGCAAACTCACGCGGCTAGCGAATCCGATCACGTATGAGACGCAAACAGAGCCGCATTGGTGGTGCATACGTTGTATCGAGATCTTGGAAAATGAAATACGGTTGCCGAAGAACCGGTAAACAACAAACGCCCAACTCTTTGGGATTGGCATCGAAGCTACGGCCCGGCCCGGGATCGACAATGAGATCCAGCAAGTATCTCGGAGTGGATGTGTCAAATGATGATCCGGATCAACTGAATGACCATACTCCAGGCCCGGGGCAGTGAGGCCCAGGGGCACACTGCTCGCCAGGCAGGCATCATCAAAAGCATACTAGGGGCAATAATAAGCTCGCATTCAGCTCTCACGTGAGGGCAGAATGTCGGAGTAAAGACCTGTCGTTCAGGTCCGAGGACTGGATTGGCAATGGGTATGATGGCCGGGCGGAGCCGACCGGATAACAGCCGAAGGCCACCTCGAGGCAGCGTGATCACATTACCTCGAGTTGAACCCGTGGCAGAGGCGAATGGAGCTGTTGTGTGAGAGCATGCACAGATATTGAACACCAAGACCAAAACCACCTAGCATAAACACCTGTACTACTATGTCACTATGAAATTGTACACCCTGTGGTCAAGCAGCCCAAACACGAGAGCGAAGCACGATGGAAGCGATGAGCACGATATGACAGCATGAAAGAAACGTGGAAAGCGGTTGACAGCAGCGGATTCACTCGCAAAAGTCCACACAGAGAGCTACACTCAACGCACGCATATGACTGCGCCCTCACTTCTTCTTGTTATCGGGCGAGTGCTGAAAGAAGCAATCGCGTCGGTGAGCTGGCATCGAGTTGCCCATCGGGTCGACAGACCTTCCAATTCGAAGCTGCCAACTTGAAGCGCTCTGCATGTGTGCTAGTCGGGTTGGCGGTCTTGAGGCGTTGAAGCTCCTGCAATGATAGGGCCCATTCAGTGCTGACAGCAAATAAGGTTAATTAGAGTTTACCTGGCGAATGAATCGGTTGTAAGGTGTCAGTTTCTTGCCACTTCCCCCGGTCGACTTCTCTGCTCAAAGCTGCTCAGTCACAGTTCACGACCGAGCAGGGCGATGGGACTGACTGCGCTTGGGGGTCGTCGTTTCGACCTTGGCCGACTTTGTCTTAGATGTTACCATGCTGTGGGAGGGCTAGATTGCGAGGAGGGCAGTTCTGGAGGATAAGTGGTCAGTCAGGGTGAGGAACTCGGGCACACACTGCGGCAAGCCGCACCTAGTTAGACAGAGAAGCAATCAATATCAGCTTGATAGACAGCGACGGGATGAGATTACGGCCACGGACCTTGCGTGGGGGGAGAAAGGAGAAGAGGCAAAGCGGCATTCAGGCAGCGACACAGTTTGAGCAAGCGGGGCGGTTCGCGGCGTAGATCTCAAGCCTGTCAAACTTGTTGGTCAAACGGAATTTAACAGATCGCTCCAACTGGTCGGATTCGCGTCACGAGTGGCTTTCGCCGTCTCCTTACACTGTGCCGGCAGATCCTGTGAGCTGAGCTGGACGTGATTGGTTGTAGAGAGGCCAGTGCGCGCGGAATCAATTTACAGTGCGGCACGGTGAGCACCGAGCCGGCACGTCTTGTGTTCAGCCACCCGGGTGATTACCGTCTGGCTGCACTGTCTCGCTCCGTACATTCTCTCCGCTACCCACATCCCTCGCACCTATCTGAGCACCCTCTGCACTTGACTACCTGCGCCAAGGCGCGCGACGACATCGATCGCCCTGTCGTTGCTGTCACTCTGCCTTCTACAATGGCCAGCAGCATCGATTCTCCCAGCCAGCAGTCGTCGTCGCGCGTCCAGGGCCAATCTGAAGACAGTATTCCAGGTTCAGTTTTCGATACTAGCTTTAGCTCGTCGCCACCGGCCTTCGATGCCACAGCGATCATGATCCTTCCCCCGCACCAGCTGGGATTCCCCCGGCTCGATGCCGCCCAACCGCCGGTCCGCAGCGTAGACGGTGTACCACTGTCTAGTATTCGCTGCGATGACACTTGGGCTATTGCTTCGACATCTTCAACGCCCGACAGCGTGTCCTCCTTTGCTTTCTCGCCCGTTTCACCTTCTTGGTCAGACGGCCCATCCTCTTCGCTCCCCTGTTCGCCAGGAACTTCGTTCGAAGACGCGCCACCGACGTTTACTGCACTGTCGTCTTCCTCACATGTCAAAGGCAAGGCACGCGCTCCTGCGCTGTTGCGGTCACCATCGCTCAGTCTCCCGTCTTTGGACACCTCTGTAGAGATGCCACGGGCGAACCTTACCATGTCGCCGCCACAGCTGGAGTCGCTTGTGATATCTTCATCCAGGCTCGTGTCAGCATCTTGTGTTGCTCCATCTTCGTCATCACCGGAGTCATTACCAGCGGTGACAGGTGGTGGGTCACGCCGTCGGTTGACCAAGGCGCGGCCAAGCGCACAGAACATGACCCGTCGAAACACGCTAGCTATCGATCGGCTACTGGATGAGTCTCGTGCAGGCACATCTATCGGGGTGACCTATGAGACCGCGTCCGCGCTGAAGCCGCATGCAACCCTGCCTAGCCGCCGCGATCTCCGTAAAGGTCGTTCGCACACCGTGCCGGACCTTATCGTCTGGAATCCTCAGTATGATTACGTCGAAGACACGCACGAGGACATGTCGGCGACTATTGTGCTCGCACCACGGTCGACGTTCGATTCTAGATTGCCACGTGAGGTGAAGCTGTCAGTGTTTACCTCGCTCCTGCGTCTACACGAGGCCGAGCACGTGAAACGTGTCAAGTCCTCAGAGTGGACTTCTGTAAAGGCTGGTACGGAAAGATACGTGGGGCGCGAGAAGGGTTATGTTGAACTAGTCAAACTCAGCCGCGTATGTCGATTGGTATGACTGGTCCTTCCTTTCATCGAGTCTGACACTACGCAGGTGTCCCGCTCGTGGCAAGCACTTGCGTTTGACGGTCAACTTTGGGCTCACCTCGACATGCACGCTCTCGTTCAAATGCCAGAGGCGACAGTCACCAAGATCGTTCAAGCAGCTGGTGCCTTCATGCGTTCAGTCAGCCTCGAAGGGTATCACCGCCTGACCACTTCGATCCTTCGTCAGCTCAACGCCTCGATCGTGCTCGCTCAGCCCGGACGCAAGAGTCTACCCGTCAGCCAACTCACAGGTCTGGATCTTGCAGGCTGCAAAGCGGTGACGACCAAAGTCTTGCACGAGCTCATCCTAGTGTCGCCTGGCCTGCAGCATGTCTCATTCAAGGGTGTTTCTGCTGTCACCAACGTCACTTGCGTCATTCTTGGCCGTACTTGTCCTCAGCTCTTGACTCTCAACCTCAGCAGGTGCCGCAACATTGATGCGGCCGGAGTCATCAGCGTCGCCAGTGCCCCCATCGGTGCGGCAGTACCTTACACGCAGCTCAAAGAGTTAAGACTCTCTGGCTTGCGCTCCGCCTCCGCGGCACTGATGGTCACCCTTGCGCGCGGGGCACCTCGCCTCGAGGTCCTCGACCTGAGCTACAGCATCGGCCTGGTTGACAGCGACTTTGAAGTCTTCACCGCATGGCGATCCGAGTGGGACGCCTTTGGCGATGAATCGCCTTTCCAGAAGATCCCTCTCACTGCGCGTGAGATGGGTTATGATCCTTCAGACCCAACGCGGTATTTCAAGCGACTGTCGAAGCTCCGCCATCTCAATATCTCGCATTGCACACTTCTCACCGATGCCGCGTGCGGTCATCTGTCGTATTCCCTTCCTCTACTCCAGTCGCTTGAACTTGCGGGACTGGGGCCGGACCTTGAGGACGACGGAGTCGTCCGCCTTCTTCGCACAACGCCACTCATCCGGAAGATCGACCTGGAGGATGCCACCGAAATCAGCAACGCCGTGCTTGAGACGCTTACGCTGGACGCAGACGAACTGCGTGCACGCCGCGTTCGGCCACAGGCGTTCGACGCGTATCCTGGAGAACGACTCGAACATCTGATATTGTCGTCCTGCGGACGCATCACGAGTGAAGCTGCCACCGCGCTCATCCGTTCGTGCAAGCATCTCCGTGTTCTCGAGGTCGATGGAACTCGCGCTAGCGGCTCACTTGTCCGCGAGTTCTGT
>Ga0247815_10001365_pt1 | contig 18716 bp, 21 predicted proteins | sample UWRJL194509B1_FD_181014 | JGI IMG/M metagenome (GOLD analysis project Ga0247815, IMG submission 181014) | Plant litter microbial communities from Arlington Agricultural Research Station in Wisconsin, United States - UWRJ-L194-509B-1 | ecosystem: Environmental > Terrestrial > Plant litter >...
GTTCTCAGGCTCATACAGTGCCAGTCTCAGGGCCTGCAACTCCTCCCACTGAAGCTCCGCCAGCTTATACGCCGAGCGTCGGGTACGCCGGCTTGCCCACTATCGATGAGAAGTCTGGTGCATACTCGGATGCGGGCATGTCCAAGGTGTCGGACGGCACCTTTGGCGAGGAGAAAAGGAGAACGGCTGATAGCATGACGACCACACCACGATCTGCGCCGAGATCGATCGCAGGCAGTTCGCGGCTAGAAGGACCTGGCGTAGCTGTAGGCGGTGGCGGAAGTGTTCGAAGCCAGAGTTCGCATCCCAGGTCGGTTACGAGCGCGCGCTCTGATGTTGGCCACTTTATGGCTGGTCCACCGTCCGAGGCGAGATCAGCCTCCGGTGGGCGATCAATGTACGACGACTATGGGTATGCAGATACGCCGCCACCGTCAATGCCTTCGATACAAACCGAGCAGTTGAGCACGTACGAACTTGCACGACAGCAGGTCATCTCGACGACCGCCTACAAGGCCGCTCGTTCATTCGAACAGGTTGATTCACTCAAAGTCGGCGTATATGCTCGCCACGCCGAGAACGACACAGACGAACGTGACATGAGCCTTGAGATTGCGCAGCAGGTCGCTGCGGGGATGCGACTTCACTTGTACGTCTTTGCGCTGCTTTCGATGGACGAGCTCGGCGGAGGCGACGGGCACTTTGTGCTTTGCGCCAGTAGCGCTGCGTTGGTAGAGAAAGCGGCCGCGCTGGCTGGTGCCAAGTTTATGGACCGCGTTGTCCAGACAGAGATGAATGGGGAAGCGTACACCTGGCTCGCGTTGCTCGAAGCTCCGCCGACGAGTTGGATGCAGAGTACTTGGAGCGCAGCACGCGATGAGGAGGCATTGTGGCATGTCCTCACGCGCGTTGCGCAGGACGACTCGTTCGGCGACCCGCACAAACCACCACCAGGCTCGCGTGGAATTGATGATATGCTAGCCAGCGCACGTTCCAAGCTATCAAGACGCGCTACTCCGCAAGAGGCGTTCGAGGAATGCGCACTCAAGTCCTCAGGGCCGCCTGCAATACTTGTAGATATTCGGCCCGAGCGCCAGCGCAAGGAGAATGGTGGTATTCCTGGCGCACTTGTCGTCGAGCGGAACGTGCTTGAATGGCGCTTCGATCCTCGCTGTGACGCAAAACTGGATATCGCTAACCGGTATGATCTGCGAGTCATCATCTTCTGTCAGGAGGGCTACACCAGCTCGCTTGCTGCTGCATCGCTCGTCGAGATCGGTTTATTACATGCTACGGACATTGCCGGTGGCTTCAGAGCATGGAAGGAGGCTGGCCTGCCCACGACAATATCGGACGCGGCGTCAGACACAGATTCACTATCCGAACAGTAAAATATCCCATGTGTATAATACGAGCCGAATATCGTGTACATTACGAGTTGGTCACAGCCGAAATCGGAGGATATACCAGCTCGAATCGCTCACAGAGCACGATCGCATCGTCTGTGAACGATGGATCCTGCCGCAGGAAGTATTTAGTATGAGCATCTCTCCACCATTCGAGAGACTTGTCGCCCTCGCCTTCGTCAAACGCGAACTGCGCGTCTACATCGCGAAACCGCGTAGGTACCAACTCGATAGTCCTAAAGATCGCGGCTGGCAGGCCTTTGCCATCCAGTGCGACTGAGATATCCCCGACGCCCCAAGGAAGTGGATCCTGTATTGGCCAGTCGGCCGTGGCTCGCTTTGTGCCAGCGAGCACGAGCGCGAGCAGCTCGTCCTGCAGCTCGGGCGAGTCACCGAACGCACAAACGTCCTTCGGTACCGGCAACGGCTCCCCTCCCAACTCCTTCGAAGCACGTTCAACAAATTGAGATATCTCTGGGCTGTCTGGCTTGAGCTTGGGTGTCAACATGAGAATGGGTGAGAATGGATGAGGGCAACAGTTGAACACGCGCCGGCCGGAACCGAAGACGTGATCACGGGACTCTCCATTCCGCTATGAGCACCGACACGAACGAGCACGACCCGCTGCTCGCCACGCGCAGCGCCGATGATAGGCTGGCTGGCGAGGCTGCGCACAATCGTCATCGCAAAGTCGCGTCTGGCCTGCTGCTGCTTGTGTTCATCGGAAGTTTGGTGTTTGCTCTCTGGCGTTGGGAGGATGGTCTGCCCAAGGATCCAACAAAGGCGGCGCTCAAGCTGCTTACCAAGGCACCAGTCATTGTGAGTCTTTGAGTGCGCTCAGTGTTACGTGAGACGACGTGCTGAAATGCGCGGCGCAGGATGGGCACATTGGTCAGCTTGGATGCGAACCTTGCAGCAATCCACAACTCTGACGCGTGACCATATTTCAGACCTACCGTGGTTCGTTCGTGCTTACGCAGGAAATAACATCACCGCAATCGACCTCAAGGACCCCAACTTCCCTGGCCATGTTGATATCCCACGCTTGCGCAAGGGCAAGGTTGGCGGTTTCTTCTGGTGCGTACTCCACGAGGTTCGCAATTTGCAACGCATCTGACGCGACCAGGTCGGTGTATACACCATGCACGAATGCTGGCGTCAACTTCACCAAGCCAACCGACAGCGTTCGGGACACGCTCGAGCAGATCGACGTCTCGCGGTTGCTCATTGAGAAGTATCCGGATGTATGTGCTGTTATTTCTAGTCATCACACACAACTCTCATCGGTACATTCCATGTAGACTTTCGCCCTAGCCAAGAGCACCCAGGACATCAAGCTGGCCATTTTTGGTGGCCGTATTGCCAGCATGATTGGCATTGAAGGCGGCCACCAGTTCGGTAACTCGCTCGCGGCTGTTCGCACTACCTTCGAACTCGGTGTGCGGTACGCCACCCTTACGCACAGCTGCCACAATGCCTTCGCGGACAGTGCAGGTATTCTCACTGGCATCCCGCCGTTGCATGGTGGACTGTCTCCTCTCGGAGTTGAACTCGTTAAGGAGATGAACCGGCTGGGGATGTTGGGTGAGTGCTGAGTAGATCTCAAGCAGCAAACGACTAGCCTAACGGTGTACTTTCTCCCTCGTGTGCAGTCGATTTGAGCCACACGAGTGATGACACTGCGCGGCAGGCGCTCAAGGTCAGCCGTGCGCCTGTCATTTGGTCACACTCAAGTGCTCGCTCGGTACACAACGTCCCGCGTAACGTGCCGGATGACATTCTCCGTTCAATTGGCACCACCAAGGGCAAGAAAGATGGTGTCGTCATGGTTTGTTTACGTCCAACCCCGTCTGAATACGTTTCGTTTTAACAATGACAACCCATAGGTCAACTTTGCGCCTGGATTTGTAGCAAAGCCCGGCCAAGCCAATGTTGCCGCCGTCGCGGACCACGTCGACCATATCGGCAACGTCGCTGGCAGGAAGCACGTCGGTATCGGTTCGGACTATGATGGTATCGACAGTGTGCCTGTTGGTCTCGAAGACGTGTCCAAGTACCCCGCTCTCGTGAGTTCTGATCCGTCACGTTTCACCAACACAACTTATCTTTGCTCCAGTTCGCCGAGTTGTACAGACGTGGTTGGACGGCACGCGACCTTGTTGGACTCTCGGGCGGAAATTTATTGCGTGTCTGGGAAGGTGCTGAGGAGGTCGCGCGTGAGCTGCAGGAGAATGAGACAGCTAACATGGCACGGTATGCCTCGCGCCCTGACCTGCCCAAACCTCAGGAGCTCTAGGGAATCTCGGAAAGAATTTTCGCTCCCGAATTTGTGTGAAACAAGCCTGTAATGCAGGGTGATGATCTTAACGAGGGCAAAGATGCTTGCACGTGACTTCTTTTGGGCTTTCGTCTGCGTGACAGGTATGTGACTGTCGAGTTGTACGGTGGTGTAATTCCTCCTCAATCTACATTCACATCACTTGAGAATCGCATGAAAGAAACCTTAGAGCATCGGAAAATTGTCTTCAACGTTTCACGCCGCCCTGAGTTGTCGCGAGGGGTGACCGCGCGGTTCCAGTGCCCGCTTGATCGGAGGGGAGGCGAACGATGTGCCTAGACGTAAGGGACCCAGCTTCGTAGACGCAGCACTCCCGCATGCTCTGTTTAACTGCTACCGTTGAATTGTGGAGACAGCCTCGACCCCTCTCCGCGCTTGGAAGGCGGGCCTCGTTCTTGCGATGTTTCATCGATTGAGATTGCCTGACCTGCGGCCATAACAAGGCAATGTATTGCAAAAGCTGCATAGTCACTGCAAAATAGCAGGACAGGAATATTTCCAAGTCTCGACTTATATAGAGCTTCACCCATGCGATAATCGTGTAAGGCGGAGTTTAGAAATCCTCCGCGGAACAAATACACCACCACCCTCGGCGAAAATCGCCCGCGAACCTGCGGCGAAGAACCGGCTCAAAGCCCGGATGGCACTGACCCCGGGTGGGAAGCAGAGGCCGTACCGGGGAACCCTCTCTGGGACCGGTCCGCCACCTCCTTGACCACACTTCAATTTTGTGCGCGCTTTGTTTGGAAATGCAGCCACCGCACTTCTAAAAATACCGGTAACACCGAGCTGCCATACTCCCACGCCTCTGGCGCGGAGACTGATGCCATGCTGCGTTGTGTCGCTGGCGTCCGACGTCGCGGCGACGCAATCTACCAAACAGGGTGCCTGTTATCGCCGTTATCAGGCGTTCACATCGTTTTGTACCGGATCCGAGGCACCATTGAGAAGGAGCTGTTTTTACGGGCCGACGCCATTTATGGCAGTTTCGCCGGCGGCAGCAGGAATGGTCGCGGGCCGACGGCGGCCTACGGGCTTAGTCGAAGGAGGAAAGGCCGTTGCGCATCGCCAATCGCATTCCGCAGACTGGTGTCAGCGACGATCTCTCTAACCCGTTATGTGCTGTGGTTGCGTCATTGCCTCTTCTGGGCTGGACCCTGAGGCTCTCATTTGCGACTCTGAATGGTGTTTGAAGTGTAGTCAGGGCTTTGCGTAATGTGCGCAGTCAGGGAGGTCTCGACGGGAGAGAAATGGTGCAACTTCTGTGAAAAATTGCTTGGGCGAGGGTGCAGGGTTCTTGCTTAGACAGGGTGACGATCGCACCGATTCGCTACTGCCACAGGATGCGCGGTGGAGCGGCAGCTGTCGTTCTCGGCAGCGAGTACATCGCAAGACACGGGCGGGGTGGTCGAGCTGTGCGGACCTCGCAACAGCACAGTGAGGGATGTGAACCGCCATGACAGCACGGCCAGTACTTATCTAGGCATACGCACTGCACATTGGCCACGCCGCCCGCCACCTCCCCCGTAAACGCGATTGATCCGCCTTACAACCCTCGGTCTGACTACATCACATAGACCCGGAATCGCGAAACACGGTAAACACCTCAGAAGCTTGCGTCGAGCGCCGTCGAACGAGGACGCAAGCCAATCGCATTGCTTCCGGCTGTGCAGCCTACAAAACCACTCGTTGCACTCAGACACACATCAAGTCGGTCTTTGACTCGTCAACTTCACTCCCTCCTCCGGAGCTCACCGTCCTCGTCGCCTGCATCCATCGCGACACGATGAAGTTCGATCTCATTGCCACTGTTCTCTTCCTCGCGGCTGTCGCCGTCGCGGTGCCCACACCGTCTGAGAATCTCGATGCCCGCGGTGCTCGTCGCATGAGGCGCGGCGGCGACGAATGGAACCACGCTCCTGTGCTTAAGCGGACGCCTGGCACGCGCGTCGCTCGCTCGCATCCCTCGCCATCGGTGAGCTACATGCAATTGCCACAACTATAGCCCTTTCCCTGACCTCGTCCTCCCACGTAACAGCCCATCTACCGCCGCAACTAGAGCGGTTGGGCTCGTCGCACACAACATGTTGCACGAGTTCATTCACTGCCTGGAGCCACCATTTGTTGGCGTTCTCGTCAACGTCGGCCCGCTCACTCCTGATCTTCGAGCGCCGACAGCTCCGGGCAATAGATCGATATTGCCTAGATATTCTCGTCCTCTTGCCCCTTTGCTCTATCTCCGTCTGTATCCAGTTCGAGTTTTGTGTGCGTAGTTGGTGAGACCGGACGGACTATTGCGATAGCAGCTTGGTCTCCTTCCCGCGTCTGCTTGCCGAGCTGGACTCCTGCCGCTATCCTTCCCCGCACGCTCTTTACCCCTCGATACGAAGTTGGTCGCTCGCATGTCGATAGGTTCTGGTAATTCTCAGACCTTGTACAGATTCGCTTCTAGGCTGTTGCCACGATATGTCGTGAGTTGATTGAACCCTTTGGGGTTTCGGAAGTCCAGCATTGTTGGAATGAATGAATGAAGTACAGCCCAGAACTCCTCAGTAGGGTCCAAACCATGACGCAAACACAGACACAACGTGCGCGACGAGGGAACAACGCCGGCGGCGGAGCGTTTCAACCGGGTCAACAACCCTAGAAGTCGAATGGAACGGCACAGACACGCCGTGCGACGTCTCCGATACGCTGTATCAGCGCATGTTGCGTGCGTGCACGGATCTTTGGAAAGCTGACAGAAAGGCCGAGAGCCGTTGACCGCCGGTGGCCGCACAAGCACCCAAAGCAACTTCCAGCGCAATCATAGCAGATCTGAGCAGTGCAGTCATCGTTACACGCAGACGTCGGCCGTGAAGACGACGGGTCCGCCGCAAGCGCAAGGCGGGATGAGAGTCAGAGGCCAAGTCATAGCCGCAAATTGGCGCTCTGTGCAGTTCTTATGCTGCTTGGTCGCGTTCCACGAGTGTTTACTCACCTTTCTCAAACCCGCCTCCTCGCCGTACACGCTCAAAAACCAAAGATGGGCAAGAGCAACAAGAAGAAGGCCTCGCAGCTCGTTCCAGAGGCAGTTTTGTCGCTCCCTGCTCATGCATCTGCACTCGCCACCGCGTCACCAGTCTCAATTGTTGATACACACACACATCTCGCATCTACGTACAGCTGGTACCGCTCCAAGTACAAGGATACTCAACTTGAGACAATTTGGGACTTTGTACGCGCGATGTGCTTGCCGCCGGCCGAAGACGCAGACGCGACCAAAAATCGCACGCGGCGACATACAGTACGATCCATGGTCGACGTCTGGTGTGAACCAGCAACTTGGATTGATTGGCGCGAGATCGCGGACTCGGCTGTTGAAGGCCACGAGAAGAAACCAGCTTGGGGTACTTGCGAGTATTGGTTCGCGATGGGTAAGTCTGATGAGCAGTCATAGCGTTCCTATACTAACCAACAATGCCTGCAGGTGTTCATCCGTGAGCGGTGCACCTCTTAATTTACTCTACTTGTCTTACGAAATCACAGTCACGAGGCGAAACATTACAACGATGAGGTCGACGCGCAGCTGTAGGTTCAGCCCTCCTCCCCGACCCTGGCTTCGTTCACCTGCTCATGTCCCTTGTAGTCTCGAGGCCATGAAGCACCCTCGATGTGTCAGCCTTGGCGAGATCGGGTTAGTCTGTGCATTCATTTGCTTAACTTAAATCTCATTTCATCACCAGGCTCGACTATCACTACTCTTTCAGCGAGCACTCTGTACAACAAGAGGTTCTACGCCGACAACTCCAGCACGCCATTCGGCTAGGAAAGCCTATTACAATTCATACGCGTGAGGCCGAGGAAGACACGGAGCGTATCCTCAAGGAAGTCGTTCCTCGCGAACACAAGCTCCACATTCACTGCTTCACGGACTCGCCTGAATTCGCTGAAAAACTGCTCGACCACTTCCCTAACCTTTGGATTGGCATTACTGGCAAGTGAAATCGCCCATTTGTTGTTCGCGACGCTGACCTCCACCCAGGTGTCGTTACGTACACGACGAATCTGAACACGGCTGAGATTGTGCGTCGTCTTGCAAACCGCGCCAAGGCGGGTACGGATAAGTCGCTTCGTATACTGCTCGAAACAGACGGTTAGTCTTATAACCCCCCAGCTTCCCCATTTGCACTTTGCTGAAGGTTGACTTAGGGCCGTACATGACACCATCTAACATCTATGACTCTTTGCCCGAGCTCAAGAAGGAGAACGGCGGCAACAATCAACGTCTGCCTCTGTGCCATTCGGGGATGGTTCCTTGGACAGCAGAGTTTTTGAGCGACGTGCTGAAAGACATCGAGGATCCCAACGGACAGCCTTGGACAACGGAGAGTATCCTAGATGTTTCAGCGAAGAATGCTGCCATCATGTACGGCGTATAAATCCCATGCGATCATCGTCTCGTGCTCCTGGACGGTATATTTCCACTCATGTTATCTTACCCATCGGTCACAATTGCGATATACAACATCGAGCACTCTGCGCATACGTCGCGGAAGGTGTAGTGTATAACTGATGTGCTGCCGACTCGTTCAGACCTCCTACATCTCCATTCCCATCTCCTTGCCAATCTCCTCGAGCGCAGTTCTTGCGAGCTGCCTTGCATCTAGCTGTTTCGACACTGGTACATCTGCGTCGCCGTCGCCAGGTGATACAGAAGAAAGCGTTATTGCCGTCCAAACTGAGACTGACTTGCGAGGGATTGCAGCGATATCGCAGAGGACCGGGTAGAGATGGAATAGATGAGCGCGACTCGACCGCTTGACTGATTCGGCAATTAGCTTGGAAGGCGGAAGTGTCGCATCGATTGCTGCAATATGATCAACTAGTGAGTATACTGTCATAATTAGACCACGAACCTGGAAGATCTTGTGCAGTCTCCGATGGGTTGAGTGAGAAAGCGGCAGTGAAGGATCCTGCCCAGAGCTCCAGTGTCAACAGTTTTCGCAATGTGTACAGAATCTCCTCTTCACGCGCCCTAGGAGCAAGTTCAAATCTCGGAACGATGATGTGCGATGAAAACAGCTTACCTCGGGAAGGGCATGTTGCCGCGCAAAGCGTCGTCGGCGACGTAGCTGGTCAAAACCTCTTGACATCTCCGCAGGAGTTGGGGGAGTGCAAGGACCGTGAGACGCTTGCGAGCAACTTCGTCATCTGCGTCGCGTCAGCCAAATATCACGCAGAGGTTGGCAAGCTCACCTGTGTTGACCCCAGAGCACAGAAGGAACAAGAGGTCATAGCACCAATAGGACCAGCGTTCCCTCGGCAGCAGCCTCCCCGGCACCGTCGAACCAATGACCCCTCTGTCAATGGCCAACGCAGAGACCGCGTGTTGTTTGTCCTTCCGTTTCCCGAGCGTCGAAGCCGCGTCGGAGGGTGGGGTGAGAGGAGCGTCGTCGGTTTCGTGCAGGTGGCTGGCGCGTTGCAGCACCCGTGCTAGCTCGATGATGACTGTCTCCGGTACCCGCTTGTCCGCACTATGCGGTATCACGTCAAGTTCGAGAGTCTTTACGAGCGCGTGGTCGAAGTCCTCCTCGGCATTCTGTACGTCTAGCGGCCACCCTTCTGTTACAGACCTGAATTTGGAATAAAAACGTTGAGTATTTCAATGAATACGTTAGACGCACGTGTCTGCCAGGAGGCCTCCTCTAAACACATCAATGATCTGGCGCCATAAGCTTTCGACATGCTCATCAGAGATATCTGAAGTGATACCTCAGCAGGAAACCAGCGGAGGGTGCCCGACTAACTTACCTTCGCCAAGCTGCTTGATTCTTTGAGCACAATTGCTCACGATCTGGATGAAATTGGTGGTGGCGGTCTTCCACAGTGGTGCGTCCTTGCCGAACTTGGACGGCGCCGGGCAATCGTATTTGAGTTTGATCGGGATCGAGTACGCCTGTCCGATAACTAGTAAGCGCATCAAATTTGACGGCGTCGAGAAAGGAGCGTACAGCAACGACCGCCTCAAGTGTTCCGTCCGCGTAGATCTGTGCGGTATCCTTGAACCGGAGGTACAGCTCGACGAGCCATGGCATGGCCCTTTTAGACACGGCAATGTATGTGACCCTCTTCATCGTCTTTGTACGGCTAGCCGAGGGATCCGAAGATAGAGATGGCGGCTCAAAGTCGAATGCAGCTAGGAAAGGCAGAGTCGCATAGTCGGCCAAGTCGCGTAGGACTAGCGAAGGTGACGACGGGACCTCGAGGTTGATAGACTCGACAAGCTTGAACACCGCCGCCTGCAAACACACATATCAGCCCAAAAACGCATTGATCGAGAGTTTGGATGAACCTGAACAGGGCTCAACGCATCTATGTCAGGCCGGTAATCGGGCGAACACTGGTAAGTCAGGATCGCCTTCAATATGGCCAAAGTCCGAGATAACTGTTCCAGCGGCCACTCTTGACCATGCTCGAACTTTTTGGATGCGATACGTGTAGCGGAGAGTACGTCAAGAAGAGCGAGCAGCGCCTCTTGTGTGAACGGTGCGACGGATGGCGCAGTAGCACGCGGTGTTACTGGTGACTTCGGCTTAGGACTGTTGGAACTGGTCTGTATAGCGTGACCCACGAGGTCGATAGCTTCCCATGTAGCGTTCCACACAATCCGACCTTGAGTCTCATATGGATCGACTTCCGCGGATGTCGCAGCGATGACAGACTTCTCCAGACAACGGAGGGCCGCCGTGCTGACGGTGCGGTGGTCGAGAAGTGCCGAGTCGCGCATGTGGGATACGAAGACGTTCCATGCCTTGTCGAACGAGTCGAGCGACATGATCTTGCTAATAAGAAAATCGTGGAAGATGCCTCCCACAGACTGGAGTGCTAGGATCTTTGAATCCGACCAATGATCAACGGCATGGATCGGATCGGCGGCGGGGTCGGAATCGCTAGGGCTCGCCACAGAGCTCCGCATCGCAGCGGTAATGTTGTCCAGGACGGGGAAGACCACTTCCCAAAGGCACTGATGCCAGATCTCTCCACTAAGAGTCGCGCCGTACAGCTGCAGTGTGCGGAACAAGGTCTGAATCGCACCCGCGCGGACCTCGCGTCTTGAGTCCGTACAGAGGCCAAGAAGCTCCGATAGTAACAGCATCCACAGAACGGAGTACTCAGGCTCGACCGCCGGATCCATCCTCTTGCTCTGAATCGAGTCGGAAACCGTCCAGAGTAGAGACGCCGCCGAAGTTAACGCAATGTTGGTGTCTGTCTGCCGCCCAAAGTGCGCTATCGTGGTGATACATAAGCGCAAGTTGTCCGGCGACAGCAGAGCAAGGTGGTCGCAGACGATGGTCAGGCTTTGGAAAGCAGTCCGCACAAGTCTCTCGTCCGCTTTTTCAGACGCGGTGAAAGCTTGGCCGCGACCTTTGATTGGAGATAGAACTGGCGAGTTGTTCATCGAGATCTCAGACGTTGTCGTCAATGGTGTAGCAGGAGCCCAAATGGGCTTGCAAACGCTGTCAAGCATTTCGAAGATGGTTTCCCAACCTGTGAGTAGGGTATGTCCAGTTGTCTGTAAGATGGTTTTGAGCGTGTCGAGACCTTTTCCGCGGAGCCCGGAGGCAGTTGTGCTCGTGAGAGGACCGTCGTTGCCGTACGTGACTTGCTTCGAGAGAACATCCAAGACACGGCCCTGCACCGCAGTGCGAACATCTTCGGATGACATAGTCACGTTTCGCGGAGCAGCAGCCAGAACAGCATCAAGCGTGTCTGCAGCTTGGTTTCGGATTGAAGCGGGCGCAGTCGGGTTGAGCAGAGTACCCAGGAGGTGAGAGGTGATAGGATCCCAGGCAACGTCGGGCGAGCGATAGACTAGGCGATGAAGGTTGAGCTGAGCAACGAGCGAAATCTTGGTGATACCAAAGTCTCCAGAACGCTAGGGGAAGGTCAGTACGCCAACGGCTATTTATGCTGGTGAATCGAACCTGGGTCTTTGATATGTGCATGCCACTAACACGTCGCCGTTGGAAGACGTTCTCCGGATGCATCGTAGAAGCCGGAGAGGCATACGATGCGTCATCCTCTGGCTCTTCAGCGATCGCTGCGATTCCAGCGCCACCAGCTTGCATTGCAACCATCTCCGCACTAAGCCGCGCCAGTGCTTGCACGAAGTAGTGAAACGCAGTGTCGTCAAATCCTTTTGATGACTCGAATAGCCGTTGAATTGCTCCAAGCACGACGTCGGCTTCTGCTTCCAGTTGCTGAAGAGTTACGGCTGTTTGCTCGACGATTTGGCCGCCGCCACCAGCGGTTATCGAACCTTTGCGCGGCGGTGCACCGGGCCGAAGAGCTCGATGCTGAAGGACATAGTCTGCGTTCTGGAGCGCTTCGAGAACCGTGTACCAGCTCGCACCGAGACTGCCTGCAAGATGCATCGCACAAGCAATAAAAAGCTTCAGGCACGCGAGGTTCCGTTCACCAAGTCCAGGTGTAGTTGAAACGGCACCGGCGCCGGCAAGAGAAGCGGAGAAGTCGGCGAAGACGCTGCTGCGCGGAGTAGCAACCTCGTTCCCTGGGTGTGCATCAAGCGATGAGACCACCTTGGCCGGGATGGCAAGCTTCGAGAGGGCACCCAGGAAAGCGTCCCGCGGCATTGACAGCCCGAGGACGCCGCAAGTCTGCGCGATTGCTCCAATAGCGCCGAGGACATCCTGAAACAATGGAGCCGATAGGTTCGTGCTGATAAGGAAAGTGTGCGCCGCTAGTAACGCGGGCCAGCCCGCCTCCAGCATGGCGTGCGTGGTCCTCAGGATACCCGCTCCAGACGGGGCCGTGCTTTCAGGAAGGCTGCCAATGTTTAATGCTGGAGGAGCTGGAGGGACACCATTCTCCGATTCGGCCACGATGATGGAGTTGTAAACGGGGAGGACTGATGTTGAGAAGCCGTTGGACAACGCAGTCAGTGATTGTAGTGCCAGGAGATAGATGTAAGTCTCTGGTATAATCGGTGCTTCAGCTTTGTCGAGCTGGTCGATGCTGATGCAGATAATAAGCTTCATCAAGAAGTAAAACCAGTAAGTGCTCACCACTGAAGCCTCATGCTGCTTTCAGCGCTGAGTCCATGTATCGCCTCGCCTCCTGCCAACATGCCAACCATCCCCGTTACCGTGGCGCTCACCATGCCTGCTACGGCGGTCCCGTATGCCTCATCGCCAACGAGTGCAGAGCCCGTCTGAAGCTGTGGATATGTGCCCAGTAGCACCGGCTTCTCGGACGCCAGGCGGTTCAAAGTACCCAGTAAAGCAGTGAAGATCTGCGAGGACGCCTGTTGGTCATGGAGCGTAAAAAGTGTGCGCATTAGTTCTGCATCTGCACAAACTCTGCAATAGTTGTGAGCGGCAGCCCAGTTCGGTAACAATTGGACATACCCTCGAAGTATTTCCATCGCAAGCACACGCATCCACGGTGGCCTTGGACCTTCGCTACTGGCGGCGCTCTCTTCGGCACCAACGACCTTGACCAAGAGCATGAGGAAGATCTCAGACTCGGCGGTGAGTTGGCTCGAAAACTGTTTGAGAATGAGGAACACGACACGAGTCGCACGCAGGGCTAGAGGGAACAGCGCTGGTCTTTCTGACAGGCACTTGAGAAGCAGTGGGCACAGATGATGCGGAAGAAGGGTTAAGAGTTCCGCGTGCCTGTGAAACAGCGTGTGGTAGTTGGTGAGTACGCTCTCGATGAGCTCCAGCGCAAATGTTTTGTGCAACTGGTCCAGGCGAAGGAATCGTGGCCGGTCTGAATTGGCGAGCAGGCACAGATCCTCGAAGACAGAAAACGCGTCTCTCGAAGATGGTAGAAGCTGCATTGTCGAGCCATCTGGTAATGTTGTTGGTACAGGTTGCTGGGGGTCGTCCTGGTCGTCTTCGTGGACGACTTTGTCCATGACAAACATGACCAGCTGGCGCAGCGTCGCCGCAGCAGTTGAGGATACCACAGCAATGCGCGACTCCTGCAATTTGAAACAGAGGAGAAGCGCGTCGCCGAGCAGATCTCCGTGGACCGAGGGAAAGTTGGTGACGAGAGCCAGGATAGTCTGGAGGATCCTGAGCTGGATGTCGACCCCTTGACCGACGCAATCGTTCATTGTATTGACGATCTGATGGACTGCAGATGGCGGGACGGCTTTAAACTGGATAAGACGTTGTAGAGATCCCATGGCAATTGCGACAACTTTAGGGTTCTTGGTTGCGCATGCCAGGAACACAGGCCGCAAGAGTTCGGTTGACTGAGGTCCATCTATACACAGTCAGCGCTGCTTTGCCAGGTCGCACGCACGCACCTGTGGACAGAGTCAGAATAATAGATGAAGGATCGGGTGCGCCTCGGAGAATAGCGATGGACTTGTCTGCGGCCTGGGCAGATGAGTACAGGTCGAGCGGACGCGCCACGACACGTACCTCGCGCACATCGGGGTGCTTCCGCCGTGTCTCACTGGCCAGAGACTGCCCAGCGCGTTAGAAATCGTCAGATGTACGAAAATGGGCAAACCTGTAGCTCAGAAACGAGAATCGAGAGCGAGCTCATCGTGTCAAGAAGGCAGCCTGGCTAAGCGCCCACGGTCACAGCGCGCAGACTTCGCATCGTAATTGGATTATACCTCATCATCCCTGAATGTCGTAGACGTGTGCAGCAATCTGAAATACAATATCCAATTGTTATGGATAATACTGGATAGTGAGTATACAACGAGTCTAGCTCGGTATAATGTCTGTGTATGCAACGCAACAAGGCAGCGAGACCAGGATGGAGGGAGTGGGATTGGAAGGGAGATGATGCAGAGGCACATATTCAAACCAAGACAGAGCATGACTATGGGTTCACAGTGCAATGATACGGGTACAAATGCGACGAAGGAGAGGGAAATTTTCATCAGGGTCCTCTGTCCCACCAAAGTACGAGGTTGTGAGATCATAATAGGTCGTTTGTGGGTACTAACTGAGTCAATCAAAGGCGAGGGGCTTGCGTAAAGCCCTTGCAATGATAAGATTAGGTCGAGGTCGTGATGACGACCCTCCTACGAACGGAAAAGCTGTTGTCGTGCGAAATGTCTGATAGCATGTGAGTCCCTCCTGGTGAGGAAAGACTATACTGTGGCGGGACATGGTTGGGCCCGATCGGACTAAAGAACGCTGCGAAGTTCTGCTTGAACCAACCCTCGGCGTGATTAAGTCGACTTTCGTTCATCTGAAGCAGCGCTAGAGTACAACGCTCCGGCAGAGGCGTCAGCAGCATTGTTTGCGTCGCAGGTGTGACGACATCGTTCTCGAGAAGCTCTCGCAACGTTTCCCGCATAGCAGAGATGAGCTCCAGGATGTTGGACGGGTCGTGCATTCGCACGCGTGAGCTGCTGGTGGCCAACTGCCATGCGCGAGACCAAACGGTCGCACAACATCTGCTGGCGTGCGAACGAGGAACGCAAACGCTCTCGCGCAGCCTCCTCCATTCGTGTGCAAGGTTGTAGTGCCCGGCTAGAAGGCGGGTCCGATGTCCATCGTTGAAGGCGGGGATCTGGCTCCAAGTCGCCATGCCCTGTGCCATCAACCTGTAATAGGCGAGTCCGGCAAGCTTCTGAATGGGGAACGTGTCGCTAGCAAGCACAATCCCAACAGGGTCGACGTGGCCGGCTTCGAGAGCTTTGTACAGGACTGATGCTGAATGCTCGAGAGCTGCCGAACCACAGAGGTGGGCGGCACGCAGGAGATCGGTAGTAAACTGTACATCGCAGGTGAAAGGATGAGGACCACAGTCGAGGAAGTCCTGGATGAGCTGTAGCGCCCATGCCTCGAGGGCGCCGAAAGAGTACTTGTGGGCTGGAGTGCATAGGCGTAGAAGCTTGTCGCACTTGAGTTTGGCCGTTGTAGTCTCGTCGTCCTTGCGTAGAAACGCGGTCAGATCATGGGGGGCTACATACAGTGCCCAGAGCAATGCTCTCATGTCTTCTGCCAAGTCGCCGGCTAGGAAGATAGGTTGTTCTTCGCTCTGACCGTCAAGCGGCACATCGCCGCACTCAGCGAACGGAAGGCTGAGCATGTCGGCGAACACGCCGGATGCCTTGATAAGCCGGCTTTTGTGTACCTGAGACCCCGTTGTCAGCGCGCGCGATCAGAGTGTAAGCTGTTATACCTTGAAGAGAGTGTGCTCAACGAGTAGCACCAGGCTGCCGTCATCAAAGAAATACTCGTCGTCACGGACGTTCTCGGGAGTGGAAGTTGATACGGTCATCGTGAGCCTGAGGAAAAGACAAAGCTTGTCTGAGAAAGAAGAAGAGAAAGCTTAAGAGCGGACTTGGTTCGGCAGTCGCCACTGTGACCGATTTTGATCACCATCATGAAATCGCCCCGGTTACGTCGCGACCAGCCGTCAAATCGACAAGTTGACTTGAATTCATATACAGCCTCCAATTGTACAAAATGACTACACTGACTCGGTCTCGTTGTAGCGTATCTACCACTGCTTGAGGACAGTTCCGTGACGAATGAAACCGTTGAGCCCACTAGAAAAGTTGCGATAGGCGCTCCAAGTATATAAATCTTTGCTGTCGCTGTAGATGTACTTGCCAGAGTCGAAGCCATCGGCAATCCTGAAATAACAGGGTGAGCGATCCATCCTACTAGCTTTGAATAAAGCTTGGGAGAGATGAAAGCTTACAGGCGGTAGGTGACACCATCTGGCAAGAGGTAGACGCAGGATCCCTCAGCGTGTCCCCAACCAGCGAAATTTCCTGTCTGAACGAACGAATATGGGCCCGTGAGCGACGAGGATACTGCATGTTCCAAGTATTTTGTCCCGCTCGACTCGTGCTTGGTGAAGATGTGGTACTGGTTGTTCAGGTATACCGGGAACGTGTCGATATAACCCAAGCCTGCATTTGAGATGCCTGACAGGACGGTTGGCGCTGAGAACGTCTTGAGTGTGCTATCGTTGGCGGTAAACACGTATGGTAAGAAGGGCCCGTAGCTCCCTGTGCTAAGAGAGACGATGATCTGGGGACATAGTTTAGGCATTTATCTACGACCGATATATGTCGAAACGAACCTTAATCTTGCCATCGCGAGGATCCTTGAACCACCTGATGAGCCAGATTAATCGTGAGTTATTACAGGGTTACCACCTGTGAGATCCGGAAGGGTCTCCGGGTGGGATGATAAAGTGAGAGCACTTACTCTGGTGCCCACGTGTTGACAGGCGTTATCACCGACGATGCAGTCGAAATTGTTGCATGCAGAGTCCAAGTTTTGAGGTCGGTGCTAGAAGCGATCGCAAAGGCTGTTCCTGTCCAGTTAACCTGGTCGGAAAATAATCAAACGGTTGTAAGTTGCTGATGCGTGTGGCACAGCAATAGCTCTCACCGTATACGCTATGTAGTACTTGCCGCTGCTTTATGAATCAGATCGTGATTAGAAGTAGAAAACATCACGCACTCGGTGTGATATATGACGCTGGGGTCACGGATGAGGCCTGACGACGGCGTGTACGTCGGGCCGGCAAGCAGAGACCAACTCGTCCCATCAGTCGAGGTATACACATACCTGAGAAGACAATCAGGAACTGTAAGCTCATATGAAGGAGGAGCGCACAGGTTGCTCTCGCTCGTCGTCGTGAAAGCCGTGAAGATGTAACGTGAGTTGACCTGACGTTTGCCCAGCTCGATAGCAGACGTGGCGTTGGTGGAACCATCTCCAAGGGCCGGCAGCGCCAGTGCCGTGAGAACAGTAGCAGCAAGTGCGAGGAGGGAGCGTAACATCGTAGGCTGAGGTATGCGAGGATCGCCGACCGGCGACAGTCTGCTTTATGAACAGGCTTTAACTGCTGGCAGTGGTGGCATGATATTCTCATCGAATTCAAGAGCCAGCGCAAGAATGTCGGAGAGATGCCTTCGCAATGACGGTCGGTGAGCGGGATACAGAATCGCCAGCACGGGAACGTCACGTGGCGAACTTCGCGAAGGTCGTCCCGGCATCGTCATTTGCGTTGAAGATGGGCATCGGTAGGGTCGCAGGAGCCATGCTAGTCGCGCACCGGGCCGGGACAACAGACGTGTCGAGACAGCTGATGATGACAATGAGGCACGCGACAATCGCGACGTCTTAGGATGCGATGACTGGGGTGTCTTCCTCAGCTCCAGGTACGCCAAGCATAACGGGCGGTCCCGGGCTCTACTGAGAAGCCTGAGTGTATGAGCATGGTGCAAGAATTCCGATAGAGGGCGAGTTATATCATGGGCGAAAATTTCAGAACGAATGAGACAGCTGGCAACATGCCCATGTCTAGATATGCTTCGCAGAGAGAAAAGTTCAGAAAGTCTCTGAGACGCGAGGGTTTGGCCAGGCCTTCGCAGTGATCACTACTCATCAGTTGCAGTGTCTAGACGCTCGTGAAACACCCATCTATGGAAACTAGATGTCAACGTATAGTACCAGGCTGCGGGCCTGACATACCGTTGAATGAGGTCTACCGCCCAGTCCCCATGGTCCATGGGCATCATATGCCCGGAATCATCGACCGCGACGTAGGTGTAGTTGCCTTGCCCTGCACTGCGAACATCGCCTGCGCGCTCGCCCGACCGCGTAACCCACGCCGTCGTCTTTTTGTCGCGGAATTCGTTCACGAACGGGTGGCCCTCCAACGCGTACTGCCACTCGAAATTACCAACATAGTCGCACACGGAGTCTGCGAACGTCGTGGGCAACTCAACCCAGGGTATACAAAGGTAACAAGCTTACCGGCCTTGCCTGCATAGTTGAGCAACCGTATTCCAGCATTGAGCAGCTCTGGGAGCACGATCGCAGAGCTCGCGCCCATATCACCTTCGAGCATGAAGGCTGTGTTGACTTCGAAGTTGATACCCTTGTAGCGCAGGTTGGGATCGACACCGAGCTCGCGTTTGACACTGGGCTGATCGAGCCACTTATCCGCCCAGAGGGCTTCCT
>Ga0247815_10001367_pt1 | contig 18711 bp, 11 predicted proteins | sample UWRJL194509B1_FD_181014 | JGI IMG/M metagenome (GOLD analysis project Ga0247815, IMG submission 181014) | Plant litter microbial communities from Arlington Agricultural Research Station in Wisconsin, United States - UWRJ-L194-509B-1 | ecosystem: Environmental > Terrestrial > Plant litter >...
TTTAATGGCATATTTTGTTTTCTTAGACAACATATTAACCACAAAGCTAAGAAAAGATTTAGGTAATGATAAATGCTAATGATTTACTTGTCAATACTTCCCGGTAATAAATCAATTAATTTACCTTATAAACAGAAAACCCTCCACCTGCCTTAGTATTTTATTGCTTGATAAACTCTTCGTAATAATCGTCCGGTGCCTGCGAATCCAATGAATCCTCATTTTTGATCGTCGCCACCAGCGCTACAAATTTCTTTTCCAGACGTTCATATTCTGCCCTGTGTGCTTCGGTCTTATCCCCAAGCAAGGCATCATTCTCTGTCAAGGCCTGAATTTTGGATTGTAAATAAGAATTATATGTATCTGCTGTTTTTTGTGCAAGTGCGTTTAAAATCTCTTTATAAATCATAGTTTAAATATTTAGGTACAATACCTCTATAACCAAATGTTGTGCTTTTTGTTCTGAAATGCTCCTGTAACGGACATTCTGTGGAGAAAGTCGGCACATCTTTTTCAACCTTAAAAATATAACCTACTGATTTAAAGATTAATATTAAAATATGGCACGCTGGCATCATTTTGAAACATAGTGATATAGAATTAAACAATAAAAATTACTTTAAACAGAACACTATGAAAAATTTCATTTTATCAGCAGCAATTATAGCTTTCGCAGGCGTATCAACAGTTAAAGCAAATGAAATCAACACTCCTATAACTACCACCATACAGCAAGACAGCTCATCAAAAGTTCCCGTTAAACTGGAAGAATTACCTGAGCCTGTTAAAACCACTATTAAAGCCGATGCCTATAAAGAATGGCAACCCACTACTGCGTTTTTAATTACCAATGCTGATAAAAGTACCTTCTACCAGATTAATGTTAAAAAAGGTTCAGAACTGGCCTTTTTGAAAGTAGGAAAAGACGGTACAGTGATCCAATAAATCGATAAAACGTCAAAATATAACGATATAAAAGCCGGAAGTCCTCCGGCTTTTGTATTTTTGCCAATATCCCAATCAGATACCTATGGCGAAAATACTTATTATTGAAGATGATCTAACTTTCTCACAGCTGTTAGAGGGCTTTCTTAAAAAGCATGGCCATCAACCATTTGTAGTACATAACGTAAAAAATTCATATAAGATCCTTACCCAGGATGCTTTTGACCTGCTATTGGTAGACTACCGTTTACCCGATGGTACAGGTCTTGACGTGCTTTCCCATATACGCGAAAAGGACTTCAACTATCCGGTAGTCATCATGACCAGTTTCAATGATGTGCGTACTGCGGTACGTTCCATACAGCTTGGTGCGATAGACTATATTACTAAACCGGTCAATCCTGACGAATTACTGATGATTATTGGTGGTTCATTGGAGAAAAAGAACACCATTAAAGTACAGCCTGTCGCCATTGAACACGAAGATTTTATTAAAGGTAAAAGTACAGTAGCAGATAAGTTATATGCACATATAGACCTGGTAGCACCAACAGACATGTCTGTCATTATACAGGGCGAGAGCGGAACGGGTAAAGAATATGCTGCAAGGACTTTACATGCTCAAAGCAAGCGCAGCACCAAACCCTTTGTGGCAATCGACTGCGGTGCACTTTCCAAAGATCTTGCAGCCAGTGAACTTTTCGGCCATGTTAAAGGTGCATTTACTGGTGCTGTAAATGACAAGAAAGGACAGTTTGAAGCAGCCGAAGGCGGCACACTATTCTTAGATGAAGTGGGTAACCTAAGTTACGAGGTACAGGTAAAACTTTTACGGGCATTGCAGGAACGTGTTATCCAGCCAGTTGGCAGCACTAAGAAAATTGCAGTAGATGTACGTATCATTACAGCAACCAATGACGATTTGTTGAGCAGCATCCACAACGGCGAATTCAGGGAAGACTTATACCACCGTTTAAACGAATTTAAGATCCTGCTGCCTGCGCTGCGCGACAGAGGCAGTGATCTGGAACTTTTTATAGATCATTTTATCAGACAGTCCAACGTTGAGCTCGACAGGAATGTACAGAAACTTTCTGCCCCGGTCAAGGACTTGCTGTTACATTACGACTGGCCGGGAAACCTTCGTGAACTTAAAAATGTAATCAAAAGGATGGTGTTGCTTACCCCAACCGATACCGCTGGCCTTGAAGCATTGCCGGATGAAATGATCCTGTCTATTAAGCAGAGCCCAAAACCTGGAGGATCCGACCTTAAGGCAATCAACGAAAGCAATGAAAAAACACTGATCATTGAAACACTGATCAAGGTGAAATACAATAAATCAAAAGCAGCTAAGCTATTGAATATCGACAGAAAAACGCTCTACAGTAAGATGGAGCGCTACGAAATTGAATAAGGTCAGCTCATTTTCATATCCACCAGCTGCATCAGTAGACCAAGCTTACTGATCAGCGCGTTGATTTGTTCTTTATGGATCAGGCTTAACCCATCAGCCCCTGCAAGCTCAATTTCCATTAACCTGAATTCTGCAGCGAGTTGCCCCGATCCCATTTGGGCAGTCCTGCCCGCTATGCGGTGGACAATCAGACGGGCCGTTGCCAGATCATTCAGCTCCATACTATTCTCCAGCTCCTCCATATCGTTCCCGCAGTCTTCTTTGAATCGGTTAAGTAAATTGAAAAGCATTTCTTCATCGCCAAAGGTCATTTTCTCCACCATAGAAGTGTCCAGTGCTATTCCGTCAAACTCGTCGATACGATCGTCGGTAACCGCTTCTTCCTCTTCAAAATCGACAGCTTCTATTTTCACAGGGGCCGTGACTTCTTCTACCAGAACTTCGACTACTGCCGGAGCATCTGTTTCCGTCCCAGTTGCAACAACAGCTGTTTCAACCTGATGGTCAGCAGTATCAAAAATAGACAGGAGGTCATTTTCCCTGAAGGGTTTCATAATCAAGCCATCAAATCCCTGTCCAAGTACAGCTTCCAGTTCTTCAGGAAGGACCTGTGCAGTCATTGCAAATATTTTCACCTGATCTGAAACCCTCTCCCGCATCAAATGGCAGAGTTCTGTACCAGAAATTTCCGGCATACGCATGTCCATTAACATATATTTTACGCCAGGGTCCCATTCAGCTTCAAGTACCGCCGCTGGTGAGTTGAAACAAGTATGTGGAATGCCGCGCTCGCTAAAAATTATCTCACAAAGATCAAGAATCAGCTGGTCATCGTCCACTATCCATACTTTATCTTTCGTATTGATCACCGGGGTAGCAGCCGCCGGAAGTAATTTTACATCCTGTTCATCTGCCAGTCCAAAAGTAAGGTAGACTGTAAACGAGCTGCCCAGGCCGGCCTTACTTTTCACGTAAATACGGCCGTCCTGGTTTTCTACCAGTGATTTAATAATAGTAAGCCCTAATCCGGCGCCTGCTTTATTGATTACTTCCTTATCTGCTGAGTCGATCTGTTCAAACTCATTAAAAATCCTGTTGCTTTCCTCATCCGTAAAACCAATTCCGGTATCTTTTACAATGAAAGTAAAGTGCAGTCTATCCAGACGGCGTTTGTAAAAAACCGTTAAGGTAATCTCTCCTTTTTGTGTAAACTTAATGGCATTGTTCAACAGGTTATACAGGATTTGTTTCAGACGGAAAGCATCACCTTCTATAAACTCCATACCCTGCAGTTCTATCGCCGTACGCATCAGCAGCTGTTTTTGCTCCGCCTGTGGCTTCATGACAGATACAACTTCATCTAAAAGCTCCCTGATATTGAAGGGCTTTTGCTGAAATGTAAACTTACCAGAAATGATCCTGTTGTAATCCAGTATCTCATTTACAATCTGCAGCAGGTGTTCAGAAGAATGATAAATCGCTTCAATATCTTTCTTTTGCGGCCGTTCCTGGTTCCTGATAATCTCTGCATAGCCAATAATAGACTGCAGCGGCGTCCTGATTTCATGGCTCATGTTAGATAAGAAGCGCTGTTTAGCCATACCATGGTATTCCGCTTCGTCCCTTGCCGCTTCAACCTCTTTGCGGTAAAGGTTACTCCTGGCAATATCTGCCAGGATGAGATACAACAGAATCACTGTGAGTATAAAAAAGCCGATCATGATAAAACTGATGCGTGTAATACCGGTATTTACTACCGACTTTGCACGGATGCCATTTTGCTCAATCTGCGCAACCACCTCACTTTCCACCTTTCTCAAAATATCAAGCATCTGGCGTGTCAAGGCCTCGTTTGCACTGGCCAGCACAGCCTCCCTGTCAAGAAAACGGGCGCTTTTAAGTCGTTGCTCCTTCGCGATGCTGCGCAGGGACTGCTCCAGGCCTTTCGCAATAATGGTTTCTCCCGACAGGGAAATAGTATCCCGTTTTATTTTTTCTTCATTGGTGACCTGGTACGATTTATTTTGCTGCAGTTCCTCCGCTTTCTTCCCAAACAAGCGGCTGAAAAAGCCCTTTTTCTTAGCCTCATCTACAGGCAGAATGGTCACCGTAGATATTTTTTTCTCGGTAGTGACTACAGTACTGTCCTGCTGCTGGGGCGGTTTGTTCACCAGCTCGTTCAGCTTTTGCACCTCCTGTGTAAAAGATTCGTTATTTACCAGTCCTTCACGTACTTTCAGGTAATTCACAAACTGTTTATCCCTGGCAATCAGCAACTTTTCTATAGATTTTATCCTGTTTAACTGAATAGGGTCGTTGCCATACATCCTTCCAAGTGAATCCAGCAGCAGCCGCAACTGCCTCGAATCTTTAAAAAACTTACTGTACTTACCCGGCGAATTGAAGGCAGAGCTCCGTTGTTGCTGGTCAAGCCCTGCAACCTTGCGCGACACCTGATTAACCAGGCGCAGCTTGGCATTTGGTGTAGAAATAGTATCTACCGTATCCAGCATTTCATTAAAAGCCACCTTACTTACACCCCAGGCCAAAAAAAGCGCAAAAAACGCAAGTACAAACCCGGTAATGATTTTGCTTTTGGTAGCGCTCAGAAAACTTTTTTGGGAAACCTGCTTCATCAGAAATGTTTTTAGTAGCTTGTTAAATAAGATATAACTCAGGGCGGTTAGCCGCTATAACTAATATACTGCAAATATAACAATGATCTGCCTTGATTGTGTGCCCGGGTTAGGGCAATATCAGTATTCATGTTATATTTGAATGTTATGATGAAACCACAATTCCTCATCGCCGCGCCTCACAGCGGGGCTGGTAAAACCACCGTTACACTTGGAATCATCAGGGCATTGAAAAACCGGGGATTCAGGGTACAACCCTACAAATGCGGCCCGGATTACCTCGATCCTAAACTACACAGCATTGCCGCAGCATCAGAAAGCATCAACCTCGACCGGTTTATGATGGATGACCGGCATATCAAGAGCCAATACAGCTCCTATGGTGCAGCGTCTGATGTTTTGGTGACCGAAGGTGTGATGGGGCTATTTGACGGCGCGGTTAAGATGGAAGGAAGCAGTGCCGATCTCGCCCGTTTGCTGCATATCCCGGTAATATTGGTGATCAACGCCAAAGCTATGGCTTACTCTGCAGCCGCGCTGTTATTAGGATTTAAAATGTTGTGTCCGGAGCTCCGCATTGCGGGCGTAATATTCAATTTTGTAGCACACGAATCGCACTATCAGATCCTGAAAACGGCTGCAGAAGATGTTGGCATCACACCTCTGGGCTTTTTACCAGCCCATCCACAAATGCAGATCCCTTCCAGGCACCTCGGTTTAAAAACAGGTCTGGAGATTAATCCCGAAGCGGTGATCGATGAGGCCGCGGCACATATCAGCAAACATATTGATCTGGATGCACTCATGCGTATCACTAGTTCTCCGTTGCAGGTCTTTGAAAAAAAGGAAAATGCCACTGCGATGACCGCAAAAAAGATCCTGATTGCTAAAGACGAGGCTTTCAGCTTCACTTATGCACAAAACATAGCCGCCTTATCGTTACTAGGTGAAATCAGCTACTTTAGTCCGCTGACAACTACAAAATTACCAGACGCCGACCTGATTTATTTCCCGGGCGGTTACCCCGAGCTTCACCTGGAAGTTTTGTCCCGCAATACTCAACTGATCCGGCAGTTACAAACATACCATCAAAAGGGTGGCAAAATACTGGCAGAGTGTGGCGGAATGATGTACCTGGGAAATGAAATAGTGGACACCGAAGGCAAAGCATTTCCGATGCTTGGGATTTTAGACATTACTACCGGCATGCAGCACAAGAAGTTATCCCTGGGTTATAAACGTTTAAATATCGAAGGGATTGAACTCAGGGGACATGAATTTCATTACTCCCAGTTTCAAGGTTCCCCTTCAGGCCATCCCGATGTAACGGTATGGAACGCAAGGGATGAAGAACTCGACCTACCTGTCTTTAAAACCAAAAACATCCTTGCCAGTTATTTCCACTTCTATTTTGGCAATAATATTGAGGCTGTCTGCAAGCTTTTATTTGATTAAACTGATGCCCCGCGGTTACTTACAGCGGCACTTTCAAAACTTGCCATATCCCTTAAAAAATCAACGGCACTGGCAACCAGCGGAAATGCCAGCGCGCAGCCTGTACCCTCACCCAAACGCAGGTTTAGCTGTAAGAGTGGCTTTGCATCCAGCTTGTCCAGCAGCAAACGGTGCCCCTGCTCATCAGACTGGTGGCAGAATACCGCGTTTTTAACAACATCCTGATCCATCTGCATCGCACACAGATAGGCTACTGTACAAATAAAGCCGTCAATCAGGATCAGCATATTTCTCCTTTTAGCTTCCACAATTGCTCCGGTAATCTGCAGGATTTCAAATCCGCCAAAATGGGCCATCAGTTGTTTAATTTCCCTGTCACCTTTATACGCTGATAGGGCCAGTTGCAAAATTTCCTGTTTTTTCAGCAATTGTTCTTGATTTACTCCTGTGCCTTTTCCAATGCAGTCTGCCAGCGGTATGTTGCAAATTGAACTCATCAGCACCGAGGCACTTGAAGTATTGCCTATGCCCATTTCGCCAAAACCGATGATGTTACAACCCTGGTCAGCTATGCTGGCCACAACCGCTGCACCTTTTGCCAGGCAAAGTTCCATTTCGTCAGCTGACATGGCCGCAGCATGTAAAAAGGACTGCGTGCCCCGCGCCACCCTGCTGTCTATTATTCCCGCATTTGGCGGAAAGTCATAATTTACCCCTGCATCGGCTATTTTTAGGATAATCCCGTGCTGCCTGCAAAAAACATTAATAGCGGCACCCCCTTCCAAAAAATTGCTGACCATCTGACGGGTTACTTCCTGCGGGTATGCACTCACCCCATGTTGCGCAATACCATGATCGGCAGCAAAAACAACGAGGTGGGGCAACTTTAATTCAGGTTTAAGCGAACCTAATACTTTCCCAATCTGTAAAGCCAGCTCCTCCAGCATCCCTAAAGATCCTGGCGGTTTGGTTTTACCGTCTATACAAGCTTTCAGTTGGATTGCAATATCTTCAGTATCAGGAACTGAAGCGCAGTTTTTTTCTACAGCATCATCCTCTTTCAGCACTGGTTTTACCAGGGTATCAATTTCTGTTACTACCGGTTTTTCAGATTTGGTTTTCCAGCCCATCTGCTGCAGCATAGGCTGCTGGTTATAATCGGTTGCCGGTTTGCCCACGCAAAAGTAGCCCAACGCTTCAATCTCAGGCGGCAGGTTCAGAATTTTCTTAAACTGATGGTAGTTTAAAATAGAAACCCATCCCATAGAATAACCTTGTTCAGTTAACGAGAGCCAGATATTCTGAACCGCGCATACCGCGCTGGCTTTCAGGGTTTCATTGCTGGCAATGGTGCCGATGGTAAATTCATTCAAGACAGACCGGTCATAACAGACCACCAGGCCAATCGGGGCATCGGTAATTGCCTCTAGTTTCAATGCCTGATAATCCGCTTTCTGCTGCTCGCTTTCAATCAGCTCGTAGGCCTTATGGTTGTATTGGTTAAACAAAGTCTTCACTTCCTGCTTAATTTCGGCAGTGCGGATCACAAAATACCGTGTAGCGTCTGTCAAGCCCACTGAGGGTGCCAGGTGCCCTGCAAGCAATGCCCTTTCCAGAACTTCGTCAGGAACCAGGTCGGCAGTAAAATGCCGGGTGTCACGTCTCAATTTCAACAGGTCTTCTAACATTGTTTATCTTTTTAAATCCTGGATTTCGGGATCAATCTGGCTCTTATTACTATTATTACTTTAGCTGTTTATAATAAAGCAGCTGGTGCCCAGGTAACAATTCCGGATGCAGTATTTTTATCAGGTCGGACAAAACAAGCTGAGGGTTTACAGCGCCAGACTCCCAATAATCATTTGCACCAACATCGTTGGTCTTTTTGTTATGGTTATACAAATTACCATTTTTAAATGGTTTAAAATCAGCAAATCTATTGTCTTTTCCTTCTACTTCCTGGCGGCTATCTACATAACCAATGTTTAACCAAAAATCCGCCTTCAGTGCTTCCGGTGCCACCATTTCAAAAGACAGTGGCAGGCTGCCTATTCCTTTTACATCTGCCCATTTAGAGGTTGCGCCAGCGTCCTGCAAAAAATGGGTAAGATAACTATTCCCTTCTGGCACGTACCAGGTGCCTTTTATCGGCATACCAGTGATCACATGCGGCTTATTTGTGGCCTGTGCTGCCAACCTCACCATGCTGTTGTATTCCGACTCTACTTTATCAAATTTTTTATTTACCAATTCCTCTTTATCAACCAGGGCACCCATCAGTTTCACCCATTCTGCACGTCCAAGCGGGGTACTTTCCAGAAATTCAGAATTTCGCATTACAGGAATGCCTGCATCGGTCAGCACTTTATAGTTATTGGCTTTCGCGTTCATATACCCTACCGCCATCACCACATCAGGGTGCATGGTCAGGATCTGTTCTATATTCCAGTTGCCCTCTGCGCCTATTTCTTTTATTTTACCCTCCCTGATGTATTTTCTCACAGTTGGAGCACTTGCATATTTCAGGCTGCCCAAACCAGTTAGGATAACATCAGCTTCTGCAAAGTCTATCAAGGCCACATGCAAAGACGACATGCCGATTAGTGATTTTACAGGTGTTTCAATAATATGGGCATCAGGAAAGCCATCCGGGATAGCCCCGCCCCTTTTGATCAGCAGGTACTGTACAGTATCTGCCGCAGTAGCTGTGCGGGTAAAAATATTGACTTGCTTAAAGTTTTTGTAATAGGTGATGGTAAAACCTTTCGCATGCCTGATATCCGCTGTGCCCAAAGGTTTTTCCCTGATGATGCTACCTGTAGCATTGCGGCCTTTATAGAGTTCATGCTGACAGGAAACCAGTAGTAGCAGGCAGCAGAAAGCTAAAGTAAAATTGCGGCGTAAAATCATTATAAAATCCGGTTGATAACGGGTGTAAGTTTTTCTTCAGAAATATCGTTAAGCGAGATGTAGGTTGCACCCAATGCCGCGGCCAATTCTTCTGCCCGGTTTAAATTTAAAAAGTTGGTATCCGTATTTAATACGAGGGATTGGACTGCTGCCTGTTTGAACTGTGCAGCGAGTTCAAGCGTCTGGCCCCATGGATCTCCATCCGATGCGAGTGCAACATTGGCCTTTCCATCTGTAAGAAAAACCACGACAGGATGGTATCCGCTTTTTTTGTCGTACCTGTGCAACAATGTAATAGCTGTCTGCAATGCATCTGGCAGGGGCGTTCTTCCGCCTGTAGGTAAACTTTTCATTGCCTCCTCTGCCTGCGCCACACTCTGCGTTGGGCTCAGCAGCACTTCTGCGGCAATGCCCCTAAAAGCGATTACACCCACCATATCCCTTTTCTGATAAGCATCCGTAAGCAGGTGCAGTACCGTTCCTTTTACCGCTTCCATTCTTTTATTTGCAGCCATTGATCCGGAAGCGTCTACCACAAATAATATCAGGTTGCTCGTTTTTCCCAGGCGCTTTTTCTGTTGCAGATCGGCCATGGTAATCTCTGTTTGTTCAGGGTTACGGAAAAGAGCATGGATTACGGTAGCGTCTATTGCAATGTCTGCAGAACCTATAGCAGGTTCGGGATGGAGGTATAAACCTTTTTTCATCTCTGCTGTGCTACCTCGCTTTCCCGCGGCTGGCGTTGTCATTGGTTTAGTTACCAGTCCTGCAACGGGTGGTAAAATGACAGGATTACCTGCCGCAAAAATCTGCTCCGCACTACCCTCTTGTGGTACCCGGGCATTGTCAGGCTGCTCCATCTCAGGATTATCCTGTTCAGGCGCAGCGTTCTCCGGCTTTTCATTAGGGGCCGGCTTTTGCGGCGCTTTTTGCGTGCCGGCAGATGAAGCTGCATTTTGCATCAGCTCATCCAGCGTATCATCGTCTGCAGAATTATTATCGTCAGGTTTTGGTGTCGACCATGCGTTTTTCCTGCTTCTGTGTCCGAGTGCAAATTCTGCCGCTTCCCGTATATCTTCAGCTGTTACCTCCCTGCGCTGGTCTAATGCAGCAATAGCAATTGCCGTTTTGTACATTACAATATCTGCCCTGAGGCTCCTTACCTGCACTCCTGTAGTCATCTGGCTGATCAATGTCAGCAGATCGTCGTGCAGGTCCACTTCCGGAAGCAGTTGTTTTGCCTGTAGCAGCTGATGCCTCAGGTTTTGCTGACTGATTTCCCATTGCGAGGCGAATGCTTCAGGATCATTTTCAAAGGCAATTCTACGGCGCACCACTTCTGTTCTTTCCATTACATCATGTTGCGCTTCTACGCTGATCATCAGGCCAAACCTGTCCAAAAATTGCGGTCGTAGCTGCCCCTCTTCAGGATTCATAGTACCAATCAGCGTAAACTGCGAAGGGTGGCCAAGCGAGAGACCTTCCCTTTCTATCACATTTTTGCCCATGGCCGATACGTCCAGCAGCACATCCACCAGGTGATCCGGCAGCAGGTTCACCTCATCAATGTAAAGGATCCCGCGGTGCACCGAAGCCAGTAAACCTGGCTGAAATTTTTTCTTTTTCTCTACAAGTACAGCTTCCAGGTCAAGACTTCCCAAAATCCTTTCTTCCGTAGCGCCCAATGGTAAATTCACAAAAGGCACACTTACCGTTTCCAACGCTCTTTCCGCTTGACGGCAAACTTCACAAATCGCAGCGGGTTTAAGCAGATCGCAATTGAACAGGCAGTTTTTTACCTTATCCAATGCTGGTACCACTGCTGCCAGTGCACGGGCGGCGGTGCTCTTAGCCGTGCCTTTATCGCCTTGTATCAGTATTCCGCCTATTCCAGGGTGGATTGCGCACAATAACAATGCTTTCTTCAGCTTGTCCTGCCCTACAATTGCGGTAAATGGGTAATTCATATCATATATTTTTATAAAAACATCCTGATCAGGATATCTCATTACGTTCTTCCAATAGCGTTTCGCTGTCCAGATAAAGCTGTTTCAGCGCCTCCAGTGTTTCTTCTGGCGCATCCCACATATCTCGTTGTGCCGCTTCCAGCAACCTTTCTGTAATTGCGTGTAAGGCCCAGGGATTACTTTCAGCAAAAAACTCCTGCATGGCCGGGTTAAGCGCATAATTTTCCGCCAGTTGCTGATACATCCAGTCGTCCACAACCTTTGCTGTTGCATCATAACCAAATATATAATCCACCGTAGTGGTCAGCTCCAAACCACCTTTATACCCATGTTTTTTAATGCTTTCAAGCCATTTTGGGTTTACCACACGCGAGCGGAAAACCCGCAGCACTTCTTCCTTCAGATCCCTTACCGTTGCCCTGTCAGGATTTTGCGTATCGCCAAAATAACTTCGTGGCTGTTTACCTGTCAGGCTGCGGATAGAAGCAATCATCCCACCATGAAACTGCAGGTAATCGTCACTGTCAAAAATATCATGTTCACGGTTGTCCTGGTTGTGCAGTGCTACTTCCACAGTAGCCAACCGTTTTTTAAATTCATTTCTCGCGTCAACACCGTTCACACTTTTCCCATAGGCATAACCTCCCCAGTTGATGTAAGTTGAGGCAAAATCTGCATCAGATCGCCAGTTTTTTTCCTGTATCAGCTCAAGTATTCCCGCGCCATAACTTCCCGGAGGGGAACCAAATATACGGTAAGCCGCTTTTTCTTCAGCGTCCTCCTGTGATATGTCTTCTGTTTTTAGTGCTTCGAGGTCTTTCAGGTAGTGTTTGCGTACAAAATTTTCCTCGTCAGGTTCGTCCGCTGTGATGGCCATTTGCACCGCATCATCAATCAGGTCAATCAGATGCGGAAAAGCATCACGGAAAAATCCGCTGATCCGTATGGTTACATCAATCCTGGGTCTGCCAAGTTCAGCATATGAGATCAGCTCAATTCCTACAACCCGCCTGCTCTCAGCCTGCCATAAAGGCCGTAAGCCCATTAGCGCCAATATTTCAGCTACATCGTCGCCCTGGGTGCGCATGGCACTTGTTCCCCAAATGCTGATTGCGACACTTTCAGGGTAAAAACCCTTTTCTTTTAAGTGCCTGTCCAGCACTTCTTTTGCCAGCTGCTGACCAACCTGCCAGGCTGCCTGCGAAGGTAATGCCCGGGGATCAACACTGTAAAAATTCCTGCCTGTTGGTAAAATATGTGCCATGCCGCGGGTTGGGGCCCCACTTGGTCCGGCGGGAATATACCCGCCAGAAAGGCCATGTAACAGGTTACTGATTTCATCATAGGTTTGCGCCAGATTGGGCAATAACGATACGCATACGTAGACCAGCACCTTTATCATTGCAGGACTTTCCGGGCTTGCGGCGCCAAAAGTTTCTGCAAAAATCCGTTGTACAGCCGTTTCCTGAAAGTGATATTTGTGCAGCAGCTGCAACAAGTGGTTTCCCAGTTCGTCAATAATTTCCAGTGCATCTGCAGCAGTTACCACCGGCCGGCCGGCAAGTTGTTTAAATCTGTCAGGTACCTGCGTGAGGCGCTGGCCCTTTTTATCCAGCAGGACATTAAGGTCGAACCCAAAGAGGACCGCAATTTCTGCCGGTAGTGAAGGTATCCCGATATTTGAAAGACGGGTGAGAGATTGCAGCATATCTATCAATGCTGTATCTGTTGGGGCCTGGCCAAGTGTATGCAGACCATTGCGGATCTGCGCAGCTCCCAGTTCACAGAGGTAACCATCAATATCCTCTATCAGGTGGGCAATATCCTTACCGTCCATTTCAGTAATACTAACCGGAACACCGTCAGGCGTCATTTCATCATCCCATTCATGGGTATGGTCGCCATGATCGCGTTTCAGCATGGCCCCTAAATCTTTATCCAGATTGGTCTGTTTAATCAGGTTCCATATCTGGTGCTGCAACAAGGGCAACTTAGAAGGATCAAGCGTTTCCACCTGGTAATATTCATCCACCAGTTGCGTGAGGAGCGCCAGCTCGCCATAACTGTCGGCCGAGGTCATGGCCGGCGTCAGGTGATCTACCACTACCGCATGGGCACGGCGTTTTGCCTGTGATCCCTCTCCGGGGTCGTTAATAATAAAAGGATAAAAAAGCGGCAGATCCGCCAGGAACGCATCTGGAAAGCAATTTTCAGAGAGCCCTATACTTTTTCCCGGCAGCCATTCCAGAGTACCGTGTTTACCCACATGTACTATAGCGTCTGCTCCCCAATCGTTACGGAGCCATTTGTAAAAAGCATGGTAGTGGTGGGTAGGCGCCAGGTCCGGCTGATGATAAATTGCATCGGGATCCATCCCATAACCCCGCGGCGGCTGCAAAGCAACCAGCGCATTGCCAAATTCAATACCTGCAAAAGCGATATGCCCGTTGTGCACATAAGATTTTCCAGGTGCGGGTCCCCATTGCTTTTCCATTTTCTTCTGTAGTTCCAGCGGTAATTCATTAAACCATTGCTGGTACTGGATAAAGGGCACCTGTCCAATGGCACTGTCCAGCTGTTGTGCCGTCAGGTAACTTTCATCATAAGAGCACCTGTTGATCAGTTCATGTATCAGCGCCGTTCCGGAAAGCGGCAGCTCCCCTATAGTATAATTTTCAGCCTGCATGGCCTGCAGCATCGCCATCAAAGATTCTGGCGCATCCAGCCCAACGGCGTTCCCAATCTGCGAGGCCTTGGTACTGGAATTTGTAAAAATGAAGGCAATTTTTTTCGAACGGTTAGGTAAATGGCGCAGGCGCGAAAAGCGGAGTGCCAGACCTGCAACACGTGTTATCCGATCTTCAACTGGTTCATAACCATTTGCATCTCTGCCCTTCTCCTTAAAAGATACTGGAACTGTAATAATACGTCCGTCAAATTCAGGAATTGCCACGTTCATAGCCGTATCCAATGGGTTTAGCCCCCGGCTGGACGATTCCCATGTCCCGCGTCCCATTCCGCTTGTGATGGCCTGCAAAACAGGCACATCAAATTTAACCAATATATTTTCTGCCGATGCTTTAGAACTGTTGTCCTGCATGGCAAATGAAACCGTGTTGATCAGTACGTCAATCAGTACCCGTCCATCTGACCTGAAAAACTTAAAAGCTTCCGGCCATCCCGAAACCGGGTCTGTAGCTTTTAATGAAGCTGTAAACACAGGCAGAACATTCAGGTTCATATCTTCCAGCACCCTGATCATGGCATCCACAAAAGCCGTATTTCCGCTGATATAATGTGCACGGTAAAAAGTAATCCCTATAGTTGGCCAGGAGCCGTTACTTCGTTTAAACCAATCGTCCATCACCGCATTTTCTGGCAGCTCAGGGTGATAAATACCATGCTGCGGCAATATGAGCGGGGCATCAAAACCAAAACCAGTCATCAGCAACCTGTCAGAGAGGTAATGCAGCAGCGCCACCATATTGGTATGCCCACCTGCATCCAGGTAGTCTAATGTTTCCTGCAGGATATCTGGCGGAACGGTAGATGCAGCCGCGTATTCCGGATTAAAATCACTCGTACCGCTTACTATTATCAGGTGTTGACCTTGTTTGTGAACCCTGCTTACCAGTTCGCTGAAACCTGGAATTGTACTGGGGCGACCAAGGATCCTGAGGATTATAACTTTGGCACCGGCAATTTCCCTGTCAAGCAATTGCGCCATATGTGCTTCACTTTTTACCGCAAGCAGGTTAATGCCCAGCGTTTGAGGGAAATCTTCTGGCAGGAATTGCAAAGCGCGGTGCAGGGTAAGCAAATCTGTATCCGCATGAGAGAGAAAAACTATTCCCTCTTTCGCCTGGTCTGCCGGGCCGGCAAGCGATGGTGCTTCTGTACCTTTCCAGGTATAAAACTGGAATACATATTCCGTCAGTTCCGCCGGCGGCACCTGATAGCCGTCTGCAGCAACCATGCTGTCTATATAATCAAATATGGCTTTGACCTGCCAGTCACTATTGATGGAATGAAACCATACAGAATGGCCGTCAAAGAGTAATGTTACAACATTGGCCAATGTACATGGGCCCAAACAACCGCCTTTGGTCATGTGCACCACATTTCTCAGTTTCCGTCTCAGCCATTCACTTTTGTACAAATCTACAGGTACTGCACTAAAGCCCCGGTCTGTTCTACCGCAGCAGCAGGCATTGTAACAATAAGACAAGTGCCCTCTTCTTTGCACCAGGTTAATGGCTTTTCCGTCTGCCCTGGTAACGCGCTGGCGTTTGATTTCACCCATTCTTCTAGTTATTGAAATTCCATTTAGCTTCAGTCAAAAGTATTAAGATTTCTTTACTAATGCCCGTTAACCACATCATTTCTCTGTACAATCACGATGGTATTCCAATTATTTTTACTTAAAGTATAAATGCCGGGCGGTCACATCCGCTTAATTTTTAATTTAATAATTGCCCCCAATGGAACTTTTGCATGACAAGCAGCCCTGCCCGCACGTTGTTCATCATCACTTACACAATAACTTTAGGCGGCTGTGATGCACAGCTTTGTGTGTATACCTTGGGGAGTCGACAGGAAATATTTGATATAGGTTGATGTACAGGCCACGGGCTAGCACCAGGGACAATTGTGCTTTAAATTGACGCCGCTAATTGCGCCATTTCATTATCAAATTTAAAATTCCTGTCTTTTACAGGATAATATTTATGAAGAATGTTTTCAATTAAGATAAAACTTTGTGGGGATTGATTTTCAAAATACTACGAAACCTGTGAGCCAATTAGTTAAGCCTATTGTGATTTAACAAAAGTAATATCATCAACGTAACAAAATGCGCGTGCTGCTCCATTTGCAACAAAACCAATCTCAACCCTTCCCGCCTTAACTGGTACTTTCAAGGTGATGGTTTGCCAGTCTGGGTTTTCCTTCTTGATTTTGTATTTATTGAGTTTTCTATCACTCTCCGCATACATTTCCAGCAAGCTAAAGCCATCACTATTTTTAATTTTTGCCGATAGCGTATATATTCCGTCCTCCAGTTTTACAAAAGGTGAGGTTGAAATGATTTGGCTAACTTTACGCTTATATGGAAGCTTATCAGTCATATTCAGGCTTTTTTCACCAATGACCAGTTTCCTGTCATTTACAGCATTGAAATGATTTAAGACGGGTGAAGCGGAATCACCAACTGCGATCTTGTTGCCCGCAATAACAGTACTTGCCCATCCGGTTAATTGTTCCTGTACAGGTTTAACAGGACTGGGGATTTCTTTGCGATCTGCCTCGAAACTACCATTCTTCACATAGTTGTTATCATCACCGACAGCCCATTCTCCGGTTTCCACATCAAGTTTCCAGGAGCTGAGCGAATTGAAATATGGCAATTCGCCATCAAATGAAAGAGGGAACCATTGATTATATCCTAATCCGTTACCTGCAAAGTTAGCCCACCTGTCGCCACAGTAGACAACGGTTTCCTGCCTGTTCCCTTTTACAGTATAAAAAAATCCTGTTTGTGTTACATGGCCAAAATCATCAGCGGCACCGTTCATCACTGTCATTTCATTTGTAGGGGTATAGGGGCCGCGCACATTATCTGCTACCAAATAATAAACCAACGATGCGTCCCAACCGTAGAGGTTGGATGCAGCCATGTAATACCGGCCCTTGTATTTGAACATGCAATTTCCCTCGCGCCCTTCACCTTGAAATACCTGCTTACAGTCCAACAAATTTACTTTACCTTCTTTAACCCCAATCTCAGAAACGTAAATTTTATTCCTTCCCCTGCCATAAGAATAAATAAGGTAAGACTTTCCATCATCATCTGTAAATACAGTTTGATCTCCGGTATTAGTAGTTCCGATCATATCTAACATACTGATCTCCTGGTGCCATTTGAATTGCCCGGTTGGTGAATCAGACAGGGCAAACAACACTTTCCCTCCATGCTGTACAACCATCGAATACTTGTTCAGTTCCTTTATGTAGGCTACTCCAAGACGGCCAAGCCACGTCGCCCCATTTTTGTTTACTTCTTCTTTGGTTAGAACATCTGCCTCAAAGGTCCAGTTCACCAAATCCGTGGAACTGTAACAGGTAACAGATTCAAATGTGGAGGTTGTGTTTAATGTGACCGAAGGATTATTACGGTAATGATCGGCTTCCCGGTAGTGGACCCCGTACCAATAGTATTTTTTGCTGCCTGTGATTTTGTTACTGAACTGAAAAATGCCTCCGCCCTGGCTATATACAGGCAACCCTTCTTTTGTATTCCAGAAAACATCATTCCGGATGGAATGCATTTGTGCCTTAACAATGTTTATTGATCCTGACACAAAAAAACAAATTGAAAGCAAAACTGCGCTGTTGCTAAACTTTCCTTTTAACAGGATTCCATAAATTGACATTACCTTCTAATTAAGTTGCCGTCTAAAATAGGTAACAGGCTTGTATATACAATGGACAATTAAATTCAAAACATGGACATTCTTACCACCTTGAATGTGAGCAAATGTACATCAGATATTTGCAATTGCACCCGCAGCCCAGGGCCACTGCCCAACTCTTCCCATACTTTCCCTTTATTGCCTATAAGTGCCTCCCAAATTTGTTCATCTTGTATTAGACACACAATTGTATAACTTGTTGACATTGTGAGGGTTTAGAAATACTTTCGTTCGTAGTTTGGTATAGGTAGTGCCGCAGTAGTGCCGCAGAAGTACCGCAGTAGTACCGCATAATTCAGCTAGTTTAAACCTGCGGTACTACTTCAGTATTTTTGGGTCAATATAGCGGCACTACCTATACCGAGCTATACGCAAGCTACGACCGAGATGCGTGCTTGCATAAAAAGAAGAGTAAACAGTACCTGCCAGTAGTTAACTTTTGGTTTTGACCGAGGGTTGACCGGAGACTGACCGGAGATTGACCAGTATGAACAGAGCGGAAACAGATCCTCAACAGAGCCTGAACAGAGCGTTACATCGGTATTTATCCGAACCAAGGCCCTGTTCATGCCCTGTTCAGGCACTGTGCAGGCCCCGTTCATAACGGTCAATGTACGGTCAACCCCCGGTGAATGGTGCCTCAAAACCCGGACCTGATCCCTTGAAAGACTAAAGAATCCTGGCCGATTAAACCCAAGATATTGCAGAGGACAAGGATCCGTGTTCCCAGTCTCCCTCCCATTTGTTAAAATATGTTAACTGCTTGACTGCTATAAAGCCTTTATATAGCTTAGCGAACAATTATTTTTAATTGACGTTATCGTATTATTAACTTATCTTTGCAGAATGTTTAAAATTAAACACGTTTTTATATTAAGTTTCACAGTAATCGCCTTGACTATTGCAGGTTG